>ERZ837910.4989-NODE-4989-length-12433-cov-2.720229_pt1 | contig 12433 bp, 8 predicted proteins | sample MGYA00519940_ERZ837910 | MGnify/ENA primary metagenome ERZ837910 (study PRJEB31850, sample SAMEA3708825) | human gut metagenome | biome: human gut; feature: human-associated habitat; material: faeces | place: China | collected 2014 ... | reverse complement strand
GCGCTCCCATTTCGATGACCGGGGAGTAGCTTTCGGAAGCTGCCCGGTGGATGTAAAGTAGGGAAGGGGCTACCTTCAATGACTGCTTGCGGCACATAATAGAAGCATACAAGAAAGTCTGAAAAATGTAATTCGGACGTCCGTCGGCAGGTGTGAATAGCTGCTTGATGTTTTCGGGTGTCTTTGGACTACCTCCTGTTTTATAGTCTACTATACGTAAAGTGTCATCTTTGCTATCTATACGGTCAATGGTACCACCGATGTTCAATGCTAACTTTCCTTGCGAAGTTTCGATTTCTATAATTTCCGTTACCTTCTTTTCCATACCTTCCATAAAGAAAGGTGCATATTGCAGATCGTTGCGCAGTAGTTGGCGGAGATAAGATGTGATTACTTTTGCATTGATAAGCTGCGTACCGTTATATTCCGGCTTTTCGGTGAGGGCTACATGGAAGAATTCCTCTTTGAAAGCGATATCTACATAATTCTGTAATCTTATGTCATTGCGCAACACTTGATCCAAATCTTCTTTCCGTATTTCTTTTCCGTTTGCAGTCAAATCTTTATAGACTAATTCGGCTGCACGGTGGAAGATTGTACCAAACAGAGCAGAGTCTATTTCAGCGCTTACTTCATCGGGAGCCTTTAAATCGGCTACATAACGGTAATAAAATTTTAATCTGCAATCTAGGTAAGTATTAAGTGCTGAAGGTGAAAATAAGGATCGCGGATGACGGTTCACATCATACCTTTCGTGCATTCTTGTTATGATTTCCGGTGTCTTCTCAACGCGAATTTCTCTACCACTTTGAGGAGATTGTCCGGCTTCAAGGTATTCTCGTGAGATAGTGTGCGGAGATTCGACAAGGAACTGCAACATGAAACGAGACATTTCTCCGCGATTCAATCCTTCCGAAGCAGTATTATATAATAAGGTGACATTTTCGGCACGTTGTATCAGGCGGTAGAAGTAATACGCATATACGGCATTCTTATGTTCGATAGTAGTCATGCCGAAAGCTTTCCTTAGATTGTATGGAATAAAGGAAGAATCACCACCTGCTTTGGGTAACTGCCCTTCGTTGAGCGAAAGCATAATAAGATTACGAAAGTCGAGATTACGTGTTTCCAATACTCCCATCACCTGCATACCAATAGCAGGCTCGCCATGGAAAGGAATGTTTGAAGTGGCAAGTAATCGGCAGAGCAGACGTCTCAATGTGTCAATTTGTATGTTCAACTCTCCATTGTCAATCAGGTTCAGCAGGCGATTGATGAGGGTATAACTTTTAAATAGAGACTCCCGGTAAAGTTGGTTGAAGATATCATCTGTTTCTTGTTCTTGCCGGTAGAGGACAGCAACTTCGCGTAACATATCCGTGAGGTATTGACAAAGGGCTGAAATACCCGTTTTAGGCGTGAACATTTGTTCTAAAAAAACATCTTGCTTTAGCTCGGAAGGTAAAGGGAAGAATCGATTGTCCCTTGTTAATTGTTTCTCTAAACTTTCTGCAGAAGTGGAGAGCTGACGTGTATAGGGATGCTTCAGTACAGACTGTACAGCTTCGTATTGATAGCGTCCTGTATCTCTGCGATAACCTGTAGTCTGCAATTCGATAAGTGCACTGACGAAACTGTATACGGGTGTTTGTGCCAAAGGAAATCCCATAGTTATATTTACATTCTTTACTTCAGGTGGGATGGAATGAAGTACAGGTAGCAGAAGTGCCTCATTACAAAGAACTACTGCATTTTCTTTCTCTTTCACAGGAGTCTCCGGTAGGTCTCTTTTCGTTACGGAACGTATCCATTCCGGTAGATAACGTGCTTGTGCATTCTCAGTCGGAGCAGAGATGAAACGTACATTTTTAGGCTTTCCCAATGTATCAAAAACTGCTTCCGGCAATTCGTTGGGGAATATTTTCAGATTACGAAGAATGAATTCTCCCGCCTCGTGTGTGTAGGGAGGTGTATTTTCACGGGGCAGGCGGGTGTAGAAGACATCATAATCCCAATAAAACAATGCTTTTCCGGCCTCGCGCAAGCGTTCGAAGAACTTGGTTTCCACTTTGTTTAATACGTTGAAACCAACAAAAACGTAATGCTCATACTTTAGTTTATCCGGCTGTAATTCCTCCATTACATAGCGGTACATCATACCTTCGTAAGCAATGCCAAGTTCTTCAAGATTACGGCGATAATGGTGATAGATGTCGCCTAATTTATCCCATAGAGAAATGAATTTCTCCTTAAGCTGTGTCCGGCGCTCGATAGAGAAATTTTGGAAAAACTGACGAATAGCTTCTTCCTGCTCGGAGTCAAGGAAGTCGTAATCGTCCATTATATTTTTCAAATCCTGCAGGTTAGAGAATAACCGGTCAGCATCTACAAGATTTTTGTCCACATCGTCAAAATCACTGATAAGTAATTCTCCCCAGAAGTAGAAATCATCGAGTGTTTCTTCGCTGCGGGTTTCTTCACGGAAGACTTTATAGAGTTCGCATACCAACCGGATAGGGTCTCCGGATTTCCACGGGGAGAGTTGCCGGAACAGTTCGCTGATACTGACATAGGCAGGCGACCATATAGGTCGGTCGCTTTGCATTGCCAGATATTCGTTAAAGAACAGGCTGGCACGTTTATTTGGGAAAACGATGGCTACTCTTGAAAGATCGTTTCCTATCTTTTGGTGTAAGTCTTGGGCAACTAATTGAAGAAAAGTTTGCATCTTAATCTTTTGTTTTTGATAACTATTCTGCACTGAACATTATGGGCACGGTGTACTCTGTATCCGCCACTTCCCCTTGTTTGGTACCAGGTTTCCATTTGGGCATCATATTAATCACCCGCAGGGCCTCCTTGTCAAAATCCGGATGGATGCCATGGATTACTCGGGCATTTGCGATGCTACCGTCTTCTTTGACAGTGAACTGTGCTACAATGCGCCCTGTCACGCATATATCGTTATTAGGATATTGCAGATTCTCGCGTATGAAATTGAATAAAGCTTGTGTGCCTCCGGGAAATTCCGGTAGTGTTGTTTCTATTGTTTCGTAATCAACATCTCCTTCCAGTATCTCTCCGGATATTATTGTTGATTCTCCCATTGTCATATTGCTTTCACGCAGTGCGACCTGAATGTAAGTTGCTCCCTTCTTATTTATTTCAATTTCCTGTGTTTCCATTCCAACGTATTGGATGATTAGCGGATATTTACCGGAAACTTTTAGTGTAAACTCACCATTCGCATCTGTTAGAGTACCATTTGTAGTTTCTTTTTCAGATACGTTGGCCCCGACAATTGGTTTTTGAGTCAGACTGTCTGTAACCGTACCTTTGATTAAAAAGAGTGAGTCCTTATCCGTTGGCACGCTCTGACACTCAAGCTTGATCTCTGAAGTGTTCTTTGCTGACTGGCCTGGTGAATTGGCGCAGGCATTCATTGCGATAATCCCTGCGGACAATCCCAGTAAGGTGATCGCTTTTCCTGCCATGCGTTTGCGTTCCAGTTGATGTTCCAGGTATCGTACTTCTGATTCGCATTTGGGACATGTACCTGTACAATCTCCTTTGTATTGACATTCGGAAGTGATATATTCGATATCATTTGCTTCGGCAACTTGCCGGCGAATGTCCTTTAATATCTTGCAAGTTTGCTTTCCTCGTACCATGATTCTTTATACTTTTTCTATTAAATCTTCTTCTACGTACCACAGGTATCCTTTTATGCTCTCTTTCGGGTATCCCATGCGTGTGAGCAGTTGCATATATCCCTGCACTTGCTTATTATATTTCTTATTTTGTTTTCCGAATTTGAAGTCCACGACAACAATTTCGTTGTCGCGCATCATGACGCGGTCCGGTCGGCGGGTTCGGAGTTCCCCTTTTTCTTGCCAGATGATGTCGCACTCGTTGAACAATTGCCAGTCTCCCGAATACCAGTCCTGCACTTGGGGGATGGAAAAGGCATGCCGGGTCAGTTCCCGGATTTCATCTTCTGTTTCCGGTTTGCCGATGATGCCTTCGAATATAAGTTGATCGATGGCATTATCGATGTCCTCTTCTGTTTCAATGGCTGAGAAAAGGGTATGTAAAAGCCGCCCCCGGTTTATGAAGCGATTGTCTGATTCATCTTCGTCAACTCCCTGAATGAAGTCGGCTGAACGGTTTGACTGCCGGAATTCGATCTCATGCCTCATGCTCTCCATGTGTACTGGGAGCTTGTCAGGCTTTTGAGCAAGGCGGTTGACTGAGGTTTTGGCGGTCGTCGTCGGCTTGGTATCTTCCGATGGGCAGAGCATTCCGGTTTCGTAAGGTTCTTCCTCGTCCCAGTTTTCATTACCTTCCCGGGCGGCTACGTGTGGCAGTGCATTGGCAAGCAGTTCGGACATTGTTCCTTTCTGGCCTTTTTTACTCCAAAGGATGAGATTCTTTCCGGCACGGGTAAATGCTACATAGAGCAGATTCAGGTTATCCACCCAAAGTTGCAGACGCTCGTTAAGATACTCTTGCCTGTATACTGATTCTGCCATGGTAGAGGAATAATTGACCGGAACAATGTCGAGCGCGCTGAATGGTGATTCGGAAGGTGAGCACCATATTAATTGATTGTTGGTCTCATTTTCCAACTTCCAGTCGCAGAAGGGGATTAAGACGGTATGGAATTCCAGTCCTTTTGACTTGTGAATGGAAAGGATACGAATACCATCCATTTCTCCGCTGGGGATTGTTTTGTTGCATAAGGTTTCGTCCCAATAGCGGATAAATACATCCAGATCCGATGAGTTGTTTTGCAAGTATTCCGTCACGGCATCGAAAAAAGAAAAGAGATATGCATCCTGTTCTTTGATCCGGTTCATCTCAAACAGGCTGAACAGTTCTTCCAGTAATTCGTATAGCGGCATTAGACGAAGAGGCTCTATGCGGTTGACAAAAGCCCCGGGCAATACATCCTTAGGTCGGGAAGTTAGTATATCGTCCCACTTCGTTTCAGGCGCACAGGCTCCTTCCTTCGCCATTCGCCCTTCTTTGTTTTCGTTTGTAATTTGTAATTTGTAATTTATAATTAACGAGGCTCTTGCCACTTTATCATCAGGATTGGAAAGGTAACGTAAAGCATCCATCAACATGCACAATGCTTGTGAAGCATTCAGTCGGAAAGCTTCGTCTGAAACAATGGGCAGATGCATTGTTTTGTCGAAGTAATCGGCAATGGGAGGAATGTTTTTATTCTTGCGAACGAGGATGGTGATATCGTTTAATTTTACACCGGCAGCCAGTAGTCTCTGCACTTCTTCGCCTAAAGAGATGATGGTCAGTTCCGTATAATCGTGTTCTTCGTCCGGTTCCAGGAAAGTCGCCTTGATGTATCCTTTGGCTTCGGTTCGTGGAGATTCCTGTGCCACGTCGGCATAAGCTTGCTGCAACGGACGGCAATTTTCCTGTAATTCTTTCAGATGGAGCATATTCAGGTACTCCACTGCGGCCGTAAACAAACTGTTGTTAAAACGGATGATATTTGTTTCGCTTCGACGGTTTGTTTTTAAAGTTTCTACACGTACAGGGTAGGGAATAGGCGTTTCTTTGGTACCCAGTGCATTCAGGATTCCCCAGTCTCCGTTTCGCCAACGGTAGATGGATTGTTTCACGTCTCCTACAATCAAGCTGTCGGCTCCTTGTGAAAGACCTTCGAGCAATAAGATTTTGAAGTTATCCCATTGCATACGGCTGGTGTCCTGGAATTCATCGATCATTACGTTCCGGATATTGGCACCGATTTTCTCGAATACGAATGAAGAGTCTCCATCCCGTACCAGGTTATGGAGTAAGGCGTTGGTGTCTGACAACAGGAAACGGTTGTGTTCGCGGTTCAGTTCCCGTACTTCTTCGTCAATGTGGGCAAGCAATTGCAATTTGTTCAGGTGTTGCAGTGATAACCGGCAACTGTTTACGGTCTTGTTGTTGCGGGGTCTGAATGTTTCTGCATCCTGCAATAAAGGGAGCAGACTTGTTTCTGCCAGATGGATGATATCGTTCTTTCGGGGCGAAGTCTTGGTGGCCCAATTCTTTGCGTCATCTAAGCTATTCTTCAGAGTGGCGTTCAGCACATCTTTGTCTGATAACCGTCCGTCACGCAATTTACGGAAATAACTGCCTATACCTCGCGTTCCGCCTTTCAGCTCTTCGGCGGTGAGTGCATGTGATTCCAATTCTCCGATGAACTGGTCGTAGAAGCTTTTCATTTGTTCCAGAGCCTCAGTCTCCATTTCCCGCAACACATTACGGTACAGTTTGATTATATCCGGTTCTTTCAGTTGTTGCCGGAGGCCTTCACCGCGTTCTATATAACCTTCGTCGAAGATGTTCCAGCCGAATCGCTTGATCTCATCGGATACATTCCAGCGTTTGTCATCAGCAATGCGTTCGTTGATATAATCCAGCAACCAAGCCAGGACAGGGGAGGAAGGTGTCAGTTTTTCAATGAGGCTGTCCACGGCATCGCTCAGTACGTCGGCGTTGTTCAGTTCTATATTCAGGTTCGGACTCAGTTCCAGTTCCCGTGCCAGATTGCGCATTACGGACTGGAAGAAGGAGTCGATGGTTTCTACGCGGAAACGGCTGTAATCATGCAGCATGTATTGCAATGCTTGCAACCGGCGGATGTGCATCACAAATTGACCAGACTGCCAACACTGCCGCGACAACAGAAGCGGCAACGGAGGCAGCAACAGAAGCACCGACAGCTGCACCGGAACTGACAGAACGCGCCAAGAAGCTTTTGGAGCAGAATCCGGATACAGTAGGATATATTACCATTGATGGTACACAGGTGGACAATCCGGTTGTACAGACTGTGGACAATGATTATTATTTGTCCATTGGATTTGACGGACAGGAATTCCGGGCCGGTACCGTATTTATGGACTATCGGGATCAGTTCGGTGCTGATCCGGAACAGTGGTCTGAGAATATTGTGCTCTACGGGCATAATATGGCAGACAATACTATGTTTGGTTCTCTGCGGCGTTATCGCCAGGAGCCTTCTTATTACAAGGAAAAGCCGTTCATCACATTCAGTTCAAACTATGGAGACTATACTTATGTGATGTTTGGGCTGATTATCACCGGCGGAGATGCCGACTCGGATTTCCGGTATTGGGATATGGAGGAACTGGACGATAAGGCAACCTTTGACAGCTATGTCAAATCCGTGGAATCGAAGAACATGATTGACAATCCGCTGGATGTCCAGTTCGGCGATTCAATCCTCACACTGTCTACCTGCTATTCGGACGAAGATAACTCCCGTTTTGTTGTTATCGCACGCCGTCTGCGGGAGGGAGAGGATACCGCTACACTCCTGAAAACCATTCAGGAAGCCGGCGGAGAAACCACTGCTGCACAGGAGTGACAAAGCATCGGTCTTTTTCCAGCGCGGAAAAAGACAAACGGTGTCTTTGCACGTGCGTGCACGACCGGAGCAGTAACTGCATTCCGGTGCGCCCTGTGCAAATTCAATCAACCGGCATGCATGCCGGAATAAATGGAGTTTTGATATGAAAAAATGTTACCCACATGCGGGTATTGCGCTCGCAGTTGCGGCATTGCTGGCAGGAGTTTCTGCAATCAATGCCTATGCAGTACCAGAAACGGCCGAATCCGGTACGGAAACGGCTGCGGAGGAAAGCAGCAGTACGCTGTGGAAAGCTGAAATTTCAGATTACGATTCCAGCTTATCATTGGTACAATATGAAGAAGTAAAGCCTACAGAAGAGCAGGTGACTGCGATCGAACAGGCAACAGCACCGAAGGCAGCTGCGTCTTCCGCTTCTGTAGAACTGGCTTCTTCCGATGCGGCTGGCAAAGCAAATGTCGGCGCGGCAGCAGCCCTTGGCACTCCGCAGGCCGGTCAGTTTGCATTTACCACCTATGGATATGGACATTGCGTAGGCATGAGCCAGAACGGTGCAAACTATTATGCAACCTATGGCGGCTATGACTACCAGTCAATTTTATTTCACTATTATCCCGGAACCACACTGGTTCAGGAAGATGCCAGCGGTACCATTACTGCCAACGGCGTCACCGGAAGCGTGGTAGATATTATTTCTCAGATCGTGTATAACGAAATGAGTTCTTCCATGCATCCGGAAGCAATGAAGGCACAGGCTGTAGCAGCCTATACCTACATTCAATTTTACGGCGGAAAAGTAAGCGGCGTTGCACTCAAGGCCAATCCGCCGCAGAATGTTGTCGATGCAGTTTCTTCTGTGCTCGGACAGGCACTGTATTACGACGGAAATTATGCATTGACCGTATATGGTGCTTCCAGCGGCGGTGCTACTGCAAATGCTACTGATATTTTTGGAACACAGTACGACTATCTGGTGAGTGTCCCCAGCGAATACGATGCAGATTATGACCCGTATTACGGCGAGGTCACTTATCTGTCAACAGACGAAGTACGTTCCCGGATTCAGAGTGCTTACGGCATTCAGCTTTCCTCCAATCCGGCTAACTGGCTTCAGCTGGAACTGGGCGACAGCGGCTTTGTTCGTTCCGTCAACATTGACGGTCAGAAAAAAGTCAGCGGCTATTCTCTGCGCGGCATTCTCGGACTGAAGAGTGCCCGGTTTGCCTATATCTGCGGTTAAGATAAACCTTATCACAGAATCAGACAAATATTTCAGAGGACTCAGAGTCGCAGCAAAAACAGAAATTTTTTGATTCGGGAATCAGAAAGACACAACACATCATACAATATATGGGTATCCAAACGCCGGCGCAGGCTGCCGCTTCGGATAAACCATACTTCATAAAAACGAATTGGAAAAATGTGAATACCAGGAGGGATGAAACATGGATTTTCGAGATCAGTTCCGGAAAATGAGCGATGATGTCACAAAGATGGCAAGAGATGTGGCGGATACTTCGAAAAAAGCAACGGCACGTGCCAGAATCCGCCGGATGATCAATAGTTGCAACAGTTCACTCCAATCCATTTACAGTGAGATCGGATCCAGATATTATGTGGAAAATCGGTGTGAACCGGAAGAACAGTATGCCGGCCTGTTTGAACAGGCAGCAGACCTGATCGCACAGATAGACACATTAAAATCAGAATTGGCAAGTCTGGAAAATGCTTCGATATGCCCGGAATGCGGCTCAAAGGTGACAGATGCACAGAAGTTCTGTCCGGAATGCGGCTGCAAGAACGCTTCCTACGGACGATGGAAGGCAGAGGCAGAAGCCGCAGAAGCTGCTAGAAAAGCTGCCAAAGAGGCACAGCAGGCAGAGCGTACTGCACACAAGGAAGCAGAAACAGAAACTTATGAAACCACTGCCACAGTTGTTCCGGCAGAAGAAAGCGATTCTTCTGATGCCGAGACAACAGAAGAAAAAACACAGGATTGATTTTTGACACTCAGGATAAGCTGTAAAACAATAACGGCTTTGGGAATCTGTCTTTATTGCGCTTGACTGAGTATACTCCGAAAAGGGCTGATGCGTACGGACAGTGCGTGTCGGTCTTTTTTGATACATGGAGAAAGAAGGAACTTGAAGTATCATGAGATGGAACAAATTTTTGACACCGGGACGCATCATTGCTGCCGGGTTTGCACTGTTGATCCTGCTGGGAACTGTGCTGCTGCGTCTTCCGATATCACATCAGCCGGGAGAGCATCTTTCCTGGATTGACGCCCTGTTTACAGCCACAAGCGGCGTGTGTATTACAGGACTTTCTTCTGTTGTATGCAGTACCGTGCTTTCTCCGTTTGGACAGGCAGTACTGCTGCTGTTAATTCAAATCGGCGGAATGGGTATTACAACGCTGGGTGTGGGAATTATTTTGCTGACCGGAAAAAAGATCGGCATCCGGGAGCGTACCCTGATTAAGGAATCCATGAATCAGCCCAGTTTTCAGGGAATTTTACGTCTGCTAAAGGTTCTGTTGATTGTCACATTTGGAATTGAACTTGTGGGTGCGTTGCTTGCCTTTCCGATTTTTCTTCAGGATTATACACCGGGACGCGCCGCATGGCTCAGTATTTTTCATGCAGTATCTGCGTTTAATAACGCCGGATTTGACCTGATTGGCGCCAATAGCCTGATGCCATATCAAAACCATGTGCCCATGCTGCTGCTGACTTCTGCACTGACAATCTGCGGCGGCCTGGGGTTTGTGGTCATGCTGAACATTGCACAAAAGCGGCATTTCCGGAAGCTATCCCTGCATGCAAAAATTGTTCTGACAATGACAGGATTTCTTCTTTTGACAGGGACGCTGCTGCTGCACGCAACACAGGACGGCCTGAGCTGGGTGCAGGCGTTCTTTTATAGCACTGTTACCCGAACCTCCGGATTTTCTATCTATGATTTGGGTACGTTTTCGAATGCATCGCTGCTCTGCATGGTTTTGCTGATGTTTATCGGTGCCGCACCTGGTTCAACCGGAGGCGGTATCAAGGTAACCACCCTTTTTGTCTGCATCTGGTCGGCCATTGCCTATACCCGAAACCGGCATCCCACCGTTTTCCGGCGGCGTTTTTCGCAAGAAGTACGGGATAAGGCACTGATGATTTTTCTGCTGGGACTGAGTGTGATTTTGACCTCTACATTTTTATTATGTGTATTGGAGCCGGACATTCCGTTTCTTCAGATTCTGATGGAAACCACTTCTGCATTTGCAACCGTTGGGTTGTCCTGCGGTCTGACGGCAGACCTTTTGCCGCTGAGTAAACTGGTTCTGGTTTTGACCATGTATATCGGCCGGCTCGGTCCGCTGACTGTGGCAACACTCTGGATGGTGCAGGGACGGAAAAATAGTGAAATTTTGCGGCCGGAAGAGACGATTTCGGTTGGATGAGAAAGGAAGAAAACAACATATGAAGCACAATGAAAAAAAAGAAAAGCTTTATGCAGTAATCGGCCTTGGACGATTTGGATTTGCGCTGGCAAAGCGGCTTGCAGAGTCGGGAAAAGACCTGATTGTAATTGACTGCAATGAAAATGTAATCAATGATGCCATTGCGTTTACCGACAACGCCTATGTGATTTCTGATCTGTCAAAGGAAAATCTGCGGAATGTGGGCATTCAGAACTGCGATACGGTAATTGTGGGCATCGGCGGCGATGTGGCAGTCAGCATTCTGACCACAATGATTATATTGCAGCTGAATGTACCCCATGTCATTGCAAAGGCGCTGAGTGAAGAGCAGGGAAGCGTGCTGGAAAAACTGGGCGCGGATGTAATCTATCCGGAACGGGAGATGGGCATTCGCCTGGCCAATCGTCTGCTGGCCCCCCGTGTCATGGAATACATTTCCCTGAATGACAATATCAGCATTACTGAAATCAGCATCCCGGATACCATGGAAGGGGTAACGGTACAGGAGCTGAAACTGCGGCAGCGCTACGGCCTGAATATTATTGCAGTTAAGGACGGCGAAGATGTAACGGTGGATATTACGCCGCAAACTGTGCTCAAGGCCAATGATGTGCTGGCAGTTGTGGGAAAGCATGATATTGTAAACCGCTTTGAAAATGATCTGCAAAACCGCAGCATGAAGAGAGCTTAATTCGTGTTGAAAAAATAAAAAGGGCTGCTGCCGGCAAGTGTTATACACGTTTGTCGGCAGCAGCCCTTTGCTGATAGACAGCATCTATCTGAAAGCAGGCCCTGCTGTTATTTCTATTATATGCAGCAGGGCAGAAAAGGCAACCAGGAAAGTTATGGAATCCACAAAGGCAACACTATTCAAAGTGCTTTGCATTGCGGAAATTCAGCGCTCCGGAAAAGGCATCATAGGCAATATCTGCATTTTTTGTACTGGTGATACAGTACTGATTTTTATAAAAAATGGGAAGGAACCAGTAATCGGATAGAATCGTCTGTTCCAACTGGCTGCACTGCGTGAGAAGCTGTGCGGAAGAGGAGCAGTCTCCCAGTGCTTGGATTTGTGTATCAACAGAAGCGTTTTCATAGTAAAATGTGTTGGTGTCAGAGGCAAACTGTTCCAGAACCGCAGCAGGATCATTGGCAGAGCCGGTGATGCCATAAACTGCAATGGAAAAAATCGTGGCCGATGTGGCTGCCACATCCCCCATTGCATCTGCCGAGGGTGCCATCATGACCAGTACTCGTCCTCTGTTACCTCGTCAATGCCGATATAGAAGCCGAACACTTCCTGCCAGGTCTGAATGATATCGTGCAGATTGTCACAGTCCATGAGCGCAGAGCACACCAGGATTTTGGTGGAGTCGAGGGACTCCATATGCAGCTCCTGCATGCCGGTCTGGAATGTGGTCAGCGCCGCATTGGGATCATAGGCGGCCTCTGCTTCCGGAACCTGTTCCCGATAGGTGCTGCCGGTGGACTGCACAGCCGGCGGAATAATGGAAAAGGCACCCTTTAAATCATCGTTGGAATTTT
>ERZ837910.4983-NODE-4983-length-12438-cov-3.625777_pt1 | contig 12438 bp, 6 predicted proteins | sample MGYA00519940_ERZ837910 | MGnify/ENA primary metagenome ERZ837910 (study PRJEB31850, sample SAMEA3708825) | human gut metagenome | biome: human gut; feature: human-associated habitat; material: faeces | place: China | collected 2014 ... | reverse complement strand
CGCACCAGCGGGCGCGCGCCTCCATCACGCCGAGGCCAAAGCCCTGCACCTGCTCCGGCAGCAGGCCGCAGCCGTCAAATTCCCCGGCGGCGTTGCGGTTGCTCTCGCGGAACACGGCGCAGGCCAGCGGATCGACGGGGTCGGAGATCTGGCAGAACAGGCCGGTGAAGTGCGTTTTGCGCGCCATGGCTGCATAGCTGCGCAGCATGGCGCGGTTTTTTTCATATTGCGCCAGCCGCACGTCCGCCACGCCGGAGCCGACGGGCGGCACGCCGCGCGAGGCCGTGAACAGCAGCAGATCGCAGTCAAACAGCGTGTCCTCCGTGCAGACCGTGACGGGCGGCAGCGGGTGGTCCAGCGGAAGGACCTGATTCAGCTCCAGCTCATAGCGTCTGCACTGCGCGGCATTCGGGTCATAGATGCGCAGCTCGCCCAGCTCCCGGCCGAGCAGCTTCAGCGCCAGCAGCAGTGTGCCGCCGACGTCGCCAAGCCCGACGAGTGTGACGCGCAGCGGCTCCGTGCGCTCCCGGTTCCAGCGCTCCAGTACGGAAAATGCGGCGGAAAACGCCGTGTTCAGCACGCAGGCCCCGTTTGCCGCTACAAATTCGCGCAGCGGCTCGGCAGGCGTCGGACCCTGCACCGGCGGCAGCAGCACACCGGCCGTCTCGGCCTCGAAAACTTCGTCGAGCGCGGAGACGGCAAACAGGCCGCGGGAGCGCAGCGGGTCACGCCGGACAAGAAACACCAGCGGGGAAAACGGCGCGTCTGCGGGCGCGGCATCCGGCGGACAGGCTCCGCCCAGCGGGCACAGGCAGAAGCCGTGCCATTGTTTAAGCTCCATGGATCATTCCTCCTCGCATACGGATGCGGTCAAGCCGCAGCAGATCGTCCTCCAGACAGGCGGAGGCGGGAAGCGACAGGTCATAGCGCAGGGACCGGCCGCGGTCCGGCAGACGCGGGCGGTAGAGGGCCTCGCCGAGGCGGCGCAGCGTCAGCGCCGTGCTGAACTGTTCCTGATGCGCCTGCTCGAGCGCGTGCAGGATGGAGAGCGTGTTCTCCAGCGCAGTGCGGCTGAGGTCGCGGATGGCGGCGTCCGTCGTTCCAACATAGTGGCGTGGGTAGTAATAGGGCAGGATCAGGTTGATGGAGGGCAGCATCCGCCCCGGCGCAGGCGTGCCGACGCTGTCGCCGCCGAGGAAGGGATACAGCAGGCTCTCCGTGACCCAGTAGTGCAGATTCGGGATGAAGTATTCGCACTCGACCTGCCGCCCCTGCACCTCCATGAGGTCGCGGCCGCGCGCCGAGAGAATGCCGACGACGACGGTGCGGATCTCCAGCTCCTCCGCGGCAAAAACCGGGCTGAGCTTGTCGAGGCGGTAACCGTTGTGCAGCAGATCGTCCACGAGGATGACCGGGCGGCGGAAGGCCTTGATGGTGCGGACCTGATTGCGCACGGTGTCGTAGCCGGGGTAGGCCGGGACGGAGAACGAGCTGCCGTCCGGCGCGAATGTCTTGTCCACATGCAGCGTCTTTGTGACGGTGTTCGGCACGATCTCGTCGGAGAGAATCTTGCCGTAGGGCACGCACATGGCCCGGCCGAGCTGCCCGGCCGGTGCGCCGAGTACACCGCCGAGCTTCTGCACGCGGTACATGAGCGACTGGTTGAGCAGTTCCGCGTCGAAGCTCAGCACGAGCCTGCCGGGATACAGCGCGCACAGCGCGCGGCGCAGCCGGGGCCGGGCGGCCTCCACGGCGGCGCGCACCTGCGGCTCATCGTGGTGCGGCTTTTTGATGCACAGCAGCACGTCCTGAATGAGGACAATGGGGGCGCGCATGTCGACGCACAGCAGTCCCTCGGCATCCTCGACGGGGGAGAAGCCGAGCTCCTCCAGCCATTCGCCCTCGCAGCGGGCCAGCGCAAACGTGTGGTCGGACGCCAGACTGCGGGCGAGCAGCTCATTGACAAGCATGCGCCGCGTCTGCGCGTCGTCCGCCTCCACATGGTCGAGCTTCAGCAGCTTGCCGGAGGTCAGGCGGCGGACGGCCGAGGCGGCCTCGACGGAGCCGAGCTCCGCAAACAGGCTCGCCGGGCGCACGGTATGGCCGCAGCACCAGCCGACGGCCGCATGGCGCCTACGGCTGCGCAGCAGGATGGCCAGCGGCTCCGGCGTGCTGCGCAGCCGCTCGAACAGGGCAGGTGGGAGGTCGTCCTCCGTCCCCGTCACGATGCGGAATTCCAGCTCCTGCGCCTGCAGCACGTTCTTGTGCTGCGGGGAACGGAGATAGAGGTCGTATTCATAGATATAGGACTGGACGATCGGGTCGACAAGCATGGAGATATCGACGTCCTGATCGATGGATTCGCGGATGCGCGTGGAGCTGATGCCCTCGAGCTGGGGCGGGAGCTCCAGAAACGTCACGCGGCCCTGCAGACGGGTGCGGATGTCCGTTTCGTCCGTCTCTCCGCGGCGGATGAGCAGGTGATCCAGCTCCTGTACACCGCCGGGGCGGAGCGAGCGGTAGGCCGAGGCTCCGCACACGACGTCACAGCCCGCCACGAGCGTCACGCTCCGGCCGGGAAAGCAGGATCGCAGGCGCGCGATGTCTTCCGGCATGGCGATGTTGATGGGGATGGCGTTCGGGAAGACATAGGTGTCCCACTGGTCGGCCACGGACATATTGACGATCCGGCGGCGCAGCAGCCGCGCGAGTGTACGCTTGCTCCAGGAGAATTCGTCCACGGCGAGATAGACCTCATAGCCGAGCGCACGAATTTCCTGCACGATGCGCTTGTGTCCGGCGGAAAACGGGTCAAACGTGCCGGGAAAGAATGCGGCCGGCAGCGGCGCGGGAAAGCGCAGCCCGCCCTGTACGACCTCCGCCTGCACGAGAAAGCGATACAGGTGATTCAGCATGGCGGCGCGGTTGAAGAACGTCAGCTTGCCCGGCGCGGGCTCGGCCAGAAGGCACAGCAGCTTCTTACTCACGCGGGCAAAGCAGTGCGCCCGCAGGGAGAACGGCAGCCGCTCGCTGCCGATGACATCGTGGCACAGAACGGTCATGGCGCTGCGGTGCACGGACTCGTCATAGTGCGACACACCCGTCAGCAGCAGGCCGAGGCAGTGTTCCGCCAGCACGCTGTTTTCCGGCAGGGCGGAGATCAGGCTGCCGAGCGTCCGGAGCGACGTCGAGGCGGCGCGAGCGCTGCCGCTGCGCAGCAGGCCGTCGAGGAAGTCGATGCTTTCGCGGATCTCCTTTTCCGGCATGGTGCTCAGCAGCCGTCCGAGATAACGGGGGATGAAGCGTGCGATCTGCTCCTGCCCGTTTTCCAGCTCGCGCATGAGGTCGACGATGATCTCGTTGCGCTGGTCGACGCTCAGGCGCGTGCTGATGGTCAGAAGCGCGCGCCCGGCGTGCTCGCGCACGGGAAGGTGCTCGCTGACGGACAGCAGATTGGAAAGGTGCGTTGCCGTGTGGAACGTATTGCCCGTGTGCTGCAGCGCATCGGCCTGCAGCAGGTCGATCTGGGCATTTTTCACGACCCAGGGCACGGCGGTCTTCAGATTGCTGAGATAGAGCAGCGAAGCCTCGGATTCCGAGAGCGGGGCCGGCGTTTTGCCGGTCAGGCGGCCGCGCAGGGCGCGCACGGCGGGAAGGTCGTCCGCAAGCGGCACGGCGGCCTCCTGCAGCAGGTCCTCCGGCGCGGCGGCACGGAAGCGCCGCAGGCAGCGCAGGGCCGCAATGCGGCGGCTCTGGTCCGGACCGCACAGCAGGGCGCGCAGCCGGTCCGCCGCTGGGGCGAGCGTGGAGACGGCATGCGGCGGGGTGTGGTAGAGGGCGTCGAGCAGCACGAAGCTGTCCTCGTCCGTGGCATCCGGCAGGCGCGAGAGCAGCGGCTGCGCCAGCCGCGCCGCGTCCTCCGTCTCGGCCAGAAGCGTTTCGGCAACGGCCTTCAGCGAGTTGGAGATGCGCTGGGCGTGCTTCGGAGAGATTTTGTGGTCGGGGTGCAGGCACTGCGCCACGGTCTGCTCCCACAGGCCGAGCGATTCCTCCAGCACGGAGAGCATCGCGGGCGCGGCTGCGTCCTGCGGCGCGGCGGAGGGCAGCTCCTTGCGGTATTTCGGACCGCTGTTGGCTAGCACGCTGCCCATGAGCTGCCCGGCCAGACGGCGGACGTCGCCCTCGGGATACAGCAGCAGCTCATAGAGGAAGGCGAGCAGCTTGCGCTTGTTTCCACCGGACATATAGGTGTGGTATTCCTGAAACAGCTCGAGGTAGGTGCGGATGCGCAGCGTGTTCTTCTCGCCGCGGGCCTGCTCGAGCAGCTGATCGAACGACGCGTCCGTGCTGACGGTGTGCATCAGGCGGATGGCGTGGTCGAACGTCAAAGCGCGCAGAGCGTCCAACGCCTCCTGCTGCGTGAGCAGGGCAGGGTCGCGCCCGTTGCACTCCGGCGCAGGACCGGACTCCGTAGCGACGCCGCGGCTGTGCAGATAGGCTTCAAAATCGCGCAGCTTCGTATAGACCGTTCGGTAACGGCGCTCCTTTTCCGGCGTGACGTCCGCCAGCTTTGAAAGGATCATCGCATAGGCCTCTGCCAGTGAATAAATGCGCACGGTCTCGCGCCCGCCCTCGCGCGTGCCGCGCACGCGGAAGTCCGCATAGATGAGCAGCAGGGACTCCACGGGCAGGTTCTCAAATTCGAGGTCCCAAGTGGAGTGGTTCGCGGAGATATGCGCGATGTGCTCCATGCCGTGGCCGGACAGCCACTGCCAGGTATAATAATAGTGCAGATAGGGGATGCGCTTTGCATCCGCGCCGCGGCAGCCGAACTTGCCGATATCGTGGCACAGGGCGGCCGCGCTGACGAGCGGGACGTCGACAGGAAGCCCGGCTTCCTTCGCGCACTGGGCGGTCAGCGTGGCGATGTTGTGCACGCCGATGGTGTGCGAAGCGGCGTCAAACGGCAGAAGCTCCCGGCCGATGCGCAGCATGGTCACAAAATGCGAGGCGTGCAGTGCGGCGTGGAAGGCGGGCAGCTCATCGGCGACACGGCTTCCGTCCTCCGGGCCGTGCGCAGCCAGATCGGTCAGCATATCGAACGGCGCATCCTCGCAGGCGAGCACGCCGTCCAGCAGCTCGGCCAGCGCGGCAAGCACCGGTGCCTCGGGCGGGGCCTGATAGGCGGGATCGGGGAACAGACCGTTGTCCAGCCACGCATACAGCGCGGGCAGCCATCCGGCCTCCGGCTCCGGCGCAAGGCGCGCCAGCAGCGGGCGCAGGGCGGTCACGACGGCGGAGCATACGCTGCTCCGATCATACTCCAGTCCGTTCAGCAGCTCGGCCGCGCCCTCCAGCCCGGCGGGCGGCACGAGCGCATTCAGTTTTTCCCGGGAAAAATACACGGCAGTCATCCTCTCCGTACATGCGTTTCCAAAACATACCCTTATTATAATAGAATTTTTCGGTTAAAACAAGGGCAGCGCCGCATAATTCAGCGAGAGCATTCGGTGAAGGCCGAAGCTGCAATTGTGCGGTGCTGCCCAGAAAAAAGAAACGCAAAATCTGCGGAACGGATGCGCAGAAATCGCGTCTGAATAGATAGAACAGTTTTGAGCAAATACACTTGCTGACATATTTTACGATTTTTGACGAAAGGATGATGGAGATGAAAAAGCTGATCTCCGCGCTGTGCGCGCTGATGCTGGCCGTTTCGCTTGCCGCCTGTTCCCGAGGCCCGGCGGAGCACGGCGGGCTGCTGCCGCTTGAACCGACGGACCCGCCCGCAACGGAAGAGCCGACCGCCGCACCGACCGACCCCACGCAGCCGCCCGAGCCGGTCGAGCTGCCCAATGCCGGGACGCTGGCCGCTCTGGCAGACGACGGCGCGGCCCTGTGCCTGTGCCAGTGGTCGCGCAGCGGGGAGCTGGAGCACAGCGGCATGCTGGACGCCGCTGCGGTCGCTGCGGTGCTCGATGCCGCCAATGCTGCGCAGTGGGCCGAGCGCAAAGCGCCGGGCGTGCAGGAATTCTCGTTTGACAGCTATGTGACGCTCAGCTCGCCAGCGGGCGGCGGCACGCTGCTCACGCTCTGGAAGGGCGTCTCCGCCCTGTGTATGGATGCACCTGGCGGCCGTGTCTGGCTGGACCAGCCGGAGGGTGCGGACCTCGCTGCAGCCCTGCAGGGGCTGGAGCAGCAGGATGCCTATCCGCGCAGCCTCTACGCCGTCGGCGTGACCGGGTCCGCTGAGGACGAGACCATCGCCCAGAGTGCTGCCGGAGCCATGGTGCAGAGCCTGAGCGCCCACGAGGCCCGCGACGGTGCGAGCAGCGGAGTCGAATCGCTCTGCGGCAACCGCCTGCGCTTCACGTTCCGCTGCAGGCTCCATGTCCCGGAGGACAGCGCTGCAGCATGGGGCGTGACGCCCGATGCCGCCGGAGAAGCGGAGCTGACGCGCAGCTGTGTCCTCGTCCGTGATGCCGTCGGCTTCTGGCACCCGGCTGCGGTGGAAAATGTATAATGCATAGTGTGATCCCCGACCGGAAGGCCGGGGATCGCTTTATGCAGACAATGAGAAAAGTTGATAATTCTAGGAGAATACCAAGAAAATCCACAAATTCCCGCTTGCAAAATTCGACAGCATGTGATATCATTTGACCGGAGTTTATTTTTGATTCATATATTCAGTTGAAAGGAGCGAGTGCCATGCCGGGTCATGGGCTGCAGGCCAGAGGAATTGCACGCGAACAGAAGATGATCTATGCGGGGATGACGCTCTTTCTTGAGCAGGGCTACGGGCGCACGACGACGGCGCAGATTGCCCGCAAGGCCGGGATGTCTCCGGCGTCGTTCTTCGCCGCGTTTGAAAATAAGGAGGCGCTGCTGCTGCGCCTGACGCAGATCATGTTCCGCTCACAGTTTTCCCGCGCGGAGAAGATGCTCCCGGCGGATCAGTCGCCGCTGCTGCTGTACGCTATGGAGACGGGGCTGCAGCTCCATGTCGCGGAGTGCTCTGAGCCGCTGCGCGACCTGTATGTCACGGCGTATTCGCTGCCGTCGACGTCCGATTTCATCAACCGGAGCATGACGCCCCGGCTGCGCCAGATCTTCTCCCGCTGGATGAAACGCGCGGACGACAGCGAGCTGTTTGAGCTGGAGCTGGCGCGGAGCTATATGTCCGTCCCGTGCGATATGTACTTCACGATGGAGCGGAAGATCCGCCGCTATCTTTCGTGCTGCTTCCGCATCTACTGCGTGCCGGAAAAAGAATACGCCCCTTATGTGGAGCGCGTCCTGCAGACGGATCTGCATCAGGTGGCGGAGAACATCGTCGCAGAAACGGTCCAGAATGCCGCAGCGGCCTTCGCTGCGACCATGGGAGCAGCTGCGGACGAAAACTGAGCCAAAAAAAACCTGCCGGAGTGGCTGACTCCGGCAGGTTTTCGCTATATGAGGGCTTGATTCAGAATGTCGCGACCTCGTTCTTCGCGGGTTCGGCGGGCGTTACGCGGACGGCCGTCAGGATGGGGCCGGTGCCGCGGTAGAGCGCATGGAAGCGGACGGAGACCGTCGCCTCGACCGTGACCCACTCGCGGGCGTGCAGGGAAGCGGCGTCGGCGTATTTGCACGGCAGACCCATGAAGGCGATGTCTTCCACGCAGCACGTCATGACAAAGCGGCCGGGCGCAAAGTAGCCGTCGCGGTCCTTTTTCAGGCGGGCGACCTGTCCCTTGAAGCGGACGGTCTTGCCGTCGTACTTCTTCGGCTCCTCCGTGATGTCGCGGTACCAGAGCGCAAAATCATCGTCGCCGATCTCCACGACCGGGGCGTTGATGTCAAAGGGGAGCGGGTCCTCGATCTCGTCGGGCTGCGTCGTTCCGTCGGTGTATTCATAGAGGATGCCGACGCGGCGGTTCAGCGCGCGGGCGAGCTTGTGCAGCGGCATGATGTCCGTGCCCGGTGCAAGACGATTGAACACGACCATCTCACAGCCCGTGAGCTTGTCCACCACAAGGGAGCGCATGTTTGCGTTGTAGGCGAGAATGCTCGTGCCGTCGGCAAACATGACCTCCTGCGCGATCTGCCAGTCCTCCGGCATTTTCTGGTAGAACGGGCCGACCTGCAGCATGCCGTTGAGCTCGACGACGACGCGCTCGCAGTGGTGCTTTTTGAACAGCTGTGAAAGCTCTTCGGTCGTAACGGCCTCCTGATCGATCACCTCGGGGTAGACATGCTGGTAGGGATAGACGGAGAGGTCATATTCCTCCTCGCCCTCCTCGCAGATGAGCAGCAGCGTGCGCTCGCCTGCGTTGAAGCGTTCGTCCTCCAGCGTCTCCTGAATGAATTTCGTTTTTCCGGCGTCCAGAAAGCCGGTGAAGGCATAGACGGGAATGGCCATGGCAGCCTCCTTACACGCCGAACAGGGCGGCGAGTGCCTTTTCGTCCAGCTTCGAGCCGATGACGCACAGACGGCCCGTCACAGCGGCCGTACCGGTGCGGACGTCGATCTCGCCGGGCACATGGTCAAAGTGCAGCCAGGTGCCGTCCGCCGTCGGAACGATGCCCTTGGCGCGCAGCACGATGCCATAGGTCTCGCCGTTGTCCAGTGCGGCGAGGGCATTGCGGATTTCTTCCTCGGTGAACTTCTTCGGCGTCTCGACGCCCCAGCTCTGGAAGACCTCGTCGGCGTCGTGGCCGTGATGATGGTGATGATGGCAGCAGTGGTGCTCGTCCTCATCCTCGTCATGGTCGTCATGATCGTGATGATGGCAGCAGTGATGCTCATGCTCATCATCGTCTTCATCGTGGTCATGATGGTGATGGCAGTGATGCTCATCCTCGTCATCGTGGTCATGATGGTGGCAGCAAGGATGCTCGTGCTCGTCATCCTCGCCGTCATCGTCATGATGATGGTGATGATGGTGCTCTTCCTCTTCGTCCTCGTCGTCCTCCTCGGACTGGGCGCTGCGGATCATGTCAGCCAGCTCTTCGGTGAGCGTGTGCTGCTTCTGCATGGCCTCGAGGATCTGTGCGCCGGAGAGCTGGTCCCACGGCGTCGTGATGATGACGGCGTTCTGATTGTGCTCGCGCAGCAGGGCCACGGCGGCGGCCAGCTTCTCCTCGGAGATGGAGCCGGTGCGGCTGAGAATGATGGCGGAGGCGGTCTCGATCTGGTTCGTGTAGAATTCACCGAAATTCTTCAGATAGACCTTGCACTTCGTGGCATCCGCCACGGTGATGAAGCTGCCGAGCGTGACGCTCTCGTCCGCAACACGCTCTACGGCGCCGATGACATCGCTGAGCTTGCCGACGCCGGACGGCTCGATGAGGATGCGGTCGGGATGATAGTCGGAGATGACCTGCTTCAGCGCGCGGCCGAAGTCGCCGACGAGCGAGCAGCAGATGCAGCCGGAGTTCATCTCGTTGACCTGAATGCCGGCGTCCTGCATGAAGCCGCCGTCAATGCCGATCTCACCGAACTCATTTTCGATGAGGACGATCTTTTCACCCTGATAGGCCTCGCGGATCATCTTTTTAATGAGCGTGGTCTTGCCCGCGCCGAGGAATCCGGAGTAAATGTCAATGGTAGTCATGAATTTTCTGCTTCCTTTCCAAACGAAGGCCGCAAAGCGGCATTCGGCTGTTATTTCATCCTATATTATATCACCCGTGTAAAGCCCCTGCAAGAAATTTTCGATTTTTTGACCGGAAATTCACATAGGCTCCGCTTTTTCGTTACAAACTGTTTTCAATTGTGGCGAAACTTTGAATTTTGGAAAAGAACTGGAAAAATCCTTGCTTTTTTCGGGGTAAGTGTTATACTGTTAGCGTAGAATTATGACTTCTGGGGTGATGAAAATGAAGCGTCCCTTTTCGCTCCGCCGAGTGGGAAAGGAATGGAACCGTGAAAATATTCTCCGTTTTTTGGGCTATATCCTTGCTGCGTTCGTCATCAATTTGGCGCTTGAATGCCTGTCGCGCAGGTCCTTCGGCGATGGCCTGCACTATATGGTGACGCGACCGTGGCAGTTTTTTTATGACTCTCTCATTATTTTATTCACGCTGTCTCTCTCGCTGCTGTTCCGCAAGCGCAGCTTCTGCTTCCTGCTGTTCGCCGCTGTTTGGATCGGGCTTGGCCTTGCCAACTGCATCCTGCTCGGCTTCCGCGCCACGCCGCTGACTGCGCCGGATATCTGGCTGCTGTCGTCCGTGCGGGACATCATCGAGATCTATATGAGCCAGCCGGTGCTGATCCTCCTGATGCTGGGCATCGCGGCCCTCATCGGCGTGATCGTCCTCCTGTGGCTGCGCGCGAAGAAGACGCGCCCGTCCTATTATTTCGCTGCCGTGCAGGTCCTGCTCTGCGGCGTGATCCTCGCGGGCTTTACGGTCGCCTTCCTCCGCAGCGGGACGCTGGCCTCGCATTTCCCCAATCTGCCGGATGCCTACGACTCCAACGGCTTTGCCTACTGCTTCTCCGCCAGTGCGGTGACGCAGGGCATCAGCGAGCCGGACGGCTATTCGCAGGAAGCGATCGACGTGCTCCTCAGCGAGCAGGACGACCTGCCTGCCGACCGGGTGCGCACGCCAAATTTCATCTTTGTGCAGCTCGAGTCATTCTTTGACGCGAATTATCTGAAGGACCTGACATACGGCGAAAATCCGGTCCCAAATTTTGAGCGGCTGAAGGAGACGTGCTCCAGCGGCCTGTTCTATGTGCCGTCCATCGGCGCGGGCACGGCGAACACCGAGTTCGAGGTCCTCTCCGGCATGAATCTCGACCATTTCGGCGTCGGGGAGTATCCCTACAAGACCGTCGTCAAGAACCGGACCTGCGAATCCATGGCCTATGCGCTGCAGAGCGCGGGCTATTCCACCCACGCCATCCATAATAATAATGCCACATTCTACAGCCGCGACCGCGTCTATGCCAATTTCGGCTTCGAGACGTTCACGTCGCTGGAATACATGCACGACGTCGAGCGGAATCCGCTCGGCTGGGCAAAGGATTTCGTTCTGACGGAGGAAATTCTGAAGGCGCTGCGCTCCACCGAGGACCGTGATCTTGTTTTCACGGTCTCCGTGCAGCCCCACGGCAAGTATCCCACGGCGCCGCTGGAAGGCGCGCGAACCATCAGGGTCTCGGGGGAGGAGGCCGAATCCCGCCGCGCCGGGCTGGAGTATTACCTCTACCAGCTCAAGCAGACGGATGCCTTTGTCGCGCGCCTTGTGCGCCGGCTCTCCACGTTCAGCGAGCCGACGGTCGTCGTATTCTACGGCGATCATCTGCCGAGCTTCGGCATCACGCAGGACGAGCTGAGCTGCGGCACCGTGCAGTCTACGGAATATGTCATCTGGACGAATTTCCACGCCAAAAAGGTCGACCGCGACGTGCAGGCCTATCAGCTGGCCGCCATGGTGCTCGACCGCTTCGGCGTCCACGACGGCACGATCCTGCGCTATCATCAGAGCCACGGCTACGATGAGACCGGCAGCGAGACCTTCCAGAACGGCCTGTGCATGCTGGAGTATGACATGCTATATGGCAAACACTATGCAACGGGCGGGGAGATGGCGGTGCAGCCGATGGAGCTGCACTTCGGCGTCGACGAGATCACGCTCACCGGCGTGAGCAGCAGCGACGGCGGCCTGACCGTCCACGGCACGAAATTCACGCCGTACAGCGTCATTCTGGTCGACGGCGAGCAGGTGCCGACGGAGTATATCGACGAGCAAACGCTGGCAGCGGCGGATACGCCGCTCAGTCCTGGCAAGATTCTGTCTGTTGCACAGGTCTCCGCCACGGATACGCTCAGGATCCTCAGTCAGACGCCGGACTGGACCGTCCCGGCGAAAAAATCGTAAGTAATAACAGGACCCGATGCGGCACCGGAAAGCCACATCGGGTCCTGTTTTATCCTTACACGAATTCGCCAAGCTCCAGAATATCCTGCGGGGTGGCGCGGCGGAGAATCGGTTTTGTCTGCGCGGGCGGGTAGGGTGCGTCCTCGGCCGTGCAGGCCTGCACCGCGACGATCCTGCCCAGCAGCTCGTGCGCATCCGGCCCGGCCGGAACGACCACAAGCTCACCGGCCTCCAGCGTCCGGTCTTCGGAGCGGTAGGAGTAGCATGTGCCGTGCGGCTCGAATTCCACGGCGCAGTAAAACAGCGGCCCCGGCGCGGCGGCTGCGCGCGACGGGTCGAACAGCTCGCCCTCCGTATAGAAGCGCAGCAGGGTATCTGCCTCGGCGGCAAGCTCTGCCCAGCCGTCCGGAAGGCCCGTGCAGTCATAGCGGCCGGTAATGCGCTGCGACGCGCCGTCCGACCAGCGCAGCGTGAGCGCATAGCGCGCCGCGGCATCGTCCGTCCCGGAGGCAAGAGGCGGCGATAGCAGTCCCTGCGGGAGCGTGTCGAGCAGGCGGGCCGCCGCGGACGGGA
>ERZ837910.4980-NODE-4980-length-12441-cov-3.970370_pt1 | contig 12441 bp, 9 predicted proteins | sample MGYA00519940_ERZ837910 | MGnify/ENA primary metagenome ERZ837910 (study PRJEB31850, sample SAMEA3708825) | human gut metagenome | biome: human gut; feature: human-associated habitat; material: faeces | place: China | collected 2014 ... | reverse complement strand
GGCGGGTGGCAGGATCGTACTCCTGGAAGCTGACGAGGTCATTCCCCTGCGGCGTGAATCCCTGGTAAACCGTTTCCACAGCATTTCCCAGCCCGTCCGCATATTGATACTGTGTATAGGCGACATCCTTTTGAAAAGATCCGATCACCATCGTTGCCACGAAATTTCTCCCGGCTGGATCTCCTTCCGTCACGGCACGCTGTGCACCATCGGACGACAACGCGTCGCCAACCTGTGCCACAGAGAACTTTTGGGATTCCGGCACCGCAAATACAATGTTATTCGCAGAGGTTTCAAAACGATTCGCATTCACAGGTTCCGGCATATGCAAATAAAAAATTGCTATGGCAATATACAATATTTTTTTCATATCGGTTCGAATTTTTATCGGTTAGCAACTGAATACTCATAACCAAAGACCGGAAACTCCATGTGCGTTTCAGTCACGAGCCGGCCGAAACTATCGTAACTGAACCGCTTATAGCGGCCGGACGGGTCGGTCACTTTACAAACTCCGACTTGTGGATTGTATTCATAAGTCGTCACCAGCGTATTCGGGATACTTCGAAGAGCGGCTTCTCTGGATGTGTCGAGTCCCTCTGTCAGCGGGAGAGAACTGACGATCTTCTGCTTTACCGTAGCATAGTCCGCACCGACGACTTGGGCTACAGGGTATAATCCGCGGTAGCCCCAGACATAGCTTACCTTGAGTCCCGCACGGTCCGTAGTCTGCACCAGACGCCCCATATCGTCGTATTGATAAACGGTAACCGTATCGCAAACCGGCTGGGTCGAAATAGCTTGAGGCGCTCCGATTCGGGCTACCTTGTGCATTTTAACCCGAATGATCTTGTTGGCGACAGCCATATACTCATACTGGTCTTCGGCGATCCGAAGTTCAGTTTCTCCGAATCCAGGGCGGTTCGGATCGGTCTTTCCGTCGGTGACGGTTTTCCAAACCTTGAGCGGCAAATTCAGCACATTCTTTGCGATCATGGTCGCATAAACACCGCTGTTCTGTTCAGTCGAGGAGAGGTCCGACACATATTGGGTCCGTTCGAACATCCCGGTACCGTCGCTCTCGGTACGGCGCACGCTCTTAATTTGCCCCAACGCATTGTAGGTATATGCATATTGCTTCCGGCTTTGCACCGTGGCACCCCTGGTTTTGAAATATTCCGTTTCGGTCACATGGTCCAGAGGATAGGGCTCGAGATAGGACCGCTGTACGTAAAAATAATCCCCGGCGAACTTGACGCTTTCGACATATTTCCTCCGGAATTCGGTCGTATCGGTCAAATAGGCATATTCCACTTTTTTCCGCAAAAATTTATTACCGGCCACATCGGGTTTGTCATAATAACTTATCGACAGTAATTTCCCCCGGTATTGTGGTTCGAAATCCGGCTCGGTCAGGAAGTTATTAACCAGCATCGGCAAGTCCTCGTGCTTAACCATTTTATCCGAACCGTCTACAAGATATTTCAAAACATCGATATTCGGATGTTTCAATGTCTTTTTATTGATCCGATAACTGTCCGGAGCATTGTGATAGTTGGAAAATTGGAAATATACGGCCGATCCGTCATCTGCCACTTCACGAACAACTGCATATTCCACATGAGGCTGGTCTGTACGATAACCGGTAATACCCGAATAATTATAACCCCATATCGTTTCACCGCCCTGTCTGCAAATCACATAATAGGCGACCGGATTTTTTAGTAAATTACCACTGCTTTGTTCTTCGTCATTCAAATAGAAGTAGGTCCGGCCGATCGAATCACCTGTAATCGGGTGATCCGTAATCCGGCGGATGCGCAAACCGCCTGCGATCGTATCTTTAACATACCTTTTCAAGTAAGGAATATTTTGACTACTGCGATCCCGGACCAGGTAATCTCGAAACATATGAGGTTCGTACTGATAGGTCGTATAACCGCCCGTAGGGTAGGTCAGTTTCGACAACATTCCCTGACGGGCATATTCGGGACCGGGTTTCCGGGGTCCGGCGGGGTCCGCGATTCTTTCGGTAAAATTGTAGCAAGAATCATTCAACAACGGAAACTGCAGATCGAACGGCTCGTATGTCGCCTCCCGGTTATAGTACCCCCAAAAGTCAATACTTGCCGTTCCCTGAAACGGGAAGGGTTCGTCCTGCCGATAATACTCCATACTGTAAGTTCCCTGACCGGGAATCCTCACGGAACTCAACAACAATACCGGGTTACCGATTCCGTAAGTATATTGCAAATAACATTTTCTCAAAGTGACGAACTTCGAATGTTCATCCGACCATTTAGTAATGACGATCGTATCGAGTTTTTCGGGAGTATCCAATGCTGTTTCGTCCGATTTCAACTCAGCACGCCGGTCGCCGTAGGCGAACCGGACTTTCGCAAGGCCGTCGATATCGATCGACTTCAACTGCACGGCTCGCTCCTTATAATGGAATACAGCAGGTTCTTCTACACCTCTATAACCTATAAAAGCACCCCCGACCCGGCAATTTTCCACATACCGAATTGTTTCGAGATCATTTCCGTAATCGAAGGTAACGACACGCCCGTTAGGAGCGGTAATCGAGGAGAGATACCAGTTTTCGGGCAGCTTTGCCGAACCGTCTTCCTCGTCAGCTGCACGCGTTTTCGGCGACAAATGACCAATTTCGGTCCAAACAAGTCCGCTTCCATCGGCATTAGGCTCCGCCACGAACGCCTTCTCGTTTTTCGCCAGAAACTTATAACGGTATCCATCCCCCGTAACGATGGTAATGACCTTCGAAGTGACCAGCGGATCGTATATTTCGACGGAATACTCCCCATGCGGATCGTCCGTATCGAAAACATGGATTTTCCCGCCTGTCGATATGAATTTGCCGTAATGACCCGGGAAGCTGAACGTATAAATATCCGGTTCGGTTTCTACACTCATACTTCCACTTTTAATCGAATACATCTCTTTATCCTGGCCGTTGATATAGTTCGCCCACAAATTCCAGGATTCATTCGTAAAATCCTGGTTGTTGAAAAAATAACCCCACAAGCCCGCACTCATATAATCGTCGGGAACTCCCCGGACCGTACGGGTGATGACGCCGCCCGTATTGAGGAACCAGCCGAGTCCCACGTCACTGGCCTGAATATTCGGCATATAGCCGTTCGAAGCGTAATTCAGCACGACAGGCAACGTAAAATCCTCGTCCTGATAAGTGTAAAGAGGAATCGACGCCGATACAGTACCGGTATAGAGGTTCGGAGCGCTGCCTCCGTATTTGAGGAGACTCCAAACCTGCGGAGTTCCGGTATTGAGGTTGTTCCCGACACCGCCCGAAGACAAATAATCCGGAATAATCGGATTGTTCTGCGCATAGCAGAAAGTCCAGATACCCAACAGGCATCCGACGGTCAGTAATAAAGTTTTTCTCATGATAAATTTGTTTAAGTTGGTTAATAAAGGTATTACCCCATGATTCCTCCGAGGGAGAACATGGGCATATACATGGCGATTAGGATCACGGCGACGAGAATTCCGACGCAGAGGATGAGTGCGGGTTCGAGCATCGCACCCATGCGGCGGATTGCGTATTCGAGTTCTTCGGTGAGGGTCTCACCCTGCCTGCGGAGCATCTCGGGCAGGCGGTTCGTCTGCTCTCCGACGCGGACGAGCGCCGTGAGTTTTCGGTCGTAGAGATCGGGGAATCGGGCCAGTGTTTCGGCGAAGGCATCGCCCCGTTCGAGCCGTCGCGCGATCTCGTCGAACGACTTGCGGTAGGGGTGGAATCCGATGACCTCGCGGAGCATTCCGACGCCGGCGAGCAGGGGCACGCCCGCGGCGCATAGCAGGTCGAGAAGTTTGCAGCACTGCGCCTGCATGTTCTTGCGGATGATCTCACCCGCGACGGGCAGGCGGAGCAGGATCGCCGCGCGCCAGCGCTGCACCTCCTCGCGCTGTCGGTTGGCGCGGTAGAGCAGATAAAGTCCCCCTCCCGCGATGACCGCAACGGCGGCATAGGCGGGAAACGCTTTCGAGAGTGCGATGATCCCCCTCGTGAGCGCGGGCAGCTCTCCTCCCATACGCGCATATACCTCCTCGAACATGGGTACGACGACCGAGAGCATGAATGCCACGACAGCCGCCGCCACGGCGAGGATGACGACGGGATAGCTCACGGCCGAGGCGACCATGCGCCGCTGCGCGGCCCGCTTGCGGTAGTAGTCGCGCAGGAAGTCGAGTGTCCGTGCCAGACGTCCCGTCTCGTCGCCGATGCGCACCACGCCGCACTCCAAGGGGCGGAATGCCCCGCTTCGGCGCATGGCCTCGGCGAGCGTCTCTCCGCGCACGACGGCGGCGTAGAGCTCTTCGAGCAGCGCCTTCGTCCGGCGGTCGCCCTCGCCCTCGATGAGCAGTCGGAATGCCGCCGAGAAATCGAGACCGGCCGTCAACAGTGCATGCAGCTCGGCGTAGAACATCTCGCGTCGGGCGTCCGTCAGTTTATGGCTCTTCGTATCCATGATCCTTTTCGATTTCAGCGATTCTTCGTCCGTAGCTTTCCCATGCGGGCCGCAGCACGGGGAGTTTGAGCATATGGCCCCCGACGTCGATTTCGAGGGTATCGGCCGCCGCGTCGCAGCGTAGGAGCTGCATGTGCCCGACACGACGCAGGAGCGTATCGCGGAACTCCCCCGCGACGAATACTGCCGCGGAGTCGCGCGTCGTCAGTGTCGTCTCGCCTCCTGCACGATAGAGGTACAGCAGCTCGCCTGTGCCTCCGCCCTCTGCGCTGCGGATGCTGTCGGCCGTTGTGAGCAGCTGCCCGAGGCGGAAGATTCCGTCGCGCTGCCGTCCCGCCTCGACGAGCACGGCCGCGCGTCGCGCCACGAGCCGCGAGACGAGCGTCAGGGCCTCCATGGCGGCCAGGAAGACGATTCCCGCCACGAGCATCACGACCAGCGTTTCGGCCAGCGTCGAGCCGCGCAGCATATGTTTCACTCGGCGCATTCCACCAGTTGTCTGTGTACGATCCGTTTGCGGCTGCCGTCGATGCGGACTTCGATCGTTATGAGTTGCACGTCATTGTATTGCCGATACGGCTCCACGCGCACCGTCGCTTCGCCTCCGCCGTACCGCTCGACGTACGTGCCTGCGGGCCATACGCCTGATCCGTATTTGTCGAAGGCGCACATGGCCCGGTATTCGGCTTCGGCAACTGCGAGCGCATCGTCCCCGCGCAGCGTCAGACGGGGCAGCAGCTCCATTGCCGCCGTGAAAGCGATCAGCAGCACCACCGCCGCTACGACGGCTTCGACGAGCGAGGCCGCGCGCAGCCTTCCGCCCGAGGCCCGTTTTACTCGACGCATACGGCCTCCTTTCTGCGCACGGCCTCGGCGCCGCCGTGCCACAGCGGTTGCGCCGTGGCGGAATTTTCGAGCAGCGTAAGGTCGTAGAGCATATCCTTGTAGTATCCCTGCGGCGAGAAGTAGACGGCCTGTCTGAGCTCCGCACACCCCGCGACGATCCCCTGCACCTGCGCCGCGCCATCCGCATGAAGAAGCCCCCGCACACGTGCCGTGCGCGACTGGCGGTAGGAGGCGGCCATCTTCTTGTGCCGCACGGTGTCGCGGACGATGACATAGCCGTCCGCCGTCGCACGGTCGCCCAGTTCGGCGTACCGGCCGGCGTAGATGCCCGACGGATATTCCAGCACGGCGCACGGCTCTACGACGACCGTGTCGCGGGCGAAGAGCTGCGCCGCGATGCGGGCTCCGCTGCCGACCGTGATCTTGCGTGCGCAGACCAATACGTTTTCCAGCCGGCAGGCGGAGTCGATGCGCAGCTCGTCGGCTGCGAGCACGATCCGCCCGCGCAGCGTGCAGCCGCCGATCTCGGCCGTGCCGAGGCGCAGGGCGACGGTCGGATCGCGGAACGATATGCCGAGGCTGTCGGGCAGATCGCCGGCGGCCGGCAGCTGCTGCGCGAAAGCGAAGAGTGCGCCGATCCGTGCCGCGACGGCAGCCGAAGGTGCGGGAAGCATCGCTGCCGAGCTGCGGATCGCCGTGCGGGGAACCTCCTCTCCCCGGTAAAACTCCGCTCCCACACGGCCGTAGGTCAGGCCGTTCTGCGGCAGGCGGAGCGTCCCGTGCAGACGCGTGTCGCCTGCGAGGGTGACGGCCGTGCGGTCGTCGGCGTAGAAGAGCGTCCGTGCGGGATCGGGTTCGGCACCGACGATGCGGCTGCTCGCGACGAGCGAGTCGGCCGTCGTGATGTGCAGCAGTTCGTAGAGGCCCCACGGTTCGCGGCGCACGAAGATGCGCGACTGCGGCAGGGAGTCGTAGAGCAGATAACCTCCGGCAGCGGTCAGAGCCCGTTCGTCGGGATGCAGGCGGTAGAGCAAGGCGGCCGATTCGACGTCGGCGCGAGCCTGCCGCAGCCGCTGCGTGCGCGTGAAGAGCAGCGTCTCCTGCTCCCACAGCGCCAGCAGCCCCAGCGTCGCCGTGAGCATCACCAGCGCTGCGACTACGACCGTCGGCAGCACGGCCCCTTCGAGGTATGTCGTATGCAGTTTCATCTATTCGTCGCAGCGTTTTACGCCGTAGACCGTCCCTTCGCGTTCGAGATAGAGCGAGTCGCGGTCGGCGCCCGTCAGGCGGAATCCCGCAGCCGTGTCGCGCAGGCTCAGTTCGTACTGTCTGCCGCCGATCGTCAGGATGTGGAGCGCCTGCCCGCCGGCCGTCACCGTCGCCAGGTGCGAGAGCTGCACCCGCTCGCGGCGTTTCGGTTCGGCTTTTCCGGCAGGCGGCAGGCGGCGCACGACGGACCGTGCGGCAGGTGTCGGAGCGGCCACGCCTTTCAGGAAGGGGTCGGGATAGTCCAGCCGCAAGGTCTCGGCGACGATCTGCGGTACCGCCGGAGTGTCGGTCGCGGGTCGGACATCCGGCGCGGCGGGTCGTGCCGGCGCGAGGATCCGCCACGCCACGACGCCCCAGACCGCCACGACGGCTGCGAGCAGCAGACAGGTCGTCCAGCGCGATTTCACGGCAGCAGGGAGCTATCGGTTATCCCGATGCTGTTTTGTTTCGACGATTCGACAGCGCTCGGCGCTGTCGGCCGTTCGCCGCCGCCCCCTGCGGCGGACTGCAACTCGCCCGAGCTCGTGCAATACCTCCGCCGACGGCGAACAGCCTCCTCGGTCGAAATACCCGCCGGAAAGTGCGGAGCGTCTCTTTCTGTCGGCATTCCGGTAAAAGCAACCGTTTCGCCGGCAGGCTCTTCCGAATCGTCGTCTCCTCCTTGGCCTGCTCCAGCGGCGGCCGGGCCGGCTCCTCGGGCGCGGGTTTCCCGACGACCGTGAGCCGCAACGCCGGAGAGGAGGTCTCGTAACCGGAGTTGAAGGCCGCGACCGTCCATTCGTAACGGCCCGCTTCGAGCGTCAGACGGCAGCCGTAGCTGCGTGCAAGGCCCAGCGTATCGGCCGCAAGGAGCGTGTCGGCGACGATCCGCCCCTCGGTAGCGACGCACAATTCGTAACCCGTCGCACGGTCGACGGCCCGCCAGCGGAACATCACGCTGCCGGCCGGCACCTCCGCGTCGTTCGCCGGGGCGATCGTCGTCACCGCACGGCCGGAAATATCCTCCTCGATGATTTCGCAGGAGACCATCAGGAATAGAAGCGGGAAATAGAACAGGTATCTTCTCATTTCGATTCGGTTATTAAGGTCAGTTGTTGGATGTGGAGCGTCAGTGTGAGCTGCGTGCGGCGGGTGCGGGGCTGCACGACGGTCTGCCACTCGGCCGACCGCATGCGGCAGGCGGGCAGATGCCGTTCGAGGGCGTCGACCGTGCGCAGCAGCTCGGCGAACGGCCCCGTGAGCGTCAGCTGCGCCGTGCGGATCTCGATCCCGTCCTGCCGCAACGTCGTCACCGGCACATAGCCTGTCGCGCGCACGCCGGCGGGAGCGAAGCGCCGCATAGAGTCGAGCAGCCCGCCCGAGAGGATCAGTTCGGGGGCTTCGACGGCAGCCGGCACGGCCGCTCCGGTCGCCGGTGTCGTCGGGGCGAGCGCATCCAGCCGCCGCTCCAGCCGGCCGCACTCCCGCCACGCGCCGAAGGTATCGCTCAGGGCGAAACGCCACGCCGCCCACGGCAATGCGAGGACGAGCAAGGCCAGCAGGCCGAGACCCCGGTATCTGTACGGCAGGTTCATAGTCCGATCTCGATGCGGAACACGAGCCGTTCGGCATCGCGTTCCCGTTCGACGTTCGTCAGTCGTACCGTGCGGCAGCACGCCGCCCCCGCGAGACACTCGACGAAGGTCGAGACGTCGTCCGCCGCCGGAGCCGTGCCCGCGACGACAGCCGTCCGCTCCTGCCGCTGCAAGGGCTTCCCCGCCTCGAAACGCATCGTGAGCGGTTCGACGGCGAGCCGCGTCAGTACGACCTGCGCCGGCACGGCCTCCGCGATGCGGTCGCACACGACGGCGCGGGATGCTGCGGGACGTGCGGAGAACTCCGCGAGCAGCGTCCGCTGCCGGTCGGTAGCATCGGCTGCGGTCGAAGCCGTGCGTTCGCGCGCCGAGAGCTCCTTTTGCAAAGTCCGGCGGCGAGTGTTCAGCGACGGGGCGACGGCGGCATTGGCAGCGAGCAGACAGAGGAAGAGCCCCAGCACCGGCAGTGCCGCCCGCCGCACGACGGCCTGCGCCAGCGACGAACCCTCGGCCGTCGGGCGGAGCAGCTGCCGCCAGCCGAGTCCTGCGAGAAGCTCCCCGGCCGCAGTATCGGGCGGCGCGGAGACCTCGATCCGCTGCGGATGGATGCCGGCCTCCGACAACTCGGTCAGCACTCCTTGCAGCCGCTCGCGCCGCACGAAGGCGATCCGGCCGTCGTGTTCGCGCCACAGGAAGGTCGCCCTGTCGTCGCGCACCCGCGCGGCGAGCTGCGAGTCGGCGGGCTTTACGATCGTGCCGTGGCCCGAGACCGTGACCACGGCGACGCCTTTGGCCACCGCCGCCGCGTCGTACACCGTCTGCTGCGGCTCGCAGCCCATCTTGCAGCGCCATGCCGCGATCGTATGGCCGTCGGGTGTCAGCGTGACATCCAGCACCCAGACGGGGCCGAGGATATAAGGGAAAAGATTCATTTTTTATTTATTCTTTTATGTCCCTTTTGTTCCGGTAAAAAGGACGAAAAGATCGAGTACGGCGACATCCTTTCCACCTTTTCACACGAAAAGGTGGAGCCGAAAGTGTCCGCAAGGCACCTCCGCCGGAATCGAACGACGGTTCTTACTGAGCGGGCACGAAAGACTGCGCTGTTTCGCACACCCGCTCCGGGCGTTCGAACCGTCGTTCGATTCGCGTCCGTCTCCGGTGCAATGCGGATCATGGGATCGTATTGATTTTAATCTCATTCTACGACCGTGGGTTTGATGAAGATATTGAGCGTACGTTCGACCTTGTTGCGCTTCTCCTTGCCGAAGAACCACTTGATGACGGGCACACGCGCCAGAAACGGCACACCGCGCGAGGAGCGCTCCATCGTGTTGCGATCCAGCCCGCCGAGAAGCACCATCTCCTCGTTCTGCACCTTGACGATCGACTTGAAGCTCCGCGTGGCCGTGCCGGGCGGAGCGTCCTCGGCAGTGCGGTCGGTGAACTCCGTCTGCTCGAACTCGATTTCGAGGGTGATCTGCCGATCTTCCGACACGTAGGGCGTGACCTTGATCGAGAGGTTCGCATCGACCGACTTCCACTGGTAGGACTCCGACGAGATGGGGTTCTGTGTACCGTAGTAGTTGTTCTGCACCTCCTTGTAGTACTGCGTCTCGCCGCTGGTGAGCGTCGCCTCGTGGCCGTTCAGGGTCGAGAGCTTCGGCGTGGAGAGCAGACGCACCACCCCGTCCTCCTCCAAGGCTTGCAGGCTCAGGTAGAAGTTCGGCGTCACGCGCCCCAAATTCACCGTGCCCCGGATGCGTCCGAGCAGATCGTTCACCGCATTCGCTCCGAAAGTCATGTCCACGCCCGGCGAGAGCGTTCCGGAGGTCTTCACCGCTTTGTCGCCCACGCCGGCCCCCACACCGATCTCGTGGATCTTGCTCTTCGTGACGTCGGCGATCAGGATCTCCATCGTCACCATCGGAACGGGTTTGTCCACCGAGCGCAGGAAGGTCTCCACACGCGCCACGTCGCGCCGGTCGCCCGACAGGATCAGGGCGTTCAGATCGGGGAAGGTCTTCACCGCGACGTTCTGTTTCAGCGCTTCGGGGATGATCTCCTCGACCTTCGACACGGAGCGGTAGACGAGCGGAAGGACCGCCGACGACGAGAGACCGTCCGACGCGGCCGCTCCGAAGATCCAGATGCCCCGTTCGGTGTAATAGCTGTACGGCGAACCTTTGAGCAGCACCGAGAGCAGCGTCTCGAAATCCGTCCCGTCCACCCAGACGCCCGCCGTGAGGTTCACCGGCGACTGGAAGTAGTAGTTCAGCTCCAACTCGTCGCACAGGTCGAGAATCACGTCCTGCACGTTGCCCCGCGCGATGCGGGCCGTGATGCGCCCCAGCGAGTCCACACGCAGTTCGTTGGGCGTGAACTGCCGCCGGCGCATATAGGCGGGGCCTGCGGACATCTTGCCGCCCTGCGCGGCCGGCTCCTCGCGCCACAGCGTCCACACGTCCTGCGCATCCCGTTCGGCAAGCAGGCCGTTGACCGCGGCGAGCGTCCGCAGCGCCTCGTCGAAGGGCATGCGACGCACGTAGCCCGAGACCTTGCAGTCGTACAAAGGTTCGGGGACGATGACGTTGCGCGCAGAGAGACGTGCGATCTTCTTCGCTACGTCGATCAGACGTTCGCCGCGCAGGTCGTACGTGAGCGTCGTGTCGGCGGCCGCATAGGCGACGTCGGGATCGGGCGCCGGAGCCGTCGGCGCTGCCGCCGGAAAGATCGAGAGGATGTTGCCCGACGCGGCCGCGTCCAGCCGATACTCACGGCAGAGGAACCGCACCAGATCGTCCACACGGGCCCGGCGGAAGTTGCACGACACGGGGATGTTCTCCACGCCGCGCACCGACACGTTCACGCCGCTGGCGCGCGCGATATTGCGCAGCAGCTCCGACAGCGACAACCGACCCGACGTGACGTCCACCTCCCGCCGGAACGTCGAGTCGCGCCCGACGAGTGCCGCCAATTCCGAGTCGATACGCGACAGACGCAAAGAGTCGGGGTCGGACGGCGGATTCGGTGCAACCGTCCGATGGAGCGAATCCGAAGACGGGTTCACACCAGCGGGTATTTCGGTTCGCTGTGCCGGACAGAGCACAGGCAGGATGCAAAGAAGTAAAAACGCAAGCGTGTATCGTCGTTTCATAGGCTTGGATCAGTAGTTCAACAGGGGTATCACTTCGTCGAGAGAGGTCTCGCCGCGTCGGAAGAGGTCGACGACGGCATCGCGCAGCGACGGTATGCCGCGTTCGAAGAGCAGCGGTGCGACGTCGGTGCGGCCGGAGCGTACGGCAGCCGCCAGCTCGTCGTCCATCGGGATCACCTCGTAGACGGCCCGCCGGCCTGCATAGCCCGTGTAGAAACAACGTTCGCAACCCACGGGTTCGCAATAGCGGTCGATCGCTATGTCGGACAGCAGGCGCCGCACTTCATCGGTCGCCTCCGCCCGGCGTTTGCAGTGGGGACAGAGCAGGCGCGCGAGACGCTGCGCGACGGTCATTACCAACGTATCGGCCACCAGGTACGGGTGTACGCCCATATCCGACAGACGGGCTACGGCGCCCCAGGCCGTGTTGGTGTGGATCGTCGAGAAGAGCAGGTGTCCCGTCAGCGACGACCGCACGGCCATCTCGGCCGTCGCCCCGTCGCGGATCTCACCTAGCATGATGATGTCGGGGTCCTGCCGTAGGAAGGTACGCAGTGCGGCGGTGAACGTAAGGCCGATCTCCTCCTTGAGCTGCACCTGGTTGACCCCTTCGAGCGTGTACTCGATCGGATCCTCGATCGTGAGGATGTTGTCCGTCAGGGCGTTCAGCCGCCGCAGCGTGGCGTAGAGCGTTGTGCTCTTACCCGAGCCCGTAGGGCCGCAGATCAGCACCATGCCGAAGGGCCGCGCGATGGCGCGGCAGTAGTCCTCGTACTGCCTTGCGGAGAAGCCGAGGTTGCGCAGTTCCAGCAGCTCGACGCGGCGGGTCAGCAGTCGCAGCACGACCTTCTCGCCGTAGATCGTCGGCAGCGTCGAGACGCGCACGTCGAACTTCTCACCGTCGCGGTCGTAGCCGATGCGCCCGTCCTGCGGCAGCCGTTTCTCGGAGATGTCGAGCGAGGCGAGGATCTTGATCTGGTTTACAAGCGGCATGTACTGCGCCCGCTCGACGACGTAACGCTCGGTGAGCTTGCCGTCGATGCGCATACGGATGCGGCAGCGCTGTTCGTAGGGTTCGAGG
>ERZ837910.4971-NODE-4971-length-12458-cov-5.695316_pt1 | contig 12458 bp, 9 predicted proteins | sample MGYA00519940_ERZ837910 | MGnify/ENA primary metagenome ERZ837910 (study PRJEB31850, sample SAMEA3708825) | human gut metagenome | biome: human gut; feature: human-associated habitat; material: faeces | place: China | collected 2014 ... | reverse complement strand
GCCACTTATAGAAGTGGGAGTCTTCTCCGACTAAGATAAATCTTGTTGCCCGCCGCCTACAGTTGAGAATCATCTCACCTCTGATATAGTATGATTGCAAACACCGCTGTCAATGCCTCTGCCTCTACCACCGGAAATGCCAGCCATACGCCGTTTGCTCCCAGTATTTTTCCAAACAGAAATGCTGCCGGAATAATGACAATGACATATCGCAGCAACGCAATACAAAAAGATGGTGTACCCTTTTTCTCAACATGGCAACAAAAAAACGCCACATAACTACCTTTCGATAGCTATGTGGCGAAAAAAGAACTTTCTTAAAAAATCCACACCCTGTACGGGCTTTGTTATTCTCTTTATTCTTCGGTAGAATCCGAATCTTCCGCTGTCAAATCGACTTCATCGAAATCGTCTGCAACATTCTCATCTGCATTCTCTGCTGCGGCAGTTTCTGCATCTGCTGCTGTTTCTTTCGAAGTGATCTCTGTCTGCTCTTCCGACATTTCTGTTTCATCCAGCATCAGATCGTCATCTTCCATTTCATATTCATCCTCACCGGTATCCAGTTTTACGTTGCGGTAACGTTTCATACCGGTTCCGGCCGGGATCAGTTTACCGATGATAACGTTCTCTTTCAGACCGATCAGCGGATCGACTTTACCTTTGATAGCTGCTTCTGTCAGAACTTTTGTAGTTTCCTGGAAGGATGCTGCTGACAGGAAGGAGTTGGTTGCCAGGGATGCTTTTGTAATACCAAGCATTACCTGTTTTCCTTCTGCAGGCTCTTTGCCCTGAGCGATCATCTCTTCATTGATATCCTCGAAATCAAGGATGTCTACCATGGTTCCCGGCAGAAGTTCCGTGTCTCCGTTATCCTCGATACGGATCTTCTTCATCATCTGACGAACGATTACTTCGATATGTTTATCGTTGATCTCTACACCCTGCAGACGGTATACACGCTGTACTTCACGCAGCATGTAATCCTGAACAGCGTTTACGCCCTTGATTCGCAGAATGTCATGCGGATTTACACTACCTTCTGTCAGTTCATCACCAGCATCCAGATAAACTCCATCCTGTACTTTGATACGTGATCCGTAAGGGATCAGATAAGTCTTGGACTCACCTGTCTCACTGTTTGTCACAATAATCTCACGTTTTTTCTTGGTATCTTTGAGGGTTGCCACACCGGAAATCTCAGTGATGATAGCAAGTCCCTTAGGCTTACGTGCCTCGAAAAGCTCCTCGACACGAGGAAGACCCTGTGTGATATCGCCGCCGGCAACACCACCACTATGGAAGGTTCTCATGGTCAGCTGTGTACCAGGCTCACCGATAGACTGAGCTGCGATAATACCAACAGCCTCACCGATCTGTACAGCCTGTCCTGTTGCCAGGTTGGAACCATAACACTTTGCACAAATTCCCACATGGGAACGGCAACTAAGAACAGTACGGATCTTTACTGTATGTCTGCCCATGCGCTCAAGTGCATTCATAATCTTTGCAGCACGCTTTGGTGTTACCATGCAGTTTTCGTGAATAATTTCTTCTCCTGTATCAGGATCAACAATTGTCTCTGCGATAAATCTGCCGGTCATACGCTCCTGAAGCTGCTCAACAACTTCCTGACCATTCATAAAGGAACCGATTTCCATATATGGAATGTTCTTTCCTTCACAACAATCCATCTCACGAACCATAAGCTGCTGAGATACATCAACAAGACGTCTTGTCAAGTAACCAGAGTCAGCGGTACGAAGTGCGGTATCGGACATACCCTTTCTTGCACCATGAGCGGAAATGAAGTACTCCAATACGTCAAGACCTTCACGGAAGTTTGATTTAATAGGAAGTTCGATTGCCTTACCAGTTGTGTTTGCCATAAGTCCACGCATACCAGCCAGCTGCTTAATCTGCTTATCAGAACCACGGGCACCAGAGTCAGCCATCATGAAGATGTTGTTGTACTTATCAAGACCATCAAGAAGTGCCTTTGTCAGCTCCTTATCAGTTGCTTCCCAAGTCTTGATAACCTGGTTGTAACGCTCCTCATCGGTGATCCAACCCATCTTGTAGTGCTTTGCAATCTGGTCAACAGTTGCCTGAGCCTTCTTAATCATCTCTGGCTTCTGCGGCGGAACTGTCATATCAGATATTGATACAGTCATAGCTGCTCTTGTTGAGTACTTGTAACCCATTGCCTTAATGGAGTCAAGAACTTCAGCAGTCTTTGTTGCTCCGTGTGTATTGATAACCTTCTCCAGAATCTGCTTTAACTGCTTCTTGCCGACATGGAAGTCAACCTCAAGCTTTAATGCGTTCTCTGGAATGCTTCTGTCTACATATCCTAAATCCTGTGGAAGGATTTCATTAAACATACTTCTTCCAAGTGTAGTATCAAGTGTATCCTGAAGAACAGTGCCATCTGCCATTGTCTTTCTTACACGAATCTTGATTCTGCTGTGGAATGTAATGCAGCCATTCTCATATGCAAGCAGTGCCTCGTCCATACTCTTAAAGCACATGCCCTCGCCCTTTGCACCTGGTCTTTCCTGAGTCAGGTAATAAATACCAAGGACCATATCCTGAGAAGGAACTGCTACAGGACCTCCATCAGACGGCTTTAACAGGTTGTTCGGGGACAGCAGCATGAAACGGCACTCTGCCTGTGCCTCTAATGACAGCGGCAGATGGACAGCCATCTGGTCTCCATCGAAGTCGGCGTTGAATGCGGTACAAACAAGCGGATGAAGCTTAATTGCCTTACCTTCAACAAGGATTGGCTCGAATGCCTGAATACCAAGTCTGTGAAGTGTAGGGGCACGGTTTAACATAACAGGATGCTCTTTAATTACATTCTCAAGCACATCCCAAACCTTTGTCTCAAGACGCTCTACCATCTTCTTTGCACTCTTGATATTGTGAGCAGAACCGTTCTCAACAAGCTCCTTCATAACGAAAGGCTTGAACAGCTCGATTGCCATCTCCTTCGGAAGACCACACTGATAAATCTTTAACTCTGGTCCTACGACGATAACGGAACGGCCAGAATAGTCAACACGCTTACCTAACAGGTTCTGACGGAAACGTCCCTGCTTACCCTTTAACATATCAGAAAGAGACTTTAAGTTACGATTTCCAGGTCCTGTTACGGCACGGCCACGACGACCGTTATCGATCAGGGCATCAACTGCCTCCTGAAGCATACGCTTCTCGTTGCGCACGATGATGTCCGGAGCGCCTAACTCAAGCAGTCTTTCCAGACGGTTATTTCTATTAATAATACGACGATACAAATCATTCAAATCAGATGTTGCAAATCTTCCTCCATCCAGCTGAACCATAGGACGAAGATCCGGCGGCATAACCGGGATAGCATCAAGAATCATCCACTCAGGACGATTTCCAGAATTACGGAATGCCTCAACAACCTCTAATCTCTTGATGATACGAGCACGCTTCTGGCCTGATGCATCCTTAAGCTCTGCGCGAAGTTCCTCAGAATCCTTCTCAAGGTCAATTGCCTTTAACAGCTCCTGAATTGCCTCGGCACCCATTCCTACACGGAACTTGCCATAGCCGTACTGCTCGATTGCCTCGCGGTACTCTCTCTCGGAGAGTACCTGCTTATAATTCAGATCAGACTCACCCCTGTCAAGAACGACATAGGATGCAAAATATAAAATCTTATCAAGATTTCTTGGTGAAATATCAAGGATCAGGCCCATACGGCTCGGAATACCCTTGAAATACCAGATATGGGAAACCGGAGCTGCCAGCTCGATATGTCCCATACGCTCACGGCGGACACTGGACTTTGTAACCTCAACACCACAACGATCACAAATCATATCCTTGTAACGAATCTTCTTATACTTTCCACAGTGACACTCCCAGTCCTTCTGCGGTCCGAAAATACGCTCACAGAATAAGCCATCCGGTTCCGGCTTCAGCGTTCTGTAGTTAATTGTTTCAGCCTTTGTGACAGCGCCTCTTGACCACTCTCTGATCTTCTCAGGGGAAGCAAGACCAATCTTAATGGACTCAAAAGCAATTGACTGTCCTCCATCGGTTTTATTTTCCGGCATAAATGGTTCTCCCTTCTGGCTCTTAGTTATCTGAGTCTCCTAAATCATCAAAATCATCTGCATCAAATCCATCAGACTCAAATGACCCGTCCATATCATCTTTATCAAAATCATCTGCATTGGAAGCATCCATATCAACGTCTGCAATTTCTCCATTCTTTACTTCCTGAATGGTAGAACCGTTTCTCTGGAACTCTTCCTCAGAATAATGGCGCTTTCCACCGTCTTCCATAATGCTTCTGAAGTCGGTATTGCCATACTCTGTGCTTTCCTTAATTTCTACTTCATTGTTATCTGCATCCAGTACGCGTACATCAAGTGCCAGTGCCTGTAATTCCTTAAGAAGTACCTTAAAGGACTCCGGTACACCAGGCTCAGGGATGTTCTCGCCCTTGATGATTGCCTCGTAAGTCTTAACACGTCCTACAACGTCATCAGACTTAACAGTTAAAATCTCCTGCAGTGTGTAAGCAGCACCATACGCCTCAAGAGCCCAAACCTCCATCTCTCCGAAACGCTGTCCACCAAACTGTGCCTTACCACCAAGAGGCTGCTGGGTAACAAGTGAGTAAGGACCTGTAGAACGTGCATGGATCTTATCATCTACCAGATGATGCAGCTTTAAGTAGTGCATGTGTCCGATTGTTACCGGGCTGTCGAAATACTCACCGGTACGACCATCACGCAGTCTTACCTTACCATCGCGGCGGATCGGAACGCCCTTCCACAGCTCTCTGTGCTCCAGATGAGAGCCCAGATAATCCATAACATCCTCACGCAGAGAATCCTTATATTTCTCGTAGAACTCATCCCACTCCATGTTGACATAATCATTTGCCAAATCCAGAGTATCTAAGATGTCGCTCTCAGTTGCACCGTCAAATACAGGTGTAGAAATGTTGAAGCCCAGTGCCTTTGCAGCAAGACTCAAATGAGTCTCCAGGACCTGTCCGATGTTCATACGGGACGGCACACCCAGAGGGTTCAATACGATATCCAGAGGACGTCCATTTGGAAGGAATGGCATATCTTCTACAGGAAGAACTCTGGAGACAACACCCTTGTTTCCGTGACGACCTGCCATCTTATCGCCGACAGAGATCTTTCTCTTCTGTGCGATATAGATGCGAACTACCTGATTAACACCAGGAGCCAGCTCATCACTATTCTGACGGTTAAATACCTTTGTATCAACAACAATACCATATGCACCGTGTGGAAGCTTCAGTGATGTATCACGAACTTCTCTTGCCTTCTCACCGAAGATTGCACGAAGCAGTCTTTCCTCAGAAGTCAGCTCTGTCTCACCCTTTGGTGTTACCTTACCTACCAGAATATCTCCGGCACGTACTTCCGCACCAATACGAATGATACCACGGTCATCAAGATCCTTGAGAGCCTCATCGCCGACACCAGGAACATCTCTTGTGATCTCTTCCGGTCCGAGCTTTGTATCACGAGACTCTGCTGCATATTCTTCAATATGAATGGAGGTATATACATCCTCCTGAACAAGACGCTCACTTAAAAGGACAGCATCCTCGTAGTTATAACCTTCCCAGGTCATAAATCCGATTAACGGGTTCTTTCCAAGTGCAATCTCACCATTCTTTGTGGACGGACCATCTGCAAGAACCTGTCCAGCCTCAACACGCTCATCCTTGAAAACGATTGGTCTCTGGTTGTAGCAGTTGCTCTGGTTGCTTCTTGAGAATTTTGTCAGACGATACTCATCTCTTGTACCATCATCACATTTAACGATAATTAACTTAGAGGAGGAACGCTCAACAACACCTGCGTGCTTTGCTACTACGCAAACACCTGAATCGTATGCTGCCTTATCTTCCATACCGGTACCAACTACCGGAGCCTCTGTTAACATTAACGGAACTGCCTGACGCTGCATGTTGGAACCCATAAGTGCACGGTTCGCATCATCGTTCTGCAGGAATGGAATCATGGAAGTTGCGACAGAGAATACCATTCGTGGAGAAACGTCCATCAAGTCGATATTTTTCTGCTCAAACTCAGAAGTCTCCTCACGGAAACGACCTGAAACCATCTTATTCATGAAATGGCCTTCTGAATCTAACGGCTCATTTGCCTGTGCTACTACGAAATCATCCTCTTCATCAGCTGTGAAGTAGCGAACCTCGTCAGTTACACGCGGATTTTGGGCATCACTCTTATCAACGATACGATACGGTGCCTCGATAAATCCATATTTATTTACTCTTGCATATGTTGCAAGTGAGTTAATCAAACCGATATTAGGACCTTCAGGAGTCTCAATTGGGCACATACGTCCATAATGAGTATAGTGAACATCTCGAACCTCGAATCCGGCACGGTCTCTTGACAGACCACCAGGTCCTAACGCAGACAGACGTCTCTTATGAGTTAACTCTGCAAGCGGGTTATTCTGATCCATGAACTGAGACAGCTGGGAACTTCCGAAGAACTCCTTAACAGCAGCAGTAACAGGCTTAATGTTAATTAAGCTCTGTGGTGTCAGATCAGACGGATCGTTTGTAGACATACGCTCTCTTACAACACGCTCCATACGGGACATACCAATACGATACTGGTTCTGAAGCAGCTCACCTACAGCACGGATACGACGATTTCCTAAGTGGTCGATATCATCATCCTGTCCTATGCCATACTCTAAGTTTAAGCAATAGTTAATAGAACCTAAGATATCTTCCTTCATGATGTGCTTCGGAATCAGCTCTGCATTATTTGCACGAAGCTCTGCCATCAGCTCATCACCCTCAAGACCCTTCTCTAAGATCTGAGTCAGTACTGGATAATAAACAAGCTCATTGATTCCAGCAGCTTCAAGCTCTTCCTCTGTCAGGTTAAGATACTCAGAAGCATCTACCATGAGGTTAGACAGAACCTTTACACGGCGTCCTTCTACATCAACATATACGTACGGAACACCTGAGTTCTGAATCTTTGTTGCGATTGCGCGATTACAGGTCGTACCTGCCTCAGCGATAATCTCGCCTGTAGAAACATCTACTACATCATCTGCTAAAGTATGTCCATTCAGACGATTGCGGAAATGAAGCTTCTTATTGTATTTATAACGGCCTACACGTGCCAGATCATATCTTCTTACATCAAAGAACATACCCTGCAGCAAGCTGGAAGCACTGTCGGTAGAAAGCGGCTCGCCTGGACGAATCTTCTTATATAATTCAAGAAGACCGCTCTTGTAATCATTGCTGACATCCTTCTCAAGTGTTGCAAGAAGCTTTGGCTCCTCGCCAAAGATCTCTAAAATCTGCTCATTGCTGCCCCATCCTAATGCACGGATCAGAACAGTTACCGGTATCTTACGTGTACGATCGACTCTTACATAGAAAATATCATTTGAGTCTGTCTCATACTCAAGCCATGCTCCACGATTCGGGATGACCTGAGAAGAGTACAGCTCTTTTCCGGTCTTATCATGGTCGATAGTAAAATAAATACCAGGTGAACGTACCAGCTGGCTAACGATAACACGCTCTGCTCCATTGATTACAAAGGAGCCTGTATCCGTCATCAACGGAAGATCACCAATATAAATCTCATGTTCTTTAATGGTATCAGTTTCCTTATTATGAAGTCTGACCTCAACCTTAAGTGGTGCGGAATATGTTGCATCACGTTCCTTGCATTCCTCGATTGTGTGCTTAATTTCATCCGGGCACAGACGGAATTTGCCAAAACGCAACTCCAGATTGCCGCTGAAATCTACGATAGGGGAGATATCATCAAATACCTCTTTAAGTCCATCGCCAAGGAACCACTGGTAAGAATCCTTCTGGATCGCAATCAGATTCGGAATTTCAAGAACTTCGTTGGACTTGGAATAACTCATACGGAAGGTTCTGCCGGATTTGACTGGTCGAATTCTGTTTTTTTCCATGTTTGCTCACCCCTGATAAATATATTTTGTGCCTCTATCCGATCCATATCTGCGCGGCATGCTGCCTCAAAGTCTATTGGCAGACACCATTGTCTTCTATACGGAAAGCATAGAAAGCGATTTTGTCCATGATAGTGCACATATCACTATAGCATAGCATAGGCAGACTGTCAACTATTTTTTTGCCGTTTTCTTGATTTTTTTAACTTTTTTCTTTACAAACTTCTGCTTATTTGATATAATTGTTTTTACTTGTGAGCGTCGGGGCGTAGCGCAGTTTGGTAGCGCGCATGAATGGGGTTCATGAGGCCGCAAGTTCAAGTCTTGTCGCCCCGATTTTATTTAATTTTATCTGACCTTATCTTTTATCAGACCGGAAAAACCGGTCTTTTTTTATTGCACTTTACATGTGCAGCTGTCTTTCTAAAGTCAATTGCCTGCTCTTTTGAAACAAATATCTATCAAATATCAGTCAGATAAACAAAAAAAGGTTCTGAAACCCTTGTTTTTCAAGAATTCCAGAACCTAATGTTAAGCACAAATTACTTTAAGGTAACCTTTGCTCCAACTTCCTCTAACTTCTTCTTCAGCTCTTCAGCGTCAGCCTTAGCTGCTGCTTCCTTAACTACCTTCGGAGCTGCCTCAACTAATTCCTTAGCTTCCTTCAGACCCAGACCGGTTACTTCACGAACAACCTTGATAACCTTGATCTTAGAAGCTGCTGGAACCTCAGTCAGCTCTACGTCGAACTCAGTCTTCTCTTCCTCAGCTGCTGCGCCAGCGCCTGCTGCTGCTACAACAACACCTGCTGCTGCAGATACGCCAAACTCTTCCTCACATGCCTTTACAAGGTCATTTAACTCTAAAACGCTCATACCCTTAATAGCTTCGATAATCTCTGCTGCTGTCATGATAATTTTCCTCCTAATATAAGAATTATTAACTATGCCTTACGGCTTTTACGAATGATGATCCATTTTGAATCATCTCATGCAGCTGTTTTACGCAGCTGCCAAATTCCAATCATAAACCAGATTATGCTTCCTGCTTCTCTGCGATCTGCTTGATAACACGAGCAAAATTGGTGATCGGAGACTGGATGCTTCCCAGGAACTTTGCAAGAAGTTCTTCTCTGGACGGGATTGTGGACAGAACCTCAACACCCTTAGCATCGTAGAAGGCTCCTTCTACAACACCACCCTTAACCTCAAGCTTATCGTTTGTCTTAGCAAACTTGCAGATAATGCTTGCCGGTGTGGTTGCCTCGCTCTTGCTGATTGCAATTGCGGATGGACCCTCTAACAGATCCTTTAAGCTCTCGAACTCAGTGCCCTCGATTGCACGCTTAACCAGTGTGTTCTTATATACCTTATAAGTAACACCAGCTTCTCTCAGACTCTTACGCAGTACGGTATCCTGCTCAACGGTAAGACCACGATGGTCAACCAGAACTACACCCTTTGCGCCGTCTAAGGATGCTTTGATTTCCTCAACAATCGGCTGCTTCAGCTCAACTTTAGCCATGATATGTGCCCTCCTTCTTGAAAATTTTAAGAAAAGGCCGAAAAATGCCTCTCTGCAAAGACAGAGAGGCAAAGATAATCTTTAATATAGATCTCTCCTCGGCAGGCGTTTTCTCCTTATGCCTTGCGGCACCTGCTGTCTTCGGCAAATATATGAAAGCCTTGCGGCCTCAAACATTGCAATAATATCATACTGACAATCACTTGTCAAGTACTTTTTACTGACCAAATTTAACGGTATTTAACTTAACGCCAGGTCCCATGGTAGAAGCCATGGTAACACTCTTTAAGAAGGTACCCTTCAGAGTGCTCGGTCTAGCCTTGATTACTGCGCCCATCAGCGCCTGGAAGTTGTCTGCTAACTGCTCCTCGGTGAAGGAAACCTTACCAACCGGAACATGAATAATGTTGCTCTTATCCAGTCTGTACTCAATCTTACCAGCTTTAATTTCCTTAATAGCCTTTGCAACGTCCATAGTTACGGTACCAGCCTTCGGGTTTGGCATTAAGCCCTTCGGTCCAAGTACACGACCCAGACGACCAACAACACCCATCATATCCGGGGTAGCTACTACAACGTCGAAATCAAGCCATCCTTCGTTCTGGATCTTCGGAATCAGCTCCTCAGCTCCAACGTAATCAGCTCCTGCCTCTTTTGCGATATCAGCCTTGTCATTCTTAGCGAATACAAGAACACGAACATTCTTACCTGTTCCATGAGGAAGAACTACTGCACCACGGATCTGCTGATCTGCGTGACGTCCATCACAACCTGTTCTGATATGAGCTTCAACTGTCTCATCAAACTTTGCACTAGAAGCCTTCTTTACGATAGATACGGCTTCGTTTACATCATAAAGAGTAGCGCGGTCTACCAACTTGGCAGCCTCTACATACTTTTTTCCTCTTTTCATCGAAAAACCTCCTGGTGGTATTTGCGGGAATATCCCTCCCACTTAATGTTGATATTCTTACTCTTCTACCTTAACACCCATACTGCGAGCAGTACCTGCGATCATGCTCATAGCAGCCTCAAGGCTTGCTGCATTCAGGTCTGGCATCTTTGTCTCAGCGATCTTCTGAAGATCAGCCTTGGAAAGAGTTGCAACCTTAGTCTTATTTGGTGCTGCAGAAGCAGTCTGAATATTGCATGCCTTCTTAATAAGAATAGCAGCCGGCGGAGTCTTGCAAACGAAGGTAAAGCTTCTGTCTGCGTATACAGTGATGATAACCGGAATGATCATACCAGCCTGATCAGCAGTTCTTGCGTTAAACTCCTTTGTAAACTGTACAATGTTGACACCCTTCTGTCCAAGAGCAGGTCCAACCGGTGGAGCCGGTGTTGCCTTTGCAGCAGGAATCTGTAACTTAATATAACCTGTAACTTTCTTTGCCATTGTGGCACCTCCTAATAATGTGGTATTTGCGGGGGATACCCTCCCACAGCAGAACCATACGCCAAATAGGCGTTTTACTGAACTTTCTTAATGTCGGTAAAATTCAGTTCAACCGGTGTTTCATGTCCAAACATGTCAATAAAAATTGTAGCGGTCTGCTTTTCAGCATCTACAGAACGAATCACAGCCTCGGTACCTTGCCATGCACCAGTAATAACACTGATAAGGTCGCCTTCTGCGAAGTTCACCTTTTCCTGCGGAGTACCCATAAAGGTAGCAAGAGCAATCATCTCTTCCTCCGTCAGCGGCACCGGCTTTGATCCCGGGCCTACAAATCCTGTAACACCTCTGGTGTTGCGGATTACATACCAGGTATCGTCATTCATAATCATATGAACCAACACATATGCTGGGAAGATTTTCCTCATAGAGGACTTCTTCTGACCATCCTTGTTCTCCATCACTTCCTGAAGGGGAATCGCAACCTCGAGAATCTGATCTTGAAGATTCCGGTTCTCGACAGTTTTTTCGATATCAACCTTTACCTTATTCTCATAACCTGAAAAGGTATGGACAACATACCACTTTGCCTCTTCCATTCTGATTCCTCTCTTACCTGATAAACTCAACTACATACTGACATGCAATATCAAAGAACCTGATAAACACGCTGAGTACAACAGAAACAACCAGCACTGCAATTGTCTGATTCTTTAATGATTCTTTGCTTGGCCAGATGATCTTGCGAAACTCGGCCTTTACACCCTTCCAAAACGCAACTACGCGCTCTTTCACGGATGGCATAGACTTCTTCTTTGTCTTGGCCAGCTTCTTTGATTTGGTTTCTGCCTTTTTTCCTGTTTCTTCCATAATCAACTACTCCTTACTGGAGACCAATTACTTGGTTTCCTTGTGTAATGTATGCTTCTTACAGAATCTGCAGTACTTCTTTGTCTCCATTCTGTCTGGATGTGTCTTCTTATCTTTTGTCATGTTGTAATTACGCTGCTTGCAGTCCGTACATGCCAATGTGATCTTTACTCGCACAATCTCCACCTCCGTCGTAATAAATTAGCAAACTTTTCGGTCTTTTGCGCATAAAAAAAAAGACCTGCGCCTTCCAAACGCTAGAGTAGTATAGCATAAGTGAATGCCCCCGTCAAGAACTTTTTTTCAAAAAACCGCAAAAAATTAAAAAAAGCCGAAATTCCCCTTAAAAGGAATCCCGACCTTTATATTTCTTTTCAAGAAATTATTTCACTGTACCTTCAAAACTGCACACAAACTTTTCATCCTTAAAACCTCAGTTCACAAACGCACATTCACAAAACCGCATTTCATGCTTTCGTTGCTTCGCAACTCTGTTTTGTTCATGATCGTGCGTTCCCTACGTTTTGCCGAGCTGTCAAATTCTCATGCAAGCATGGAATTTTCCAACTCCGGCACAACGTGTGAACTGTTGTACACTTCCTACCCTGACCTTTTGGTCAAGCCCTCGACCGATTAGTAGCAGTCAGCTCCA
>ERZ837910.4970-NODE-4970-length-12459-cov-4.437440_pt1 | contig 12459 bp, 19 predicted proteins | sample MGYA00519940_ERZ837910 | MGnify/ENA primary metagenome ERZ837910 (study PRJEB31850, sample SAMEA3708825) | human gut metagenome | biome: human gut; feature: human-associated habitat; material: faeces | place: China | collected 2014 ... | reverse complement strand
GTTTTTCTTTCCACCTTAAATAACTGTCATATTTATTTACCAAAATAGATAAATCATATGTTAATCGTACTTCTGGTTGCATATGAATACCTTTTACTTCATTTTTCTTAGCAATACCATTAAGCATATCAATTTTTCTTTTCCACATATCAAGTAGGTCTGAAGGTGGAATACCTACTGTCATTCCCTTAAATGTACCAGCATAAATATTACTTAACTTCTGCCATACAGTAGTCGGAATAATGGTTAAATCATACGCCTCTTTAATAAATTGAAATATCTCATCCTGCTCTATTGCTACTGCAAGATGCGAATATGTATCTTTTTTTATTGTGTCAATGTGGTCATATACCCAAGTCCATTTTGCTGATACGTCTGCCCTTTTGTTTGCAATACGTTTCTGGCATATATTGATAAAGCAACTACTATGATAGGTTTTCTTATCATAGTAGATTGCATCGTCAATATTATTCTTGTTTATATAAAGGTCTTTTCCGCAACAACCACATTTTCTTTTAACACCATCTTTGTTATTTGTGTATCTTGCCATAGTCCTACCTTTACATAACCAAAAATTAATCAAACATTGCTAAAACCTTGTTGAGAATTTCAACATCTGTTACATTCTTGTATGCTGTAGGAAGACCTGCTGCTTCAAGCTTTTCCTTCATTGCTTTCTTCTCCATTGGTGGGAGTGCATTTCTCTTAGCGATAATTTCTTTCTTAATTGCTTCGATATCTGTATGTCCATCGTTGGATGCGGTATCTTCTTCAGTTGGTTCGCCAACTTGACCAAGAATTTCCTTTCTATAAATGTCCTGCTCAATGTCAACAGCTTTTGTTAAATCATTTTTGAGTACAAACTTTGATTTTCCTGCCGTTTTATCAATAACTGCCTGCCAATCAACTAAAGTCGGATCTTCAATAGTAACATAGTCATCATGTACGTGAGTTCTATCCTTTTCAATCCATGCACAAACTGTTCCATCTTCATTTCTGAACATACGAATCTCAGTCTTAACATTGTGATCCATGCCCTTAAATCCATCTGGAATCTTTCTACCTGTAACCACACTCTGTGTTGTACCATCAGGTAGCTTAATTGTTTCCTTCTCGTCTGTTTCTCTTGCAGTAACAATATAATGGACACCAGATGACATTAAATCAAGGATTAAATCCTGACCTTTAAAATTGACAGTCTGGTAATCCTTTAACTCCATTCCAGCCCCTTCAATTTTTACAAGTCTGGCATCTCCTACAAGACCATCCTTATCAGCCTTAACCTTATTTCTCTTTTTAGAGAACTCTACCAACCCCTGTTTTGTTGTTAAATTAAGGATTGTAGTACCATCAACAACGATTGCATCTGCTCTAAATGGTTCTCCATCTGCATCTACAACAACATCATCTGTTTCATTCCCGTCATCATCTAACTCGTAGAAATCTTCATTATTCTTTACCTTTGCAATATATTGTCTTACTTCTCCAAGAGACTGTGTATAAACAATATAAATATTTTCAAGATTTACACCATTTGCTTCTAAATCGCCAAGGTAATCATCAATTGAACCAGACTCAGGATCAAGATATAAAACTCTAAAAGGTTTTCCATCTGGTCGCTTAAAGTACGCAAGCTGCATTGCCATAGTTGATTTACCTGTAAATGGTTTACCATATAAAATCATTCCTAACTTACTCTCTGTTACTGACGCTTTTCTAGCTTTTGCCATTAAATAATTCCTCCGTTAATTCTATAATTTTGATTATTGGAACGCCATTTCTGACGCTCCATATTGTTATTCTCTACTTGTGAGAATTAATCCCACGCTTCGTCATCTCCATCGTCAAGATCAGAACCATCTCCCCAATCATCGTTAGAGTCAGAACCGAAGCTTTCCTCTGCCTTATTAGCATTCTTAATCTTAGCAATAGCTTCTGTAACATTCTGTTCTGTGTAAAGTTCCTTGTCGATAGATGAACCCTTTGCACCAGTAATGATAAACTCTCTTTTTGTAGGAGCAGATACCTTTTCCATGTTATCTTCTTCGCCCCAATTATCATCATCGTCTGTTTCAACTGTTTCTGTCTGAGTAGAAGAAACCATATGACCACTTACCTTGATTGCGTTATAAGGACTAAGTGACTTCTTAAACTTATTAGCAAGTGCCTTATCCTCAATAATGAACTGAACATCTTCAATGTTGCTATATGTAACAATCTTTGCAAGAACAATAAATCTACCAGTTGGCTTATCATTGTCATCCTTTTCCTGCTCAATACCCATGAAGATAATTACCTGGTTAAAGTCATTCTGCTTCTCAAACTTCTCATCATTAAAGTCGATTTCAGAGCAAAGAGAAATCTGATTTGGTACAAGTTTTGTAGATGTTCTCTTGTTACCCTTATCATCTGTAAAACTGCTATAATCAAGATTACCTCTGATAAATACAGAAGATCCATCCTTCAGATTTTCCTTAACTTCCTTACAAGCATCAAAATCTGTAAGAACCTTCTTGTCATTAACTGTCTTTCCTTCTGAGTCAACCTTCTTCTTTACACCGATATTCTTTCCAATTAAGCGGAAGCCCTCACGGTTATAAGAAAATCTATCAGCCCAAGGTACTTTAACTACCTCTGCTTTTTCTCCCTTTTTCTCAGCTCTCTTAGAAAAAGATACTTTTTCCTGCTCCATGCCCTGAAGATTAACATATAATGTTTCACCATCAAGATAGCTTGTACCAAAGTTAAGCATTCTCATAGGCTTTCCACTCTTTGTCTTAATCTCCTTGAAAGCTGTGTCCTTTTCCATACCGAATACAATTCCCTTTAACTGGAACGCACCCTTTGTCTCAGGTAAATCAAATAATCTTCCTTTTTTCTTTGTTTCTGCCATTTTAAAAATGTCCTCCTTATATGTAATAAAATTTTTAATAAATAACTTATATATAAACGCCCTCTCAGGACGGAACATAGAGATTAAATCTATATAAAATCTATCTTCAACAGTGATTTTTGAGTATAAAAACCCAAGGGTATGCTGTGCCACCCATTATTTATTCTCTGTTCAGTTGTTTGTTTTGGAAATTTTTTTGACTTGATTAAGTCGGATCAACTATTCGATATGCTAATCTTTTATCTGTAAAGATTTCTTCTCCATTATCTTTTAATTTTGTGATATTACAAGACAAATGCATTTCATCATATTTCAGATTTGAAATTTTACAATTAGATTGGATGCTGTTACCTTTCATAACTTTTGATTTGAATAAAACTGCTTTACCATCATAATTCTTATGTGCTTTACAATATTCGTCCCAACTGTCTGCTTCGACTACTCTTGATTGATGATCTCGAATGAAATTATTTTCATCAATGATTAGATTTGTTTCAATTACTTCTATACATATCACCTCACTTGTATATTCTCTGTTACTATCGAAGAATGTGAATCATTCCTTCTCTTGTACCCATTAAAACAGGTTCTTCACCATTGGCTTTCATCTTCCAATAAGCACTTTTACTTTTCTCCATCTCTAATTGATGTTTCAATCTTTCAATTTCTTTCTCATAATAGTCATTATCGAACTTCTGAGTACCAATCTGTTTATAGTCTTTGGAAACGTATTTTACAGAATAATTTGATATGTAATCGCTTGTACCATCTGAATACTGAATTGTTGGTTCAAAGAACCCACGCTTTTTACATTCATCACAATGACATATATCTGAAATGTAACCAATTCTTCCATCTCTATTTTCTATGAAATCGCCGATGTTAAATTTTATATCTGTTACATTATTCTCTTTTGATTCAAAGAAAAGGTTTACATATTCAATATCTTGTCTTGATCCGATAAATCTGTATCCCAAGTTTTCATATTCTTTAATTGTATTATGTGCATCAGATAATCTAACTCTTACCTCCACATTCTCACCTCCAAGTATATATTCTCTGTTTACTGCAACATTTCTGGATAAAAGTCATACAAATAATCTCCAAAATCTCCACCTATATCTGAACCTATTTGACTCTGCCAAAAGTGTTTCCAGTCTTTACCTCTCTCAGTCTGAATAAAATGTTCGTATTCAGGTCTTAAAGCTTCCCTATCTTTACAAATATCGCTCATTTTATAATTCTCCTTTAAAATTGCACCAAGAAATGTCAGTTTCCTTCGACTCTATTTCTTCACTGTTACATTAAAAACTGACCTTAAAATACAGATAATCAACCAAATACCAGTTGCAATAGACCACTTAAATGTCAAACCAAAGCACATTGTAATAAGCTTGATTATTCCACATATAACAATCCAACTAAGCCCATAACAGAATGCCAAAATTGTAATGACAATAACTGCTGTTACGCCACCTTTTGCTAATTTTTCTTTTAAATTACTCATATATATTCTCCTTTACGCTTCAAAATTGAACTCATCAGACAAAATCTTGTTATTAATAATCTTCTGATAAATATCTACATACATCTCATCTTTATCTCTGTTATAAGTAACTTCTGCATATCTGTTACCCATTGGCTGTCCCCAAATAGTACACTTCTTATAACCTAACTCATGTGCAAACCACACAAGATCCAACTGGTCAATACTGATGTTTTCACTCAATGTCTGAATCACTGCATTCATTGCAGCTTTTTCAAATTCGTAACTTGTCATTTTAATTGTCCTCTCTTTGCTTTTATATTATCCAAATACTTTTTCTTTTCTGCTTCAACAGCCTTTTTGAAATCAAAATCGTCAATTCCGTCATTATATGCTTTATAATTTTCGTAACCGTAAATCAGATTTTCCGCTTTAACTGCTCTATCTCTGTAATTTTCAACATCCTTCTTTAACTTACGAATACCACTATTGAGTCTTTTGATTTCATCTAAGTCTGAAGCGTTGTAATATTTAATCATTTTATAATACATAGAACGAATCATACTTTCTTTCAACATTTCTGATTGTTCTTGTGATATGTCCTGCTTTTTACATTTTCGATAACTTCCAAGAGATGAGCCTAAAATTCCAATATGCTTTGGTGTATTTTCAAGTATGTAGTCTTTATGTTCATTCCACAATTCTTTACCAACCACCAAATAATTGTAATGCCCATACCATGATTTCTTTGCATCAGACTTAAAATCCTGAATAGTGACTTTTATCTCATAACATTTAATAATTCCTTTTGAGTCCATTGTCATAAAATCAACTATTTCATCTCCATGACCATTGTTATAGAAACCAATTGTGATTTCTTCACAACCATATATTCTCTTGATTCTGGTATCTTTTTGTAATGCAGCTTCAATATCTAATGTTTCTTGGCGTTTTGCCAACCAGTCTCACCTCCTCGCAAGAAATCGAAATTTCTTGCTACTTTTCGCTTCCAGAAAGCCTTATTTTATAGGCTTTTTGAAAAGTCAACATAAATGATTTCATGCTCTCCTTTGATTTTTGACTCGATTTCTTCAAGCGAATGGTCGTATTTATTACCAACAACAATAATGTCAGCTTCAATGGTGTCTAACTCTTCATGAGCGTCTGTCTCATATACTGTTTTCGCTCGATCTGAATTAGCAATAATTCCTGCAATATAACTCTTGCCTAATCCACTATCGCCTTTAAAAATCCAAACTGGTCTTTTGTCCATCATACGATTTGTTTCTGTAAATAATTCTTCCGTAATTCCCACACCTCCACTTGGATACCAATAATCATCACCATCATCATCTACATAGAAAACATCGTTCTCGGCATTATAAATAGTATGTTCAAAATCGCCTTCAGTGGTTTCAATCTCAAATGACAAATCTTTGATTGGCTTATGAGTTGAACCAATAAATGAATCAACACGTCTGACCTCACAATGTCCCCACGATGCACTGCACCAACCACTAGGACAATCACCATATACTGTCCAAAGCGACACTTCATACTTTAAATTATTCTCTGAAATACAGTTTAAGATATATTTGGAGTTATCTTCAAAATCATCATCTCTATCGTTGTATGTACGAATATGTTCTATTCTTAATGAATGTACTTTTAATTTCATATTTTCCTCTCTTTCTAAACTTCGCAAGAAACCGATAATTCTTACTTGTTTATTCTCTGTTCTTAGAATCCCATTTAACAAAATCTTCTAAATCATATTCACCAGATTCTTCTTCCTTAATCTCAGGAACAAATACGTTATAATTACCTTCGTTGTGGTCATGTTCAATAATTTGTTTCAACATTTCATACATATTTGTAATTCCTAACTGATATGCTCTCTTCTCGCCTTCAGTCATTCCATCACAAATTTCATCATTCTTGTTTTCTAATAGATCCTTATATTTTTCTAAGCTTTCTACGATTAATAAAAATTCTTCGTTCATTTATATATTCTCCTACTCTTCCTCATCAAAACCACAGATTTTACTAATATCTTCGAGGAAATCCTTTTCGTCAGGAAGATTACCAAGACTATATTCTGTAACAAATTTAACAGGATAATATTCTTTGGGATTTTCTCGATACTCTTTCTCTGCAATTGGTGTTAAAAAATAAAATCTTTCAGATTCATCTAATGGCTCTTTATTAAAACCTTCGTATACTTCATAAGTATTCTTATCCAAATCAATAACATAAGCCCACTCACAGAAAAGGCTATCTGCTGCAAAGTTTAATGAGTTTTGCAACTTTGTTTTATTCTTAAACATAATTAGCTCTAAAATATCTCCACCTGTATCTCTTGATAATTCTGGATAAAACTTCTGCCATGAAAATCTTGGATTATCCTTCTTTGCTTCATCAATATTCTTATTTATCTCATCAAAATCTTCCTTAGACAAATATGTACAATCATTTACTGCATTTCTTAATTCGTTAATATTTATCCCTTTAAGATATTTAAGCAACTGTACGCCTAAACCTTTAGGATACCCATCCCACTGTCCATACTGTGCAACTTTATATTCGCCATTACTATGTACAATTGTTAAATTTCGTGTTCCCATTTGTACCTCCTGTTCTTATATTCTCTGTAAAAATTTTCACAAGAAACGAATCTTTCTTGTTCTCAGTTCACATCATTATGTGTTTCACCATCTGAGTAATAAATATTCCAATCCTTGAATAACTCAATCAATTTATCATTATCCCAATCATATTCATTACAATGTGTAATGGTGATTGATTTTTTATCTCCAAAGTTTCCTATATCATTAGAGCATCTACTATATAATTCTCCTAAATCCAGTGTTCCATATCTCAATGTATCCTGGAATGGATTTGGCACATTTGTTTTATCAAACATATATTCGTTGATAAATCTCTTATTACATTCAGATGGGAATTTACCAGCACCATGTCTTGTTAAATAAGTACGCGATACATAACAAGTTTCAATATTTATCTCATCATTCCATTCAACATTTTCAATTATTCTCTTGGGATTTTTAATACCTGTATTAGACGGTGTTAGATGTGGAAAATATTCTGTGTTGTTCTGATCAAGCAATAAACCTTGTGCAGCTTCAAATACAATATTGTCAAATTGATTTAAGAAATAATTATCTGATATAGCCAATGAGTGATTATTCATAAAATCCCAATCATCTAAAAAGTGTTCAAATATACCATTATCAAGGAATATTTTTGACCATTCATCTGTTAATATAATATTCTCTCTTTCAAATTGTTCTAAGTAGTATTCCCTGATATGATTATCTACATCAGTTATGCCAGCTTTATATCTTTTGATAGTTTCAAAAATTCCCAAGCCACAACTACCATGTTTATTTTTTCCACGATTTTCTTCTATAATCTGATTTGCCATCATATCAAAAGGTGTAGTCAACATACAATTTTGATTGATATAAACATTCGTAATATATCCTAATTTCATCAATTCATCATATTCCTGCTTAAAGATAATTGGATTAACAATAAAATCCTCAGATAAATATGTACTTGCATGATTGAATGTTCCAGATCCAAAATGATGAAAGACATGTCTGATTCCATCAGGCGTTGTTACGGTATGTCCTCTCTGAGCACCACCATTTGAACAAACAACAATACTATTAGGTTTCTGTGAGAAATAATCTGTCATTAATCCCTTTCCACAATCTCCAAAGTTAGCACCTATTACAATCTTAATGTCTTTCATCTCTTAAATCTCCTATCCTACCAAGTAATTCCTTCTGAGTTAGAAGGTGTAGTAACTGTATCTGTAACATTATTCTCTGCTTCACTAACAATAATATCTACAATCTCATTTGTAATACTATCCATAGTTACTCTTCTAAAGTGTGTATCATCAAGATACTTCTTGTAGGACTTCTCAATTTCTTCTTCATCCCATCTGTGACCGTGATTTACATCTAAATGATAAATGTTAAACTTCTGAGAAGCCTCTTCGTATAAATCCTTAGTCTCTACATCAGACTGAAGGTTATCACCTGTCACCTCTGATAAGCCATGACCTCTACTCTTAAATGGAAGATATGGATTTAACTGCTCATCACCCATTGTAATAATAATTCCTTTTCTTCCACGGTTTAAGCAATCAAGCTTTGTGTGACGAGAACCGAAATACCATGCTGCTGTGTAGGATTCATAACTATTTCCACCACCGCCAAATTCAAAATAAATCTTGTCAAGCTGTTCAGCAATACGAATATCTGACTCAAACTGTGAAGCCTGAATTGGATAGCTATCACAAGCTAAATCACCAATACCCATGATAAGGAACTCAACATCTGTAACCTTTTCATATAACTTAGTCATAATTACATTTAACTTCTTTGCCACTTCAACGGCAGCCTGTCCCATAGAACCAGTTACATCAAGTGCAAGAATAACAGGAATTGTGTTTGGATGTTCCTCTGTATCGCAACACTCTCTAATAACATTCTTAGGATCAAGTGCAGAATCAATATTTCTTGCCTTAAACATGTCCTGATTAGAATAAGAACCTCTAATCATACCATCCGTTGAAACACTCATACCCTTTGTTGTTGAATAACTTACATAACTATCTCTTGTCCATGAACCGCATCCCATATTATGCCTCCTCCTCTTCATCTACTTCTGTATCATCGTCATCATTGCTACTCATATCAAAGTCGAACATTCCGTCAAACATATCACCCATATTTCCACCCATCATCATAAGTGGTAACATAGAACTCATTCCACCATTGCCATTCATCATGCCAGCAGAACCATTATCACTTTTCATCATCTGAGAAAGCATCATGTATTTAAAGATATTATTTGTACCTTTCTTACCTTTAATAACATCACTTCCAAACATCGAAACAATCTTTCCATAAAAATATGTATTGCCCATAAATACATGTCTTTCAGGAAGCACGGTTTCAATTGTTGAGTCCTCATAATTGATTACTGTAATCTTTGTCTTATCGGCTTCAATAACACATCTTGGCTTACCATTTACAAGAATGATGTCACCCTTCTCTACCTTATTAGTTGGAATAATAAAAAAGAATTCCTCTCCAATATCAAATACAAAGTTACTACAGTTTGTGAGCTTGCCAGTCTTAATGTTATATGTCTTATAACCACCATTTGTCTTAACTGCAATTCCACCATTCATAGAAAGTCTACACATTCCACTTCCTACCTTACCAAACATGCCATTTAAAAAATTGTTCATCATATTTATTTCCTCCTATGATATAAAATTATTGTTTACAATTACTTATTCTCTTAACTGCGACATTCTCATCAATTCTTCTTTGTCTGCTTCTGATAATGTCAATCCTGCTTTAATCCAAGCCTCTGTCTGTTCATCAATTTTCTTCTTATATCCACCTTGAATTATCCCATTTTCACTTAGCAACCTCTTACAATTCTCATACTGAATATCATTTGTCTCATGTGCATTTCTAAGATTACTTTCTAAGCAGCGAATAATATCAATCAGCTCATCTTTTGTCATAGACTTTAATGTACTATCTGAATATGTTCTTCTTCCATCACCTATCGCCATGTTCAACCTGCTTAAACAATCTAGCTGGAAATTCGTCTATATCGCCATCTTTATAAGCCTGTTCTTCACCAACCCAAACAATTTCAATTTTATTAGGATTAAAATTTGATCTACCAATAAAATAAGCCTTCTTACCTTTTTTATAAAATGTTGTATCCTCAATTAATTCAATAATATCTCCTCTTTTCATTCTTTTTCCTCCGATTTTTCATAATACTGTTTTATTAATTAGCTGTCCTATATAATTATTCTCCTATAACTATTTAAAACATCATTTATCTTATCAACTAATATTGTTGGATCACTTGACATACGACATACAAATTCATCATTACAATAAACTTCATATACATCATCATATTCTGGTCTTCCCCAACAATCACATCCATTTACAACTTCAGTTTTCTCTATACGAAATATATTAATCACCTCCCAAGAAAGAAAAATTTCTTTCTATGATTCAAACTGATAATCTTTGTTACTTACAAATTTGTTAATTTTTCCATCTTTGAAAAATACAAATTCTGCATAAAAATCATCTGTATTTTCTGACATTGCACACGAAACATATTCATCAGATTCCTCGTCATATTTTTCAAACCATCTCTCAACACCATCATCCACTGTTGTATTTTTAAATACAAAATATGGAAATTCATTTTCATCAATTGATAAAATATCATTTGCTATTTCTGTAAATCTCTCAATGATATGTTCTCTTTTTAAAACGGGAACATTATCTTCTTCTGATACATCATAAGTATCATTTTGTTTTAAGAATTGCATAATAGAATCTGAAATAATTTGTTTGTCAGATGTATGAAAAATCTGTTGATTCGACATCTCCCAACAAACCCTATCAGGTGTGTTATCGCACTCATTAATGGATTTGTTAGTTCTTGTCCATACATCGTTCCCATCCATTCCAATAATTCCCTTTTTAAAACCAAATGGTGTTTGAATGTAATCATGAATATATTTATCTGGTAAGACACTCCAAATTATAGGAGAAAACCACCATGAGTTTTTATATTCAAATATCTCTTCTCCTGTATAATCTTTTCTTATTCCATAAATGCCACTGCTACTCATTTGTTCTCCTTTCTTATCCTTAATCTAACCACCTATTATCCAAATAGTAGAACCCAAATACCATTCCACCGATTAAAATAACCCAAAAGAACCAGAAAATAATAATTGGAAAATCAGATTCTAATCTTTCTATCGTCTCGTCAATAGTCGAATTATTATAAAATGATGTGTTATCAGAAATGGTTTTATCTCTCAAATCTGTAAAAATTGTTCCTTTATATTCAGTACCAACGCCATAATATTTATACCTTATATGACTTGATTCCTTGATAGTGTCAATATAATCAGTACCAGGTAAATCAATTTTATTACTTGTGAAATTTACTCCACAAAATGATACTTCTTTACACTTAATATCTTCACTTCCGACTCTATCCCAAGTCCAATATGTTTCTGTTGTATAATAAGTTTGTGATTTGCCATTAACAGTTCTTGTATGAGCTACTTGTCTTGTATGCATTGTGTATTGCTCTTTGACTTTTTCTACATACATATATTCTCCATCAATTTCAGGATATGTAACTGTATCTACTGTTTTCAAATCACCATATACAAACGCATTACCAACATTTGTATCCATTCCATATTGGAACATTTCTTGACTTTCTATCTTAACAGCTTTGTTATAAATTTCATTTTTATCCATTTGATATTCTGAAATCTTAGAAGAAATCAGAATACCAAACAGAATCATAACTGCAATGATAGAAATACTAGCCAAGATTTCACGTTTTGTTATTTCAAAATTGCCAAAATCAAAACCTTTTCTACCATATCTCATAGACTAATCCTCTTTAAACAAATCCTGCGGAGCATCAACTGGTGCATTGTAATCCAAATACTCATATTCCTGTACTTCATATCCAAGCAATCCAAGAAACTGTCTTGTAGGGAACTTTCTCACATATCGTTTGTATTCCTTAATCTGTTTATTGTAATTGCTGCGATATTCTGCAATCATATTCTCTGTCATAGATAACTCATTCATAAGAGTCTTATAGTTCTCATTGGACTTCAACTCAGGATATGCTTCTGCAACTGCTGTAATAGCTGTTGTTACATTCTCAATATCCCCTGTTGATCCACGACCATCTGCAACCGCTGTCAATGTATCAGCTTCATGTTTGTCATACTGTTTTACACAATCAGCAAGGTTATATACAAGATCAACTCTTCGCTTTTCCTGTACCTTAATATCTGATGACGCTGTATTTACCTGCTCTTCAAGTGCAATAGCCTTATTCTGTGAACTCTGTACACCAAATACAATCATCAAAATAACTGCTAATACTCCTACGCCAATAATTACTGGCACTTTCCAATTTGTGTTCTTCATTTAAAATCTCCTTTATATGTAATATT
>ERZ837910.4967-NODE-4967-length-12469-cov-2.695263_pt1 | contig 12469 bp, 7 predicted proteins | sample MGYA00519940_ERZ837910 | MGnify/ENA primary metagenome ERZ837910 (study PRJEB31850, sample SAMEA3708825) | human gut metagenome | biome: human gut; feature: human-associated habitat; material: faeces | place: China | collected 2014 ... | reverse complement strand
CTGAAATTTCTGTTGAAATAGCTGACGGAGCTTTCCGGCGGTTCTTTTACAGAGCCGCCAGTTCTACGATCCGGTCCTGAAGACCGGAATAACGTTTTTGTTCGATCTGGTTTGCTGCCATGGCATGGAAGGTGTCTGGCAGACCTACTAAACAGACACAGGTTCTTGCCCTGGTCACGGCAGTATAGAGAAGGTTGCGGGTCATCAACATCCGCGGACCGCTGTGGACCGGGATGATCACCGCCGGATACTCACTTCCCTGGGATTTATGGATGGTGATGGCGTAGGCCAGTTCCAGTTCTTCTAACTGCTTGAAGCTGTATTCCACCATTTTCCCCTCATCAAATTCCACGGTCAGTTCTTCCGTGAACAGGTTGATCTCCTGGATAATCCCTGTATCACCATTGAAAATGCCGCTTCCCTTATCCATGGGGATTCCATATTTATTCCGCACTTCCCACTCCATCTGATAATTGTTCTTGATCTGCATCACCTTATCTCCCTCGCGGAAGGTAATCTGGCGAAACTGCACCTCTCGCTTATCGGGCGCGGCAGGGTTCAGCGTCTGCTGTAAAACTTGATTTAGATTCTGCACGCCAAGCGTCCCCTTACGCATCGGGGTTAGAATCTGCATATCCTGCAAGCCGTCGCACCCCGTAAAGCGCGGCAGCCGCTTCGTCACAAGCTCCCGAATCGTTCCGGCAACCTCGTCCGCGTATGCCCTTCGCATGAAGAAAAAGTCTGTCCCCTCCTCATTCAGCACAGGCTCCTCCCCTTGGTTAATGCGGTGTGCATTCATGATGATTGCGCTTTCCTGCGCCTGTCGGAACACATGCTGCAAACGCACCACCTTCAGCCGTTCGCTGCGGATCATGTCCTTCAGCACATTGCCTGCCCCAACGGAGGGCAGCTGGTCAACATCCCCCACAAAAATAATGCGTGAGCCGCTTTCCACCGCACGCAGAAGTGCCTGCATCAGCACGATATCCACCATCGAGCTTTCGTCAATGATGATTACATCTGCCTCAATCGGGTCCTCCTCGTTTTTGTCAAAGGTCTGCCTGCGGCTGTCCTCGCCGATAAAGCTGATGCCCAGAAGGCGGTGAATCGTCTGCGCCTCCATGCCCGTTGCCTCGGTCATGCGCTTCGCCGCGCGCCCTGTCGGTGCCGCAAGCACCACATCCATATCCTCTTTTTTCAGAATCCTGAGGATGGTGTTGATGGTTGTGGTTTTCCCCGTTCCCGGGCCGCCTGTGATGATAAGCACGCCGCAGCTTAATGCCTCTGCCACCGCCGCACGCTGCTCCTCCGCCAGCACCACGCCCGTTTCCTTTTCCACCCTTGCAATCTCCGTTGCAACATATTCCATATTCGGCGCATCATAGTCTGCGGAAAGCTCCAGCAGCCGCTTCGCAACAGACATTTCGGCATAAAAATAATAATTCAGATACACGCAATCCTCGCCGTTCAGCTTTTCCTGCAAAAGCTGGCTGTTTACCTGCAAATCCCGAATGGCATTTTCAATCGCAAGCGGATGCAGCTGCAATAAATCCACCGCCTGTGCAATCAGCCTTTCCTTCGGCAGATAGCAGTCGCCGTTTGCCGCCGCTGTATTCAGCACATATTTCACCGCCGCCTTCACACGGTTGGGGTCATCCGCCGCAATGCCTGCCCCCGCCGCCATCTTATCTGCCATCTTAAACCCGATTCCCAGCACCTCGTCTGCCAGACGATAGGGGTTATTCTTCACGATTTCAAAGGTGCGAGCCTTGTATTTCTTATAAATCTTCATGGCGTATGCAGGCGAAATATCGTATCCCTGCAAAAACATCATCGCTCTGCGCAGCTCATGCTGTTCGCAGAAGACCTCGGAAATCTTCTGCGCCTTATCGTAGCTGATGCCCTTGATTTCCGTCAGGAGATCAGGCTTTTCCTCAATCACATAAAACGTTGCCTCACCGAAGCGCTCCACAATCCGCTTTGCCGTTTTCGCCCCAATGCCCTTAATCATTCCGGAGGAAAGATATTTCTCCATCCCTGCCGTGGTGGTCGGCATGGATTTTTCGTAATACTGCACCTGCACCTGCCTGCCGTAAAGGGGGTGCATGGCCCAGCTTCCGTGAATTTCCAGTGCTTCTCCGCTGTGAATCTGCGGCACAACGCCCACGCAGGTCACCTCATCATCCTCTGTTGTCAGCGAAAAAACCGTATAGCCGTTATCCTTATTCCGGTAAATGATATCCTCCACCTCGCCGGTAATTTTCAAATCCTCCATGCTTTTCCCTCCCTTCCGTTTTTTCGTCTGCTAAAAGTATATCATAACAAATAAAAAAAGGGAACAACCGTTCCCAATTTTTATACAAAATCTCTGCAAAAAGCTTATTCTGTTTTATTTTCTTTTGGTGGCTTCAGATCTTTTTTCCGCTTGAACAAAATCAGAACCACCACACCGACCACAAACACGCCGCCGCAAACTGCAATCATGGGCAGGCAATCCGAAAGACTCACGCTTTTGTTATCCTGTCCGGGCATACCGGGAGGAGTCTTTTCACCGCCGCCGAAATCGGGTGGATTGCCCTGCTGTCCGTTCTGCTGTCCATTCTGCTGTCCATCTGCCTGTCCAGTCCGCTCTTTTTCGTCCATCTGTCCACCCTGCTGTCCACCGTTTTGGTCAGGGGGTGTCGGGCGGTCATTCTGCTGTGCATTTTGCTGTGCATCCGTTGTCTGCTCCGTTCGGCTTACCATATCGGGCTTTTCTCCGCCAAAATCGGGGCCATCCTTTCCGCCGCCACCAAAGCCACCGCCCTGCATGCTGCTTGTGTTGAAGGTCGGTTCGCCGCCGTTCAGCTGATTTTCAATGCTTTCCGCCATATTCACCGCATAGTAAACCAGAGAATATTGGTCGGTCGGGTCGGTGGAGCAGGCCTGCTCGAATTCCTCATAGGTGCAGAAGGCAGTCGGGTCATTCTGCACATAGGGTGCAATCAGGCCATGGATTTTCGTTACCAGCTCGGTCATGTATTCCTGCGTGAAATATTTCTCCGCAATCTCCTTCAGATAGCCCTCATACATGGAACGATAGGTTTCATTTTCCAGAAGGGTTGTCACCAAGGGCTTCTCGCCGCTGCCCATGGAGGGCATGCCCTGCGGCTGCTTGCCGCCGCTTGGCTGACCGCCGCCCTGCATATCGGCGTTATCGGGTGGCTGTGGCTGATTATTTGCATCCGCCTGCGCTTCGGTGCTTTCTGCGGCATTGGTTACGGCATCATTATCCTGCGTATCCTTCCTCTTATCTCCGCCGCCGAAACCGCCCATGCTCTGGCTGGTCGGCTCATAGATATCCACCTCGCCGCCGCCAAAGCCGCCGAAGGCAAGGTTCATATCCCAAGGGATAACGGTGAAATAGCCGTCCTCCTCATAGAGATAATAGTTATGCGTGGTATTGCCGAGGTAGCTGTCAAAGTTCGCCAGTGCCACATTCGCCGCAATATATTTCAGCGCCGATTCCACATCCAGCAAATCCTCCAGATTCTCGCCATCCTCAAGCGCCTTCATCAAAGCGATGATTTCCTTGCCGTCAGAGGTATCCTCGTTTGTTTTCAGGTTCAGTCCTGTGTAGGAGGAAATATCATCCCCGTCATAAACCAGATCCGCACCTGTGCCATCCTGTCCTTCGGGCTTATAAAGGTCGCCCGTTGCATCATCAAAATGGGTCTCAAGGAAGGTTTCATCTATTGCCTCCACTGCCAGATACAGCCCCCATTCCTCACCGTTGACGGTAATGTTGCTGTAGCCGCATTGGGGGACATCCAATCCAAGCTCGCCCATGATTTTATAGGAAATATATTCGCGCATGCTGCTGTTGTCGGAATAGTTGTTATTCAGACAAAGCTTTTTCAAGCCGTAATAATTGCTGTTATCGTCATAATAATCAAAATCTATTTTAAAGCTGTAGCGGTCGGAATCAGAGCTTGCCACGGAGGTCAGGCTGTTGTTGCCCTTCGTGCGGATTGCCACATTTCCGACCGTTTCGCCGTTAATCGTAATATTCGCTTTATGGTATTCCTCCTCCAACGGGTTTTCCAGCATATCCTGCCAGTCCGCCTCGTCAATTTCAATGTTGATTTCATTTACCGTATCATCCTGAAAGATATGCTCCGCGTAGGTATATTGGCTGTCCGCCGAATCTGCCCTGCCGACGGCGCAATACGCCGCCACACAGAACACAACCACCAGCAGCCCCGAAAGCAGAACTGCTTTATATTTTTTTAATACATGCAAAGGAGTTCCTCCTTCCATTATGCCGCATAATTCCCGTCATAGCTTACCATGACTGCGGATTCTACGCCCTGCATGCCGCTGATTCTATTGACAAATGCACTGTCGTTATCCTTGGGGCGGATTTCATAAATCACTTCTGTGCCTGCCTCGCCGGTAACGGTTTTGGATTTCAGCTGCATTTTCTTCACCTCGCTCCTGATATAGCCTTCTATCTTCTGTTCCAGTTCCCCATCCATCAGGCGCACGATAATCAGATAAGGGTTATCCTTCTGCTGATGATTTGCAAAAACAAGCAGGAAGATGCCCAGAATGGGACAGCCCAGCAGTGCCAGAGGCAGCAGGCTTGCGCCGCAGAGAATACCCTCCGCGATTGCCCAGAAAAGGAACACCAAATCCATCGGATCTTTCACCGCAGTACGGAAACGCACGATAGACAGCGCGCCAACCATACCCAGAGACAATACCACATTGCTTGTGACACCACAGATGACCAGTGTGGTTACCATCAGAATCGCCACAAGGGAAACATTAAAGCTGCGGCTATACAGCACACCGCTGTAGGTTTTCTGATATACATAGAAGATAAACAGCCCGATTACGAACGCTGCCCCAAGGCAAAGCGCCGTATCCAGAAGGGAAAAGCTACTGAAGCTATCCAGAAAGCTGCTCTTAAAAACGTCATTAAATGTCATTGAAATTCTCATCCTTTCTTATTATCCGTTTAAGCTGCAGGCGGCAAATTTGGAAAACGCCTGCTCTCTGTTTTTCGTTGTCAGAATGGTTCTGCTCACCACATCCGGCAGAAAATCATCATATTTCACTTCCATGATGCACCTGCCGTCCGAAAGAATCGGAACCGTCGGGGCATCCTTGCGGAAAAACGCCTTCACATCCTTGCAGGAGCAGATATCCCTGTCGAAGGTAATGCGCACATTGCCGGGCGCGTAGGTAAACGGCTCTCGGCAATAATCCACAATCACCGACGGGCGGAATAGCTCCAGCTTCATTTTCAGAAACAGTTCACGCACCAGAGGGCGTTCGTCCTCCTCCATCCATGCGGTGTTGCCGTCAATGATTTTCTGCACCTCCTCCGCCGTTAAGCGGCATTGGTATTTATGCCCAACGGCATAGCGTTTGCTTTTCTTCTCCAAACGGATAAACGCTGTATCAAAATCATAATAACGAATCCGAAATTTATCACGGACAGCCGTCCCCGAAAGCTTTTCCTTCAGCACCTTTTCATACAGATTATCAAAATAAAGCGAGCGAATCAGATATTCCCTGCCGCCCTTTAGATTTTTATCCCTCTGCATAAAGGAGGACAGCCTTCTTGCGGTTACGATGCTCTCGCCCTCTGTTACGGTATACTTCAATTCCTTTCTCCATTTTTCTTCCATAAAAATGCACCTCTCTCTCATTCGTGTTTTAGTATACGGGATAGAAATTAGGGGGTACTTAGCCTTTTGTTAAAGCCATGTGAAAGAAGGATTAGAAAACCATTAGGGCAATAAAAAAAGAGCCTGCCTTTTTAAAAAGCAGACTCTGTCCTCCCAAGTCAAAATCCTGATTTTGACTTAAATAAACCATTCCGGCTCTGCACGTCTTTCATAAAGTTCCTCCAGCTCTTCCTTATGGTAGATATAGCCGGGATCATCAAAATATCTTGCCCCCACGGGACATTTCTTCACGCAGGCACAGCATTTGATGCAGATGCCGATATATTCTCTGATATTTTCTCTGCTGATGGAACCCATGGGGCAAACCTCCGCACAATGCCCGCAGCCAACGCAGGCATCACTTACCTTCGGCTTTACCTTGCGAATATCGATATGCGCGCCATGTCTGTCCTGCGGCTTGAAATAGGGACGAATGGGGTCGCACCCCTTCACATACGCAGGAGCCGTATATTCCCAGCCGCTTGTCAGCTTTTCCGCGATTTTTGCGCCAAATTCCTGCATGCTTGCCAAATCCTTTGCATCGGGTCTGCCTGCCGCAAGGGCTTTGGAAAAGGAATGCTCGCTCACAAAAGCACCGCCTGCAACCGTCCGAAAGCCATCCTGCTCCAAAATATTTCTCAGCTCAATCAGCGCATCATCATAATTGCGGTTGCCGAAGGAAACCACGGGCACCGCATACGCACCGTTGCCCTTTACCTTCTCCGTCAGATAGGGAAGCAATACATTTGGCACACGCCCCGCAATGACAGGTGTGCCGCAGACAACTAAATCCCCTTCGCCGAAAACCGCATCCTTTTCTCTGCCCTGCGGCAGGGTAAAATCATAAATTTCCAAGGGCAAGTTCAATTTCTCGGCTACAACCTGCGCCGTTGTTCTGACTGCCTTTTCCGTTCCGCCTGTCGGGCTGAAATACATCGCCCATACTCTTTTCAACTCCATCTCTCATTTTCCTCCTTCACCCAAAAAACAAAATATCTCTTTTGTTCATCATACCTTAGAAATGCCCTTTTTTCAACTATAATACAGCTTTCTCCTGCCATATCCTCACTGCTATGCAAAAAAATACAGATTTGATTGCATTTTTTATTTCTCTGTGCTATGATGACAGTAAGAAAGGATTACCGCTTTTGGAAGGGCGGTCAGTCCGAAAGATTTGGTTTAGACCGTCTAACTTCTGTTAGGCAGTCAATTAAAGGATTATCGCTTTTGGTGTAGCGGTCAGTCCGGTTTAATGGTGAAACCGTCTAACTTCCCCAAGTTAGGCGGTCGTTTTTTATTTATCCCCTGTTTTGATACAGGGAGATAAGTGCTACGATAAGTATACCAATCTGAACCAAATCAGAATATGTAACGCACATAGCATCACCCCCTTTACAGAGAGTGACTGAACCGCCAAGCGATAATCCTCTGTTTTCAGCATAGCATAGTTTCCTTTTTTCGACAACAGTTTTACATCCTCTGTACAAAAAAAGATGCCCTGCTCTCGCAAGACATCCTTTCTCGTTTTTTATGATTTTCAGTGGAATTTTTCCAGAGTATCCCAGACACTCTTAACCTTTTCCACCTTCTGCGCCTTCACCATTTCATCGATGCGCGCTTCGGCATATTCCGTCTGAATCTTATCCTTATAGCCGGTTTCTGCCTTTTCCTTCACTTCTTCCTCGGTCGGAACGGTTTTCTCCAGCGTTTTAATGATGAAATATTTACTCTCGTCCATCTTGATGGGGCCGACCACCTTGCCGACCTCAGGTGCTTCTGTCAGCCCAAAGTTGGAAAGCATATAGCTTTGATACATGGTGGTTTCGCCGCTTTCCTCGCCGCTCTGCGCCTTAGGGTCAACGTCGTATTCCTTGAACAAAGATGCAAAATCCTCGCCATCCTTGGCGCGCTTCGCGACCTCGTTTGCCGTTTCCTCATCATCGACCAGAATGGTTGCTACCTTCAGTTCCGTATAGTCGGAGCGAATCTGATCCTTTTGCTCTGCGTAGTAATCTGCCATATCCGTTTCATCCACCGCACATTCCGATGCAATGGAATCATACACCAAGGAATACAAATAAGAGGCCTCCATCAAAGGCACAAGCTTTTCCTCATCTACCTCCATCTTCTTCAGCGCATCCGCATCCACTGTGGAGAGGAACTGCTTTGCCGCCGCTGCCGCTTCCTCCTTCTGGTCATCCGTCAGCGCAATATCATGCGCCGCGGCATATTCCTCCGCCGCAAGCACACTCTGCAATGTGCTGATGGTGCGCTCCTCCACCAGCTCATCCGCCGTCTGCCCATCAAAATCCAGATTCCAGACATCCTCTCCCGCCGCAGAAACAAAGCTCTGCGTTGTGGTATAAAGGTAAACCATATATTCATATTTCGTAATATCGTGATTGTCAATTTTCAGCACAACCGTATCCGCTGTTCCGCCGCTGCCACAGGCTGTCAGCGCAAGCACCCCTGCCAGCAGAAGCCCAAGCAGACCTTTTCTTCTCTTTTTCATTCTGCACCCTCTCTCCGCATAGATATTGGTTTTTTTATTATACAGATATTCTCTCAGTCTTTCAATGCCTCAAAGCATTTTTTAATCAGTTCGAGCGGTTTTTCTCCCTCTCCCCTTGCCGGCTTGATGGTAAGGTACGGATTTGCGCCCGCAGTAAAGAGATATTTGCCCTTTTCCTTTGCAAGCAGCTGCATCAGCTTCTGTGGGTCAATATTAGGCTGCGGCTGAAATTCCAGAAGAAGATTCCCATGCTTCTGGCTGATGGCGCGAATCCCCATCTCATGTGCCTCTGCCTTCACAAGAACCACCTCCAGCAGAAGCTGTACGCTCTTCGGCAAATCGCCATAGCGGTCTTCAAGCTCCTCCTGCATGTCGTAATATTCCTCCATGGTGCGGATGCCTGCGATTTTTTTATACAGCTCCATCCGCTGCTCCTGATTCTTAATATAAAAATCGGGGATAAAGGCACTGATGTTCAAATCAATTGAGGTTTCAAATTTTTCCTCCTTCGGTGCATCTCCCTTGAGGCTCTGCACCTCCTCCTCAAGCAGGCGGCAATACATATCATACCCGACTGCCTCCATGTGTCCATGCTGCTCCGCACCAAGCAAATTACCTGCACCGCGGATTTCCAAATCACGCATGGCAATCTTAAAGCCCGAGCCAAACTCCGTAAATTCACGAATGGTCTGCAGGCGTTTTTCCGCCGCCTCGCGCAGCATTTTATCCCGCTTATACATCAGATACGCATACGCAATGCGGTTGCTTCTGCCCACGCGTCCGCGCAGCTGATACAGCTGAGAAAGCCCCATGCGGTCGGCATCCTGAATGATGATGGTATTCGCATTGGAAATATCCATCCCCGTTTCGATAATTGTTGTGCAGACCAGAACATCAATCTCGCCGCTGATGAAATCGCCCATAATGCGTTCCAGCTCTCGCTCCGACATCTGCCCATGCGCGTAGGTCACATTTGCATCCGGCACAAGCCTCTGCACCCGGAAGGCCTCCTCGCTGATGGATTCTACACGATTATAGAGATAATAAACCTGTCCGCCGCGGCTGATTTCCCTGTGAATGGCCTCACGAATAAATTCGGGGTTATTTTCCATCACATAGGTCTGAACGGGATGCCTTTCCTGCGGCGGCTCCTCCAAAAGGCTCATATCGCGAATCCCCGCAAGGCTCATGTGAAGCGTTCTGGGGATAGGGGTTGCGGAAAGCGTCAGCACATCCACGTTTTCTCTGAGTGCCTTCAGCTTTTCCTTATGCGCCACGCCGAAGCGCTGCTCCTCATCCACGATAATCAGCCCCAAATTCTTGAACTTGACATCCTTGGAGAGAATCCGATGTGTCCCAATCAAAATTTCGGAATAGCCCTTTTCGATATTCTGCAGGCTCTCCTTCTGCTGCTTCGGCGTACGGAAACGGGAGAGCAGCTCGATATGCACAGGATAGCCCGCCATTCTCTGGGTAAAGGTATTGTAATGCTGCTGTGCCAGAATGGTAGTCGGGACTAAGAATGCGACCTGCTTGCCTTCCTGTGCCGCCTTGAATGCCGCACGAATGGCAACCTCCGTCTTGCCGTAGCCAACGTCACCGCAAATCAGTCTGTCCATAACCTTGCTGCTTTCCATATCCTTTTTGACATCCTCAATGGCGTTCAGCTGGTCATCCGTTTCCTCATAGGGGAAGCTTTCCTCAAATTCCTGCTGCCAGACGGTATCCGCACCATAGACAAAGCCCTGCGCCGCCGCACGCTTTGCATAAAGCGCAACCAGATCCTCCGCCATAATCTGCACAGCCTTTCGCGCCTTCGCCTTTGCCTTTGCCCAGTCCTGTCCGCCAAGCTTATTCAGCTTGGGTGCGGCAGAGCCTGTACCGATATATTTCTGTACCATATCCATCTGGTTGACAGGTACAAAGAGACTGCCGCCATCGCGATAGGAAATCTTCATATAATCCTTCTGCACGCCCTCGACAGAGATTTTTTCCAGACCGCGAAATACACCAATCCCGTGGTTATCATGTACAACATAATCCCCGATATGCAAATCGGTAAAGCTTTCGATTGCCGCGCCGTTTTTCCTGCGCTTCTTTCGTTTTTTCTTTTCCTTGCCGCCGAATAATTCGCTGTCGCAGAACACGGCAAAATCAATATAATCATACCGAAAGCCCTTGGAAAGCGTACCGCGTGCCACCCAGACGGCACCCTTCGGCACCTCCTTTTCCAGAGAATCGATATAAACGGCTTCCAGACCCATTTCCTGCAATTCCTTTGCCATACGCTGTGCCCTTGTACCGCTGCCGGCAAGAATCAGCGTGCGGAAATGGTTCTTTTTCAGATATTCCAGCTCCTCGCAGAAAAGATCCGCGCGCTGCTGGAAGGAAGGCGTAGAGCGCACCGAAAGATTCACCATGGTTTTCGGGCGGAAATCCACCGTCTTCTGGTTCAGCCCTGCAAGCAGAAGCTCCGCAAAGCCCTCCGCCTGCCGCAAAATTTCCGTATAATCATAGAGCATATTGCTCTGCCCCGGCAATAAATAGCCTTGCGCGATACGCCCCTTCACGCTCTCGCGGTATTCCTCCGTCAGAATATCCATGTGCTCGCGGATGCGCTCAGGCTCATCGAACACAAGCAGGGTGTCCTCCCGCAAATAGGAAAGCAGGCTGACGGGATTTTCATAAAAATAATCGGCATACGCCTCAAGTGCAGGCAATGTTTTTTCCGCACGCAGGCGTTCCGCATCCTCGCCGATATGCTCCCGCAGACGCTCTGCATTTTCCGCTTCGCCCTTCTGCTCCAGATTTTTCAGTACCTTCCGATATTCCTGCTCGATGCGCTCCGCCGCAGAAACTGCCTGCTCCTCGGTATAAACCATTTCCCGCAGGGGGAAGATGCTCGCCTCCTCCAGCTTTTCTACGGAACGCTGGCTTTGCGCATCCATGCTGCGGATGGAATCTATTTCATCATCCCAGAATTCGATACGCACGGCATCCTCCGCCGTCAGCGACCAGATATCCAGAATACCGCCGCGCAGGCTGAACTGCCCGGGGCTTTCCACCAGCTCCGTCCGCTCATAGCCCATGCGTACCAGCTTGCGTGTCAGCTCTGCGATTTCAACGATTTCACCTGTCCGTAGGGTCAGCCGAAAGGAGGCAAAAATTTCCTTCGGGGGATATTTATCTAACAGCGCTTCGGCAGATGCTACAATGATGGGCGTTTCGCCCTTGAGCAGACGCTCCAATACCAGAAACCGCTGGCGGTTCATTTCCATGCTATGCACATCCGCGCTGTAGAAAAGGATATCCTTCGCAGGATAATATGCACAGTCCTTCGTAAAAAAGGTCAAATCCTCCAGAATTTCCTTCGCGCGCAGCTCACTGTAGGTCAGAAGGAAAAGCGGACGCTTTGTTTCCGCCTGCAGGCTGTACGCCAGATGATTTTTTGCCGCATCAATGACACCTGTCGCAAAAACAGGCGTATTTCCCTTTGCAATTCCTTCCAGAATCTGTTGAAAACTGCCCAATTCGGTCAGCGGTGCGGTTAAGGCTTTCATTCTTTATTCACCCCGTCAGTAGTCTTTTCCGTTTCTTTTTCGGTTTTTTCTGCCTGCTCCTGCAAGGCCTTCTGTTTTTTCATGCTTTTCGGTTTCTGGTTCACACGGTTTGCCGCCTCCGCCACGCCGCGAGAGAGAATCAGCTCCACGCCCTTGACCGCCTTCTCCATGCCTTCTTCCATGGCAGGCAAATCATCGGGACTGAATTTCGCAAGAACATAATCCGCCAAATCCCAGCCCTTTGGCTTTTCGCCAATGCCGACCTTAATGCGGTTAAACACATCCGTCCCCATTTGGTCGATGATGTTGCGGATGCCGTTATGTCCGCCATGGCTGCCCTTTTCGCGAATCCGCACACTGCCGCAGGGCAGGCTCGTATCATCGAAAATGACAACAAAGCGTTCCTGCGGAATTTTATAGAAATTCACGATTTCACGCACACTTTCGCCGCTGAGGTTCATAAAGGTCTGCGGCTTTACGAGAAGCACCCGCTTATCGCGAATCATGCCATCCCCAATCAATGCTCTGTTTTTGTATTTTTCCACCTTAATCTCATATTTTTCCGCCAGCTTATCAATTACACAGAAGCCGACATTATGCTTTGTTTCGGCGTATTCCCTGCCGGGGTTGCCAAGACCCACGATGCAGTAAAACTCCTGCCCTCTCCCTTCCTGATTTTT
>ERZ837910.4960-NODE-4960-length-12490-cov-4.111138_pt1 | contig 12490 bp, 10 predicted proteins | sample MGYA00519940_ERZ837910 | MGnify/ENA primary metagenome ERZ837910 (study PRJEB31850, sample SAMEA3708825) | human gut metagenome | biome: human gut; feature: human-associated habitat; material: faeces | place: China | collected 2014 ... | reverse complement strand
CCACCGCGTCGAACACGGCCTCCTTGTCCTCCTGCATGTCCTTGTTGTAGGCCAGGGGCAGACCCTTCATGGTCGTGAGCAGCGCCATGAGGTCGCCATACACGCGCCCGGTCTTTCCGCGGATGAGCTCGGCGAAATCGGGATTCTTCTTCTGGGGCATGATCGACGAACCCGTCGAGTAGGCATCGGACAGGCGGATGAAGCCGAACTCGTTGCTCGACCAGTAGATGAGCTCCTCGCACAGACGCGACAGGTGCATCATGGCGACCGAGCAGGCGTAGGAGAGGTCGAGCAGGAAATCGCGGTCGCTCACGGCATCCATGCTGTTTTCGGCCACGGCGGCAAAACCGAGCTCGTCTGCCACGAAGTGCCGGTCGAGCGGATACGTCGTGCCGGCCAGCGCCGCACTGCCCAACGGCAGCACGTCGGCGGCGCGGTAAGCCGCGCGCAGGCGCTCGAAGTCACGCGCGAACATCCAATAGTACGCGAGCACGTGATGCGAGAAGAGCACGGGCTGGGCCTTCTGCATGTGCGTGTAGCCCGGCATGACGACGCCAAAGTTGTCCTGGGCGAGATCGAGCAGCGCGCCGCGCAGGTCGAGTACCTGGTGCGCGAGGCCGTCCGCGAGCTTCTTGGCATGATGGCGCGTGTCGGTCGCGACCTGGTCGTTGCGACTGCGGCCCGTATGCAGACGACCACCTGCCGCGCCAATCGCCTCGGTCAAGTTGCGTTCGATGGACATGTGGATATCCTCGTCGTTTATGTCGAAATCGAAGTCGCCTTCCTCAATGCGCGCGGCGATGGCGTCAAGGCCAGCGCGAATATCCTCGGCATCCTCTTCCGAAATCACGCCCTGACGGGCGAGCATGAGCGCATGCGCCTTCGATCCCTCGATGTCGGACTCCCACATGCGCTGGTCAACGGGCAAAGAAGCGCCAAAGGCCTGCGTGAACTCGGTGGGCGAATCCTCGAAGCGCCCGCCCCAGAGCGCCTCGTTCATATGCGTGCTTTCGCTTGTCGATGATGTCTCGTGCATTGTGAACTCCATGCCGTCTATGTCGTGGTCAAACAGACAATATATCAAAAGATGCAGTGTTGACGGGCAACAGCCAATGATGTCCCGCCCGACCGTTGGCCCACGGAAAAAGGCTTTCACTTTACCGTACTAAAGTTATAATAGTGCGCCACTAGGCTTTATGGACGAGAGGTTTTCATGAATACAGGAGATTACGCAGTCATCATCGCCATCTTGATTTACTTCATGGTGGTGCTCATCATCGGCTTTTCCTACGCGAGGCGCGCTAACAAGTCCTCATCGGAGTATTTCCTGGGCGGCCGTAAGGTCGGTCCCTGGTTCACGGCCCTTTCAGCCGAGGCATCGGACATGTCGGGCTATCTGCTCATGGGCCTGCCGGGTCTCGCCTACTTCACCGGCGCCGCCGACGCAGGCTGGACATGCATCGGCCTGGCACTCGGCACCTACTTCAACTGGCTGCTCGTCGCCAAGCGCCTGCGTCGCTATTCCGAAAAGGCCAATGACTCGATCACCCTACCCGGTTTCTATTCCAATCGCTTCCATGACACCAAAAATGTCGTGAGCACGGTTGCGGCCGTCATCATCCTCATCTTCTTCTGCGTCTACACGGGCAGTTGCTTCGTCACCTGCGGCAAGCTCTTTAACACGCTCTTTGGCATGGACTATACGGTCATGATGATCTTCGGCGCCATCATCGTGTTCCTCTACACGATGGTCGGTGGCTACCTCTCGGTCGTCGCGACCGACTTCGTGCAGGGCTGTCTCATGTTCTTTGCTCTGGCGGTCGTCGTCATCGGCTCCATCGCCATGGCGGGTGGCGTCGAGAACACCGCCGCGTTCCTCTCCGACATCCCCGGCTACCTCTCTATGGTGCAGACGGCCACGCCCGAGGTCGATGCCGACGGCGTGCAGTACATGATTGGCGGCGCTCCCATCTTTGGCATTCCCGCAGAGTACGGTCTGCTCACCATCATCTCGACCCTGAGCTGGGGTCTGGGCTACTTCGGCATGCCGCAGGTGCTCGTGCGCTTCATGGGCATCCGCAACGACAGCGAGATCAAGACCTCGCGTCGCATCGCCATCGTCTGGGTCGTCGTCTCGATGTTCTGCGCGATCATGATCGGCATCATCGGCCGCTATCTCTTCCCCGCCCAGTACCTCACCCAATCCGGCGCGGAGAGCATCTTCATCTTCCTGTCGCAAGTCATGCTCCCCGGTTTTCTCTGCGGCCTGGTCGTCTCGGGCATTCTTGCCGCTTCAATGTCGAGCGCCTCGTCGTATCTGCTTATCACGGGCTCGTCAGTCGCCGAGAACATCTTCCGCGGCGTCTTCAAGAAGAATGCCACCGACAACCAGGTGCTCATCGTGAGCCGTATCACGCTGGCCTGCGTCCTGCTCTTCGGCATTGCCGTTGCCTGGAGCGAGGATTCGATCATCTTCAACGTCGTCTCGTACGCCTGGGCCGGCCTGGGTGCCTCGTTCGGGCCGCTCACGCTCTTCAGCCTGTACTGGAAGCGCACGACCAAGTCAGGCGCCATCGCGGGCATGCTGACGGGCGCTGTCTCCGTCATCGTATGGCATAACCTCATCAAGCCGCTCGGGGGCGTCTTCGGCATCTACGAGCTGCTACCGGCCTTCATCCTGAGCTGCCTGGCGATCCTGATCGTCTCGCTGCTGAGCAAGGAGCCCTCCGAGGCCATTCAGTACGAGTTCGACCACTACATGGACGAGGAGCTCGTCGACCGTCACCTGGACGCCGTACTCGAGGGCGGCATTCCGCTCAAGGGCGTCAACATGCCCGTCGACACGCCCATCCATCCCAACGAGGCCGAGGCGGTCGACGAAAAGGAGCCCGTCACCTTCAAGGAGAGTGTTGTTGCCGATGCCCATGGCGAGACGCTCACGCGCAGTGCAGAGGCCGAGGGCAAGAAGGTCGAGGAGACCATTACGATTGAAGAGAAGCCCGAGTAGGGCACTTCGTGGATATGACAGAGGGGGCTGGTCACCTTTCGTGACCAGCCCCCTCTTCTTTATTACGTACGGGAATCCCGCTCCTACACGACGCCGGGGCAGCCCTCGTCCTGACGATGCTTGGCCCACACGCGCGTGGACAGGCCAAAGAGGTCGATGAAGCCCTCGGCGCTGTCACGGTTGAAGGTGTCGGCGGAATCGTACGTGGCCAGGCCGTAATCATAGAGCGAGTACTTGCTGCGACGGCCGACCGTCACGCAACTGCCCTTGAGGAAGCGCAGGCGCACGTCACCGGTCACGAGCTGCTGCGTGGTCGCGCAGAAACCGTCGAGCGCCTCCTTGAGCGGCGAGAACCACAGGCCATCGTAGACGAGCTCAGCCCACTTCTGCTCGACGATGGGCTTGAAGTGCAGAAGCTCGCGCTCCAGGCACAGGTCCTCGAGCGCCTTGTGCGCCTGGATGATGGAGAGCGCACCGGGCACCTCGTAGCACTCGCGGCTCTTCACGCCCACGAGACGGTTCTCGATCATGTCGACGCGACCAAACCCGTTGCGACCTGCGATCTCGTTCATCTTGAGGATGATGTCGTGGAAGCTCATCTTCTCGCCGTCCAGCGCGCAGGGCACGCCGGCCTCGAAGCTGATGACGACGTACTCGCCTTCGGCAGGCGCCTCGTAGCTCGACGTGGTCATCGTGTAGATGTCCTCGAGAGGCTCGCTCCACGGGTCCTCGAGCTCGCCGCACTCGATGGCACGACCCCAGAGGTTGTCGTCGATGGAGTAGGGCGAGGCCTTGGTCGTGGGTACGGGAATGCCGTGGTTCTTGGCATACTCCATCTCGTCGTTACGCGTGTGCAGATCCCACTCGCGCACGGGAGCGAGCACCTTGATCTCGGGATCGAGGCTCTGGATGGCAACCTCGAAACGAACCTGGTCGTTTCCCTTGCCCGTGCACCCATGGGCGATGTACTTCGCACCGTACTTGTGCGCGATATCGACGAGGTTCTTGGAGATGACGGGGCGCGACAGCGCGCTCACCATCGGATACTTGTTCTCGTACATGCAGTTGGCGGCCAGTGCCTTGGTGAGGAAGTCGTTGACGTATTCCTCGCGCATGTCGATGGCCAACGCCTCGATGGCACCTACCTGCAGGGCCTTGTTCTTGACGAACTCGAGGTCCTGACGCTCCTGGCCCACGTCACCGGTCACGGCGATGACGTCGAGGCCCTTCTCCTCCATGAGCCACTTGATGCACACCGATGTGTCGAGTCCGCCGGAATACGCGAGAACGACCTTGTCCTTTTCCATTTCCATACATCCTTCCTTTCGAATCAGCCGAGTTTACTTCGCCTCGAGCAATTGGTTCACGTCATTTTGGAATCTTTCGCCCTGCGCATCGTCAGCGCAGATGACGAGTATCGTGTCATCGCCCGCGATGCTACCGAGCACGCCCGACGTCTGCGACGCGTCCAGCGCCGCGGCCACGCTCGAGGCAGAGCCCGGGTCGCACAGGAGCAGCACCTGGTTTTGCGCTCGGCGTGTCTCGTGCACGGAACGGGTCACGGTCATGCGTAGCCGGTAGTCCTCGGGCAGCACGTAGATACCACTCGCGTCCTTCTCGAGACGCAAGTCGGCGATGTCGCGCGAGATGGTCGCCTGCGTGACGTCGAAGCCACGCTCGGCAAGGCAGGCGACGAGATCGGACTGCGTGCGGATACGCTCGCTTCTGACGAGGTCGCGGATGGCATCTTGACGCTGCTTGCGTACGCCGGCCATGCTATTGCACCCCCATGACGAGCGAGAGGAGCGCCTTCTGGGCATGCAGTCGGTTCTCGGCCTCGTCAAAGACAACGGAACACGGGGCGTCGATGACCTCGTCGGTGACCTCCTCGCCGCGATGCGCGGGCAGGCAGTGCATGAAGAGCGCGTCATCTACCGCCAGGTCCATGAGCCCGGCGTTCACCTGGAAGCCCTCGAATTCGGCAAGGCGCTTGTCATGTTCGGCCTCGTCACCCATCGAGGTCCAGGTGTCGGTAATGACCACGTCTGCACCGGAAACGGCCTCGCGCGGGTCGTTGAACAGCTCGATCGTGGCGCCGGTCATCGGCGCGACCTTCTCGCATTCGGCCACGACGACGGAGTCGGGTGCGTGAATGGCGGGGAAGCCCAACTTCACGTGCATGCCCGCCAGGACGCCCATTTCGAGATAGGTGTGCGCCATGTTGTTGCCGTCACCCACGTAGGCGATCGTGAGCCCGGCGAGTGCACCCTTGTGCTCGCGAATCGTCAGGGCGTCGGCGAGACCCTGGCAGGGATGAAACTCGTCGGTGAGCGCGTTGATGACGGGGACGCTCGCCCAACGGGCGACTTCCTCGACCTTTTCCTGCTCGAAGGTGCGCAGCACGATGGCGTCCACGAATCGCTCGAGCACGAGTGTCGTGTCCTGGACGGTCTCGCCACGGCTGAACGCCGAATGGTCATCGCTCATGACGAGCGGATGCGCTCCCAGGCGGTAGGTGCCGATCTCGAAACTCGAGCGCGTGCGCAGGCTCGGCTTCTCCATGATGATGGCGACGGCCTTGCCCGTGCAGGGGGCATCGTGCACGCCGTCTCTCCAGGCGGCCTTCTGCCGGGCGGCCGTATCGAGCACGAGGACGAATTCCTCGGGCGTCAGATCGAGTAGCCGCAGGCAATCGCGACCAGCAAGCGTGTTCGTACTCATCGTACAACCTCCTCGTAGATGGTCGGCAGCGCCTCGACAAGCGCGTCTATGTCCTCCTGTTCGATGATGAGCGGGGGCAGGAGGCGGATGATGTCGGCGGACGGAGCGTTGAGCACGAAACCGTGCCGCAGAGCATTGAGCACCACCTGGTTTGCCAGCGGCTTGTCCAAGCTAATGCCACACATGAGGCCGCGGCCGCGCACGTCGGTTACGAAGGGAAGCTCGGCCAGCCGCTCGCGCAGGTACGACCCCATCTCGTTGACATGATCGAGAAAGCCCTCCTCGCACATGATCCTGGTCGTCGCGTCCGCCGCCGCGCAGGCGAGCGGGCCACCACCGAAGGTCGTGCCGTGCATACCCGGCTGCATGAGCGAGGCGAGCTCGGTCTTGGCTGCAAAACCACCCATGGGAATGCCATCTGCAATGCCCTTTGCCATCGTCACGATGTCGGGCTCGATACCGTATGCCTGGAAGGCGAAGTACGAGCCCGTACGGCAGAATCCCGTCTGAACCTCGTCAACGATGAGCAACATGTTGCGCTCGCGTGTCATCTCGCGGGCGGCCTGCAGGTATTCGAGCGTGCAGGGCCAGACGCCTGACTCGCCCTGGACGCATTCGAGCATGAGCGCGCAGGGGCGCGTGCCATCGACCTCGCCGTCTAGCGCCTGCGCGAGTGCGTCGACGTCGTTGAGCGGCGTACGTCCAAAGCCGGCCGGAAGCGGGGCGAACGGGTCCTGCTTGTTATCCTGCGCCGTCGCGGCCAGAGTGGCGAGCGTCCTGCCGTGAAAGGATTTCTCGGCCGATATGATGCCGTGGGCACCGCCGAGGTTTTTGGCGCCCCACAGACGCGCGAGCTTGATTGCGCCCTCGTTTGCCTCGGCACCCGAGTTGGCGAAGAAAGTCTGCCAGACCCCGTCCGTGCCATGGGCGAGCATGTCCGAGATGCGCTCGGCAAGTTCGCCACGATGCTCGATGTAGAAGTAGTTGCTCACGTGCAGGAGCTTGTTCGCCTGCTCGGTGACGGCCTCGGTGACGCGCGTGTTGCAGTGCCCGACGCTTACGACGCCGATACCCGAAAGGAAGTCGAGATACTCGTTTCCCTCGTCGTCGATGAGCCATTGCCCGGCTCCCGACACGAACTCGACCGGCTTGCGCGCAAAGGTGTGCATGACGTAGGTGTCATCGAGCTGCCGTGCCTTATCGAACTGCTTGCCCATTTCCCTACTCGCTCCTTCCTATGGTCTGGATCGACTGGTCGAGCTTACTCGCGAAGTTGCTCACCGGTGCCTCGACGAAGTCCGGATCCATCGAATCGTTTTGATGGCGCATGATGAGCGTGCCGACACCCGAATCGGTGAATATCTCGAGAACGAGCGAGTGGGCGACCGTACCGTTGATGATATGCGCCTTGCGCACGCCTGCCGAAAGTGCGGTCACGCAGGCGTTGATCTTGGGAATCATGCCACTCGACATCGTGCCCTCGTCGGCAAGGGCGGCCGCCTCGGAAAGCGCCATGCGCGAGATGAGCGTCGTCTTGTCGTCGAAATCCTTGTAGATGCCATCGACGTCGGTGATGAAGACGATCTTCTGCGCGCCGACGGCCGCTGCGACCTCTCCGGCGACCGTATCGGCGTTGATGTTGTAATCGCCATCGTCACCATACCCGACCGTCGCGATGACGGGAATGTAATCGGCGGCGAGAAGGTCCTCGATGAGACGCGTGTTGATGGACTTGACTTTGCCCACGCGTCCGAGCTTGGAATCGAGAGGCTCGGCCTGGATGATCTTCGCGTCGGCGCCGTTGAGGCCGACGGCGACGGAGCCATGTCTGTTGATGGCGCTCACGAGATCCTGGTTGACCTGACCGACGAGCGTCATCTTGACGATCTCCATGGTCTGGTCGTCAGTCACGCGCTGACCGCCCTCGAAGTGCGTGGGTATGTCGAGGCGCTTGAGCATGGCGTTGATGTTGGGGCCGCCGCCATGCACGATGATGGGATTTGCGCCCATGAGCTTGAGCATGATGATATCGTCGACCACCGCGTCGCGGAGCTCGCCGGCGACCATGGCCGCGCCACCGTATTTGATCACGACGGTCTTGCCCGTGATGTCCTCGATCCAGGGCAACGCATCGAGCAGGACCTGGGAGCGAAGCTGGTTGGGCAGCGCCTCAATGTTGGCGACGGCGACTTCGTCGTGCTTCTTGCGAAATTGCATGGTTTTCTCTTCTCCTCGTCCGACTAGCTCCGGTAATCGGCGTTGATGTGAATGTACTCGTGCGTGAGGTCGCAGGTCCACACGCGCGTTGCGGCATCGCCATCCGTGCCAAGCGAGACCTCGATGACGATCTCGTCGGCCTCGAAGCGCCGCAGCGCCTCATCCTCGTCGAAACCGCAGGGCAGGCCGGCACGCAAGACGGGCATGCCCATGATGTCGATGTCCACGGCATATTGATCGAAGCGCGCGCCGCTGCGGCCAAGCGCCGCGGCGATACGCCCCCAATTGCAATCGCGGCCCGCGATGGCCGTCTTGACGAGCGGCGAATTGGCGATGGTGCGCGCCGCCTTGTCAGCATCGGCTTCGCTAGCCGCATCGCGCACGTAGACGGTCACGAGCTTAGTCGCGCCCTCGCCGTCCGCGGCGATCTGGCGCGCAAGGTCCTCGCACACGATGCGTACTGCCTCGCCCAACACGACCGAGGCCGCATCGGCGTCGGCGACGGGAGCGCCCACGCCACTCGAGAAGAAGAAGACGCTGTCATTGGTGGAAGTATCGGAATCGACGGTGACCTTGTTGAACGAGACGTCAACTGCCGTCCGCAGAATCGACCGCATGGTCTCGGGTGCCACTGGCATGTCCGTCGTGATGACGGCGAGCATCGTCGCCATATCCGGCTGTATCATGCCGGAGCCCTTGACCATGCCCCCAACCGCATACTCGTTTCCATCATGGGTAAAACGCAGCGCATGTTCCTTGGGATGCGTGTCCGTTGTCATGATGGCGCAAGCGGCATCATGTCCGCCGTCGGGCGAAAGGGATTCGACAAGCGCGGGAATACCCGTCTCGAAGGGAGCCCACGGCAACTCGACGCCAATGACGCCCGTCGAAGCGACGAGGACCTCGCCATCGGGAAGGCCCAGGGCCCGACATGCGGCCTGAGCCGACTTGCGCGCGATGGCCAGGCCAGGTTCGCCGGTCGCCGCATTGGCGTTACCGGAGTTGAGAAGCACAGCACGCGGCTCGTGATCCACGAGCAACTCGCGATCGAGCTGCACGGGGGCGGCGCAGAAGACGTTTCTCGTGAACATGCCGCAGGAAACCGTGTCGGGTCCGTCGGATACCACGAGCGCGGCATCGAGCCGCTTGGGATCCTTGCGAAAACCGGCATGCACGCCGGATGCCCTGAAACCCGCAGGCGTCGTGACGCCGCCCTCGTCATAGGCGAATTCGATATCGACCATGGCTACACCACCGGGCAACTGTACGCGAGGCCGGCCGTCTCGTCGAACCCGCAGACGATGTTCGCGGCTTGGACGGCCTGACCCGCCGCGCCCTTGACCAGGTTGTCGATGGCGCAGCTCGCGACGAGCACCTTGCCATCGGATGCGAGATGCAGTCCCACCTGCGCGCGATTCGAACCCTCGACCCAGGAAGTCTGGGGCATGGTGCCCACGGGGCATACGCTCACGAAGGGCTCATCTGCATAGCGATCGACGTAGAGCGCGTGCACTTCGTCGATGGAGCACGGACGGCTAAGCGGAATGTAAACGGTCGAGAGCAGCCCGCGCACCATCGGGACGAGATGCGGCGTGAAGATGACCTCGACATCGGTTGCGGCGGCACGCGAAAGCGTCTGCGCGATTTCGGGCGTATGGCGATGCGGCAGGCCGTAGAGGCCAACCGATTCGTCGGCATTGCAGAAGTGCGTCTTGGGCGTCGCCTTGCGACCGGCTCCCGAAACGCCGGAGAGCGCGGCAATGGTGATGGGTCCCTCTCCCTTGAGGCCCGCTTCCATGACGGGAAGGGCCGCCAGGGCAGACGCCGTGGGATAGCAGCCCGGGCAGGCCACGACGGGCGGGGCGGTCTTGAGCTCGTCACGTGCGACCTCGGGCAAACCGTACACGGCCTGGGCAAGCAAGTCGACGCTCGTATGCTCGGCGTCATACCATGCTTCGTAGACCTCGGGATCGGCAAGTCGATAGTCTGCGGACAAGTCGATGACCTGAACGTCGGCAGCGACGAGCTCCGGCGTCATCGCGAGCGATGCCGTATGGGGAACGGCAAGAAACGCGACGTCCGACTTCTGGGCGATGAGCTTCGCGTCATGCGGCTCGAAGCACAAGTCGCAGATACCGGAAAGCGCCGGATACAGGTCGGCGATGCGCTCGCCCTCGTTGCCCGACGAGGTGATGCACGTCACCTCGAAGCCGGGATGTCCCAGCAAAATGCGTACCGCCTCGACCCCGGCGTATCCCGCCGCTCCTACGACTGCTGCTCTCTTCATCTGCTCCCCATCTTCGCGTGCGTAATCATACTCAGGCGCTATTGTGCACCGTTGTTCAGATAAATTCAATATTAATTTGGTTTTATGCAAAAATAATGAATTAATATATTATTTTATGCAATCTTGAACCGAGTAATCGCCACCTAGACAGCAGTCGCGACCTCGTTTGCGATGCGCACGGTATCACGCGCGATCATGAGCTCCTCGTTGGTGGGAATCACCAGGAGCTTGACCGGAGAGCGATCGTCGCTGATGATGCGCTCCTCGCCCATGACCTTGTTCGCCTCGTAATCGAGGATTATGCCGAGCGGCTCCATGCCGCCCAGGATCATACGGCGCATGCGCTCGGAGTTCTCGCCTACGCCACCCGAGAAGACGATTGCGTCGACGCCGCCCATCTCGGCCATGTACGAGCCGATCATCTTCTTGGCCGAATTCGCGAACATGTCATACGCCAGGGCGGCGCGCTTGAGGCCCGATTTGGTCGCCGCATCGATATCGCGCATGTCGGCGGATATGCCGCTGATGCCGTAAAGCCCCGACTGGCGGTTGAGGATTGTGATGATCTCGTTGGGAGTGTAACCCTCCTGCTCCATGAGGTAGGTGACGATGGAGGGGTCGATATCGCCGCTGCGCGTGCCCATGACGATGCCGCCGAGGGGCGTGAAGCCCATCGACGTGTCGACCGACATGCCATGGTCGACGGCGGTCACCGAACAGCCGCCGCCCAGATGGCAGGTGATGAGCTTGAGGTCGCTGGGGCTCTCGCCCAGGAGCTCCGCGGCACGTTGCACGAGATAGCGGTGCGAAGTGCCATGCGCACCGTACTTCCTGATGCCAAACTGCTCGTAGAACTCGTATGGAATCGCGTACATGTACGCGCGCGGGGGCATGGTCTGGTGAAACGCCGTATCGAACACGCAGACATGGGGAACGTCGGGCATGATTTCACGGCAGGCGCGAATGCACTGGACGGCAGGCGGGGTATGCAGCGGCGCGAGCTCCGAGCAGAGCTCGATATCGGCAATGACCTGGTCATCCGCGAGGACGGACTCGCTGAACTTCTCCCCACCATGCACGATACGATGCCCGACCGCGCCAATCTGGTCCAGGCTCTCGATGCCGGAGTCCGGATCCTGGACGAGCACATCAAGGACCATCTTGACGGCAACGAGATGGTCTTCCATCGGCTCCTCGAAGACGCGCTTGTCGTTCTTGTTCCAGTGCTGGACAAAGGCGTCGGAATACCCGACCTTCTCGCACAGGCCACGCGTCACGAGCTCTTCGGTCTCCGAATCGATGATTTGGTACTTGAGAGACGAGCTACCCGCATTGATTACCAGAACGTACATCGATATCCTCTTCTGCCCTCACCACAAAATACGTAACTTGCATTTTCTCATATCATGATGGTGCCGTATACGGATGATGCCGCAAGCGGCCACAGAAGTGTCAAGCTGTCGAGAAGATCAGCTGAGGGTGGTGTCGATGCTGTCGTCGTTTTCGGGCTCGAGCTCGCCCATCAAGACGGTGACCTTTTGCTGTGCCTCGTTGAGACGCTTCTGAAGCGACGCGAGCAAGGCGACTCCCCGCTCGTAGCTCTGGATGCTCTGCTCGAGCTCGACCTGGTTGCTCTCGAGGGAGCGAACGATGGTCGCGAGCTCGTCCAGACCCTCCTTGAAGCTCAGGTCGTCAATCTGGGCCGGCGTCGTGGTTTCCTCAGACATGGGCTTCTCCTTCTACTGTGTTGACGGTGCAGGCGAGCTGCCCGTCTTGGACTTGAACCTGGATGGCATCACCAGCGGTGACATGTTCGACGCTGTCGATGACGGAGTGACCATCTGCGGCATACGTAATGGAATATCCACGGCTCAGGGTCTTGAGCGGCGAGAGCGCGTCGAGCTTTGCCGCAGACAACGCGAGCTCGCGCCCGAAGCCTTCGCATAGGCGTGGGCCGACGCCGATCAGGCGACCCTTGAGCAACTCCAGGACATGCGCATCTGCGGAGAGGGCGTCCGGGATCGCGCGCAGCAGACGCTCCTCCATGGCATCGAGTGTCTGGAAGTAAGAGCCGGTGAGGTAATGCGCGTCGTGCCAGAGCGGACGATCAAGCAGGCGTTCGAGACGAGCGCGATGCCCTTGCATGTAGGTATCGATAGAGCGATGCAACGCATCCCGGGCGTTCGAGAGCTTGCTCGAGAGCTCATCGGTGGAAAGCGCGATGGCCTCCGCCGCAGCCGTGGGCGTGGAACAACGAC
>ERZ837910.4939-NODE-4939-length-12532-cov-3.722529_pt1 | contig 12532 bp, 12 predicted proteins | sample MGYA00519940_ERZ837910 | MGnify/ENA primary metagenome ERZ837910 (study PRJEB31850, sample SAMEA3708825) | human gut metagenome | biome: human gut; feature: human-associated habitat; material: faeces | place: China | collected 2014 ... | reverse complement strand
GGAGGAACGGAAGCACTTGCGTTATAAGATTCGGGCAGACAGACCGGAAGAAGAAATACAGGAAATGAAGGAGCAGATAAAAGTTCTGACAGAGAAAATTGGAACGCTCAGAAAGGAGGCAGCACTTTGTGATGGAATCGCCGCACGTTCCAAGGTAATCGAAGAAAAATTTAAGATGGTGCGGGAAGAAAAAGAGAAGAAGGAGGAACAAAGCCATGAACACATCAGGCGAAGCCGCTGATCAGGTGGTACGAATGTCGTTGGAAGTCGGTGAAGCAGCATTGAAGATCAGTGGCACAGGAGCGAAGCATCTGGCAGTGATGCTGTATGCAGTCTTAAAAGAGAAGAAAAAGACAAAAGGCAGAGTAAGACTTGAAACACTGGTCAAATCAGGTAGACCACTGACGGTATTTTCGGTGAAAGAAAGTGATCTGAAACAATTTGTTCAGGAAGCAAAACGATATGGCGTGTTGTACTGTGCAGTCCGAAATCCAAGAGGAAGCAGTGACGGATTGGTAGATGTGATTGTAAAGGAAGAAGATGCACCAAGAATCAACCGTATCGTAGATAGATTCCAGTTTGCATCTGTAACAGAAGCAGCGAAGATTAAGACGGAAATTGAGCGGACACGTGCAGAAAAAGCAAAAGCCGGAAAATCAGAGAAGCAGGAAAAGAAGCCGGAAAAAGTACAGGTTCAGCAGGAAAAACAGGGACAGGCAGAACCGGAGAAAGATTATCCGCAGAAATCCAAGGAGGATCAGCTTATGGATGAGCTTTTTGGAGAGCCGGTAAAGAAAGAGGGGAAGGAGCAAAACCCCTCTTTGGCAAAGACGACCAAATCCCGTCTGTCCGAGCCTACCTCAAAGAAGCAAGAGAAAACCGCAGAGGGTACTTCTAAGTTATTTACCCCGGAAAAACCAGAGAAACCATCGGTCAGAAAGGAACTTCGGGAAATACAGAATGCAAGGAAGAAAGAAGCGGAGCGGCGTGAGAATAGAAATGATCCGGTGAGAAATCAGGGAAATAAAGACCGGAATCAGATTCGCCACCAGCAGCCACAACAGAAACGAAAACCAAGGAAAGGGAAAGAGAGGTAAATTTTATGGATAATAGTTTTGATTCTTTATTAAATGCATCGGCTGTACCACAGGATGAAAAGGTACAGGCATTTATTGCGGAAAGCAAAAATAACAGGAATCGCTGCTATGAGTTGTCAGAGCAGGTAACCGCACAAGTGGCAACGGATGGGAAAATGCTGCAGAAGTATCTGGATGTACAGAGTACCTTTGATCGATATACTACCAATAATGCACTTCTGATTCTGGCACAAAGACCAGATGCACAGAAATTAGGTGACTATGGATACTGGAGAGATCATGGATTTTATTTAAAACGTATGGAACGACAGAATCCAGTTCTGATTTTAGAGCCAGGAAAAACATATAAGCGTGAAGATGGTACAGTTGGAAATTATTATAATGCGAAAAAGCTATATGATATTTCTCAGACAACAATGTCCGATACTACAATTCAAAAGTCAGAATATGAAGAACATGATTTAATCCGGGCGTTAGTCAGTACCCCTCCGGTAAATATTGTTGCAGCAGAACCAGAACAGATGCCGGATGAAAAAGGAGCATTTTTTAAACCGGAAGAAGGTTGTATTTATGTAAGAAAAGGGATGAGTGCACAGGAAATCTTTCAGAATCTTGTGCCGGAATTGGTATTTGCCGGATATGCGGATGGGAATCCGCACTATGATAAAAATGAAGATGCATTTCATGTATCGTGTGCGTCTTATATGTTGTGTAAAAAATATGGAATGGATACCAGTCGATATAATTTTTTACATGCACCAGAGTTTTTTGAAAAAATGGAGACTCAGGAAGTGAGAGTGGAACTTTCCAGAGCCAGAGATGCAGCGAATGCAATTTCTGCAAGAATGGCAAAGGTACTGGATCAGAATCGGAATGCAACTTACCGACAGTCAGAGACTGAAAAAACCGGACAAGACAGTTCTGAAAAGGTGAAAGATAAGAAAGAAAATCCAGAGCCTGAAAAGAAAGAACAGAAATCCAGAGGACAACATAGAAAAGAAGCACGCTAGAAAAATTCGGGAAAGGAGAATGCAAAATGAGCAGTGATACGATTACGTTAGAACTGGATAAATATGAGAGTGGCGTAGTGTTCCATTCCCTAAAGGACAAGCGGAATCAGATGCTGAAAGAGGGAAAAGATACGGAGCTTGTCGATGATGTTTTAATGAAAGTCATTGAGAAAATCGAAGTACCGCCGGAGAAGGAAAAGCGAGGACGCAGAAGCCATGAAGAACGATGATGAGCAGAGCAGTCTGATACTGGCGGTAATTGGAATTATCCCGGTTATCTGGTTTGCGTTACTTGTCGCACCTTATCTTTCGTCTGGTCTTATGGGGATTCTGGATGGAGTCCCGGAAGCAATGAACCATCCGTTTTCCATTCGGTTATGTGGGGACAGTGTAAAAACTGTCCTTATTTTTTTGCTGTCTTACGGCATGGGAATCGGGATTTATATTTCTACCAAGAAACATTACCGACGAGGTGAAGAACATGGTTCTGCTAAATGGGGAAATGTGAAGAAAATAAATCGCAGATACAAGGAGAAGCGGTTTACAAAAAATAAGTTGCTGACCATGCATGTGCAGATCAGTTATAACATGAGGAAACATTTGCGAAATGTATTGACGGTTGTGATTGGTGGCTCCGGTTCAGGAAAGACCAGATTTTTTTGCAAAGCCGAATCTGATGCAGGCGAATACCTCTTTTGTGGTGCTTGATCCAAAAGGGGGTGCGAAACGTTCCTACTTGAAAAGAGTAGGCACAGCACTTCATTAAATCAATATTTAATGTGTGTTGGAGAACTAAACACACGAATAGTCGAATGACGGGGTAACGCCCTGAAAGGCTACTTTAATACTCCGACTGGCAGAAACTTGAGTAAACAAGGCTCTGTCAGAAGCTCGGTGAAGTCGGCAGACAGACACCGTAACAGATAATGCTGACGAAAGATTCCCAGAGGTGGGCGTTGTGTCCTATATGCCGGAAGTCTATAAAATATCTATGGTTAGAATGTAGATGAGAGGTCTACTGACGAATCCTTGAATGTACAGGTCTATATCGGGGCTGGATAGAAATGTCCAGTGACACAAACAGTGTCGCTACTGTGGGTGAGTAAGACTCCGCATTTATGAAAATCCATATAACGTTAAAGGCGTTATCAAGGTAGCAGGCTTATAGAGGAAACCTAAGGATATATGTACAGATAGTGTGTTTGGAACGTTGAAAGCTGACAACATGGAGATTTTACTGTCTGTGAAGTGTTCACATCAGAAAGTTATTGTGAGATTAGCAATGATATAAGGTGTGTTAATGTCAGTGAGAGTGGTGGCACAGTACCTATGAAACCGTGATAACAAGCGGTGGAGGGATAGCCACTAGTCATATGAAGAATAGAATTACTAAGAAAAATGGTATGGGTTCGAGTAAGACTAAGAGATGTACTTGCTCCTGCAAACAAGGAGGGTACAGACCATGCTAAAGAAAAACAAGCTCCGCTATAACGAGTATTATGATATGCAACATATTTATGACGAGTTATACGCACAGAGCAAGAACGGTAATAACTTTTATAAGTTACTTGAAATTATTGGTTCGGAACAAAATATTTGTTTAGCTTACCGTAATCTGAAATCAAACAGTGGCAGTAAAACGGCTGGAACGGATGGAATGACGATAGACGATATAAAACAACTCAGCAATGCTGAGATTGTTGCTACCGTTCGGGAAAGCCTTAGCAACTACCGCCCCAAATCAGTCAGACGTGTTTTCATTCCAAAAGCTGGGAGCGATAAAATGCGTCCATTGGGGATTCCGTGTATCTGGGACAGGCTGGTACAACAATGTATCCTGCAAGTCCTAGAGCCGATATGCGAACCAAAGTTCCATAATCATTCCTATGGATTCCGTGCGAATCGAAGTTCCCACCATGCAGTCAGCAGAGTAACGACACTGATAAATTTATCAAAATATCATTACTGTGTTGACGTAGACATTAAAGGATTTTTCGATAATGTCAATCATGGAAAACTATTAAAACAAATCTGGACACTTGGTATTCGGGATAAAAGATTGATTTGCATTATCAGCAAAATGCTGAAAGCCGAAATTGACGGCGAGGGTGTCCCAGAAAAAGGAACGCCACAAGGCGGTCTGTTAAGTCCACTGCTCTCCCTCATAGTCCTTAATGAATTAGACTGGTGGGTAAGCAGTCAGTGGGAAACATTCCAGCCGAAGAACCGCAGTAAAAATGGGTGGCTTCAATACGCAAAGAAATATACCAAACTGAAAAGCGGTTTTATTGTACGTTACGCTGATGATTTTAAAATCATGTGTTCAACCTATGGAGAAGCACAAAGATTTTACCGCAGTACCGTAGATTTTCTTAATAAAAGGCTGAAATTAGAAATCAGTCCAGAGAAATCAAAGGTAGTAAATCTGAAGAAAAATTCATCAGATTTTCTGGGGTTCAAAATCAAAGTCATTCCAAAAGGAAGAACGAAACACGGTTATGTTGCCAAAACAGATATGAACCAAAAAGCATTAAAGAAAGCGAAAACAAATCTAAAGTTAAAGGTAAAAGATATAGCCAGACATACGACTGGCTTCAATATCAGCAGATATAATCTGACAGTTATCGGTATGCAGAATTACTACTGCATAGCAACTAACGTATATAACAACCTGACAGAAGTAAGTTACGCTCTCTTACCGACCATACGAATCCGTTTAAGGAACATTGCAAAATCAGTTCCATTTGAAAGTACAAGTTCAGAATTTCAGAGCAGGACAAAAGGAATCAGACCAAAAACAAAAATAGTGATGATTGCGGATAATCCGCTATTGCCGATTCAAGGAGTACAACACAAAAATCCTATGAATTTCTCGCAAGATATTTGTAATTTTACAAAGCAAGGGAGAAACAAGGTGCATGAGGACGTTGTAGTTGTAACAAAAGAAGAAATCCGAGCGTTGTTGGAAAATGAAAACCCTGCCGATAGCGTAGAGTTTAACGACAATCGTATTTCGGCATATATCGCACAACAAGGCAACTGCTATGTAATGAATCGTCGAGGAACTCCGTCCACTCTGATATGTATTCACAAATCAGACAAAGGAGATAACCTTGATAGATATTCTAATCTGGCATTTGTGGAAATTCCCATTGCAAAGGCAATCCTAACAGAATCAGCAGACGAAGCAAAATCACTGTTAAAAGGTTATGTTCTTAATAGTCAGCAGAAGAAAAAACTGAACAGAATACGGACGAATTACGGATACCAGACAATAACTGGGAAATAACTTATAAATCTATTTGGATATGATGGAACGCCGTATGAAGCGAAAGTTTCATGTACGGTGTGAAGCGGGGGAAAACTTGGAGATAACATCAAAAAGTTACCTATCGCTATAAAATCTGAGAGATACCGGGTATCTTCTGGAAGAAAAAGGTTATGAAGTAAGAGTGCTTGACCTGATAAATATGGAAAAGAGCCATTGCTATAACCCGTTTGTATATCTGAAGGACGATAACGATGTGCAGAGATTGGTAACGAACCTATTCAAAGCGACTACACCCAAGGGAAGTCAGTCGAACGATCCGTTTTGGGATACTGCAGCTTCCATGCTGTTGCTGGCACTGATTTTCTATTTACGGTATGAAGCACCAGAGGAAGAACAGAATTTTCCGATGGTAATGGAAATGTTACGTGCCGGAGAAGTCAGAGAGGACGATGACCAGTACCAGTCCCCACTTGATGAATTGTTTGAACGGTTGGAAATGAAGAACCCGGAACACATCGCAGTGAAGTATTACAAAGACTATCATTCCGGTAGTGCAAAAACATTAAAGTCTATTCAGATTACACTTGCAGCAAGACTTGAAAAATTTAACTTATCCAGTCTGGCAGCACTGACCGCAACGGACGATTTAGACCTGCCATCACTGGGAGAGCGAAAAGTGGCTTTATTTGCGTTAATCCCGGACAACGACACCAGTTATAACTTTCTGGTGTCGATTTTGTATACCCAGTTATTTCAGCAGTTGTTCTATCTGGCAGACCATAAATATGGCGGGAGACTTCCGGTTCATGTGCATTTCCTCATGGACGAATTTGCAAATGTTTCACTGCCGGATGACTTCGATAAGATTCTGTCCGTTATGCGTTCCAGAGAAGTGTCAGTCAGTATTATTTTGCAGAATCTAGCACAGTTAAAAGCACTGTTTGAAAAGCAATGGGAAAGCATTATGGGAAACTGTGACGAATTTTTATATTTAGGTGGCAACGAGCAGGGGACGCATAAATATGTCAGCGAACTTCTGGGAAAGGCAACGATTGACACGAACACCTATGGAAAGTCAACGGGACATTCCGGGAATTATTCCACCAATTATCAGAATACAGGGCGGGAGCTGATGACACCCGATGAAGTTCGCATGTTGGATAACCGATATGCGATTCTTTTTATTCGTGGAGAAAGACCAATTTTAGACGAGAAATTTGATATTTTAAAGCACCCCAATGTGGGACTTACAACTGACGGAAACGGAAAACCATATCTGCATGGAGCAGTTGACCGGGCAGTGGCAAGTATCTCACTGGGAGACAGCTTAGAAGGTGAACTCACAGACGATTCACTGGAATCGGAAGATTACGAATTATTATCCGATGAAGATCTGGAAGAAATTATCCAGAAATATGTGTAAATCCAAGAAAAATATATAGGAGGCAATCAAAAAATGAAATTAGATATGCGAAAGAAGCAGGAAAAGAAAGAAACAATAAAAGTAACGAAAAAGCTGCCAATGACAGCAAAAATGAAACGTGCCATGGCAGTGTATATTGCAATGGTACTGATTATGACAGCAGGAGCAAGTACCGTATTTGCGGCAGACGATCCACTGACCGTAATCAATAATCTGTCCACATTTATCTTTGGACTGATTCGTGCTATCGGAATGATTTTATTAGGATTTGGAATTGTGCAGGTTGGTTTATCACTGAAATCTCATGATCCAAGCCAGAGAGCAAACGGATTTTTAACGTTAGCAGGCGGTGTAATCATTACATTTGCAAAAGAAATCCTGAATCTGATTACAGGTTAAGAAGAAAACAAGAAAATGGGACGGTGCAGGCCCGAAAGGAGCCGCACCGACCCGGCTAAGACAGGAGGTGTTTAGAAAGTGTCAGATAACTGGGTAGTACAGAACTTGCAAAATGCCCTGGATACCTGGAACAGTAAACTTGCGGAAATATGGCAGATACTCACACAGTCACCGGAAACTTTTAAAGGTGGCGGTATCTGGCAGGTGATTGTGCAGATCCATGGAGCATTGCAGGCAATCGGCTATGCTTTGTTAGTGCTTTTCTTTGTAGTCGGAGTGGTCAAGACTTGTGGAAGTTTTACAGAGGTAAAAAGACCGGAACATGCATTAAAAATATTTATCCGTTTTGCGATTGCAAAAGGCGTAGTCACGTATGGACTGGAGCTGATGATGGCATTATTCAATATCATACAAGGAGTGACCAGTACAATTATGCAGACCGCAGGATTTGGAAGTACAGAAGATACCGTTTTACCGGACGAAATCATAGAAGCGGTAGAAGATTGTGGATTTTTTGAAAGTATTCCTCTATGGGCGGTGACGTTGATCGGTGGACTTTTTATTACAGTTCTGAGCTTCATTATGATTATGAGTGTATATGGAAGATTTTTTCGATTATTCCTATATACAGCAATTGCACCGATTCCGTTATCTTCCTTTGCGGGAGAGCCGAGCCAAAATATTGGAAGAAGTTTCTTGAAATCCTATGCAGCAGTGTGTCTGGAGGGAGCAATCGTGATACTTGCCTGCATTATATTTTCATTGTTTGCATCATCACCGCCAGTTGTCAATCCAGATGCAGCAGTAGTCACTATGGTGTGGAGCTATATTGGAGAATTGATTTTCAATATGCTTGTACTGGTCGGTGCGGTGAAGATGTCAGACAGGGTAGTGAGGGAAATGATGGGATTGTAAAAAGGACGCCCGAAAGCATCCTTAAAAGTTATTCTACAATGTTGTTGCTATTGTTATACCGCATATTCCCCTGAGAATCAAAATGGACAGAATCTAAAGGAATCCCTCTTTGTCTGGCACGAGAAATCTGGAAGGACATATCGTCTTTCATAGCTTTGTAGTATTGATGTTCCTGCCACTTGCGTCGCAGAGCAGAAATCCAACTGAGAACAGAAAAGGCAGTCAGCAGATAGAGGATTGCAAATGCAAGTTTCTCATGAGTTGCTGCCCATGGATTCAGAATCGTGGAAACAGCAAGGAAGTATAACAGCGGTAAGGTCAGATTTAATCTGGCAGCAATCCGAAACAGCAGAGAAATCAGGAATAGAGCAACGGTAACAACAAGTGAAATCATAACAGTGATTGGCATAGGTCAGTCCCCCTTTCATTTACCCAAAGTGTAACAGAACAGGAAAAATATAACAAATGTGCGATTTGGAGGTGTATCGTTTTGGAAGTAAAAATTAACAAGGAAATCAGGGATTACACAGAGGCAATCTTTTTCGGATTGTCCCTGAGACAGTTTATCTTTTCAGTATTAGCCTGCGGGATTGCCGTTGGGCTTTATTTTTTGCTTCACCCATACATGAGTATGGAAACAGTGAGTTGGATTTGTGTACTGGGAGCTGCCCCATGTGTAGTGTTCGGGTTTGTAAAATATCATGGAATGACAGCGGAGCAGTTTATCTGGGCATGGATAAAATCAGAAATCCTGATGCCGAAAAAACTGGTGTTCCGGTCAGAAAATCTTTATTTTGATGCGGTAGAACCAGTCATTAAAAAATATGAGAAAGAAAGTCTGAAGAAGGAGGGACGCAAGAAGAATGATAAAAACGCTGAGTAATATTTTCAAGCAGGATAAAGAAAAATTTGTAATTCCAAGAAGCGTACAGCAGGTAATTCCCATCGAGACTATCTGGTCTGATGGGATATTTAAAATCGGGAGAAATAAATTTGCACGTACTTATAAATTTACGGATATCAACTATGCGGTGGCAAGCAAAGTAGATAAGGAAACCATGTTCCTGGAATATATGGATTTATTAAATTCTTTCGATTGCGGTGGAACAACAAAAATAACGATCAATAATCGCCGCTTGAATAAAGTGGATTTTGAAAAAGAAATCCTGATTCCGATGCAGGAGGACGGACTGGATTTATACCGGAAAGAGTATAACAACATGCTTTTAGATAAGGCAACCAGTTCCAACAGCATGGTGCAGGAAAAATATGTGACAGTATCCTGCTATAAGAAAACAATCGAAGAAGCCAGAACGTATTTTGCACGAGTGACAACAGAGCTGAACAGTCATTTTGCAAGATTGGGTTCCAAATGTGTAGAGATAAATGGAGAAGATAAGTTACGGATTCTGCATGATTTTTACCGTACAGGAGAAGAATCTGGTTTCCATTTTGATATTCAGGAGAATATGAGAAAAGGACACAGCTTCAAAGATTATATCTGTCCGGATACCTTTGAATTTGAAAAAGATTATTTCCGCATGGGAGATCGTTATGGAAGGGTACTTTTTCTTCGTGAGTATGCTTCTTACATCAAAGACGATATGATAGCAGAACTGACCGACATGAATCGAAATCTGATGTTGAGCATTGATGTGATTCCGGTTCCGACTGATGAAGCAGTACAGGAAGTGGAAAAACGTCTGCTTGGTGTGGAGACAAATATCACGAACTGGCAGAGACGGCAGAATGCAAACAATAACTTTTCTGCAGTGATTCCTTATGATTTGGAACAGCAGAGAAAAGAGAGTAAAGAGTTTATGGACGATCTGACCACGAGAGATCAACGCATGATGTTTGGAATACTGACTATGGTGCATACGGCAGAATCAAAGAAACAGCTTGACGCAGATACAGAAACACTTCTGACAATTGGACGGAAAAAGTTATGCCAGTTTTCGGTTCTGAAATTTCAGCAGATGGACGGACTGAATACAGCACTTCCCATCGGACACCGGAAGATTCCGGCAGTCCGCACACTGACTTCGGAGAGTGTAGCAGTGTTGATGCCATTCCGGGTGCAGGAGATTATGGACGCAGGAGGTATCTATTGTGGAGAAAATGCAATCTCCCATAACTTAATCATGTGTAATAAAGAAAAACTGTTGAATCCAAACTCATTCCTTTTGGGTGTGCCGGGAAGTGGAAAATCCTTTAATGCAAAAATGCAGATTGTATTCCTGGCACTGGCAACGCAGGACGATATCCTGATTTGTGATCCAGAGCGAGAGTATGCATCATTAGTTGAAGCAATGGGCGGAGAAGTGGTTCGCATTGCTGCAGGAAGCCGGGACCATATCAATGCAATGGATATGGTAGACGGATATGGAGATGGCGGTGATCCAGTGATTGAGAAGTCACAGTTTATTTTATCTCTGTTTGAACAGTTGGATAAAAAAGGAATCAATGCAAAGGAACGTTCCATTATTGACCGATGTGTGGGAGAAGTTTATGAGGAATATCAGCATGGCGGAGCAGTGCCGACTTTGCGGGTGCTGCGTGAAAAATTTTTAGAACAGGAAGAACCGGAAGCACAGGATTTGGCACTGGTATCAGAATTATTTACCAATGGAAGTCTGGACGCATTTGCACATGAAAGTAATGTTGATGTGAATAACCGTATCATGGTATACGACATTCTGGATTTAGGAAAACAGTTAAAGACCATGGGACTTCTGGTAATCACTGATGCAATGTTGAACCGGGTAACGGAGAACTGGAAACAGGGAAAGCGAACCCATATTTTCTTAGACGAGTTTCATGTAGTATTTGAAAATGAGTATTCCGGAGCATTTTTTAACTCTGCATGGCGAAGATTCCGTAAGCGTAATGCATTCCCGACAGCAATCACACAGAACGTGGAATATCTGTTAGATTCTGTTCTTGCAAGTACGATGATTTCCAACAGTGAGTATATCGTGATGCTTAATCAGGCAGAGCCGGACAGAGCAAAGTTGGCGACACTTCTGAATATCTCCGCAGAACAGATGGGATATATCACAAATGCAGATGCCGGTTGTGGTCTGGTGAAATACGGAAGTTCGCTTGTACCGTTCGTCAATAGATTCCCAACCAATACAAGGTTGTATAAACTGATGACTACAAAGCCGGGAGAGGACAGTATCAACCGGGGAAGAATGTAAAATTAAAAATATTTTGAATAATGAAAAGCAAGGCACTGGAAATCGTCACAATTTGTGGCGTTTTTTAGTGCCGGAAAAGGAGAAAAATATGTCAGAAATCAGATTTTCATCAAAGGAACACGAAAAGTTTTTTTATCAGATGTTAGCAAAATGCGGAAAGCATGACAGTTATTACAGTTCATTTTTCTATTGTGTGGGAATTTCTGAAGATACCAGAAATCATGTTGACCGCATGTTTGATTTTAAGGAGCGTTTGATTAAACCGGAAGCACTGCATGAAGGGTGGCAGACAGGTGGTTCGGCACGATTGACCAGACTGGCTTTCAACTTGTGGAATGGATATGTGGAGAAGGGAGAAGAAAGTCTGTCTACCCCATACGAGATGTTCGATTGTGGCTATGCACCATATTTTTATGAAGCAATCCGCATGAAATACCCGGAATACTGCCGGGAACTGCCACAGGTGAGCAAAAAAGAAACTAATCATGAACGCTAGATAAAGATTCAAATGGAGAAAAGCGATGGATTGTAAGATAAAAACACGCCAAGTCCATAAGGATATTAAGGTATTAGATAAGACGGTTACAGTGACAGACCATATTAAGCAGTCTTATGTCAGAACAAAAGAAACTGTCATGCAATCGACGGAGAAATCCAGTGATAGAGAGAATAATCCGGTAGGTTATGCAGAAGATGTGGCCAGCGAGTATGCTGACCGCATCTTTCACGAAACAGGGCATCAGGTACGCAGACAGGCAGAAAAGCTTATTGAACGGAAGAAAGGGAAAGCTTCTGTTTCTTCGGCAGGCGAAGAAACTGTTTACCAGCCGAAAGAACAAATGCGACCAGTACCGCCTTCAGGTGGAGAAAAGGCACAGGAGCAGGGGCGAGAACTTGCTGCCAAAAAAATCAAGACCATTGAACGGGATAAAAGAACGATCAAGACAGGGAGAACTTCGGAACAGGTTGTAAAGAATATCGGAAAAGGTACCATTAAGATAAGAATAACAAAAGAAGAGGGTGTCACATAATCATTACTTTGATGATTTGGTGGCACTCTCTAAAAAACTGAATTTTATGACATTATGGATATCAGAACTTGTTCCTTATTTTTCGGTACTCTCTGGGTGAATACCCTTTTAGCTTGTGAAAAAGCCGACTGAAATAAAGCTGGTTATCATATCCGACAATCTTAGAAATCTCATTGATGGAAT
>ERZ837910.4925-NODE-4925-length-12556-cov-3.920966_pt1 | contig 12556 bp, 9 predicted proteins | sample MGYA00519940_ERZ837910 | MGnify/ENA primary metagenome ERZ837910 (study PRJEB31850, sample SAMEA3708825) | human gut metagenome | biome: human gut; feature: human-associated habitat; material: faeces | place: China | collected 2014 ... | reverse complement strand
GATAAAAGCATACGCAAGGAAACTGTATTATCTGGAATACGATGATAGCTTACAGGAATTAAGCCTTGCTTTGTACGAAGCTGTCAGAAAGATACCATCAGCAGATGATGAACATGGCTGCATTTCTTACATAAACAGGTCAGTTGTCAACAAGTTTACGAAACTTTACCATAACAGCGTAGAGCTCCAGAATATGCAGGCCCATTCTGTTCCTTTGGATGATTCCGATGGCCATGATTACCAACACGATTATGAGGCTGATAACTGCATTTCCCTCGTTGACTTAGAAAATTCCCTGAAAAGCAAATTGCCAATAGAACGGAAAATTCTATCTCTGCTTATTCAGGGCTACAGCGACAAGGAAATCGAGGAAGCCATTGCTTCCGGAGCCGCAACCGGTGAGACAAAACTGAAAAAATTATAGGTTTAAAAATAAGAAAGGGGAAGGTGACACAGATATGAGCTTAATGTACACCGAGGAACAGAAAGCGCTGATTGCTCTTGTAAAAGAGATGGCAGAGAACGAGATCAAGCCTTATGTGAAAGATGCGGATGAAAAAGGCGAGTGTCCGAAAGAACTTTATAAATGGGGATTTGACATGGGACTTCATATGCTGGAGGTTCCGGCCGAGTACGGCGGAGCTGGTTTAAGCTATGAGACCACCGCAATGATCTTCGAGGAACTGGCCAAGGTGGATGCCGGTTATGCCATCACCTTTGTCACTTCTTTCGTAGCATTAAGAAACGTCATCCTGGCAGGCACCAAGGAGCAGGGCCAGTATTTCGCAGATAAAGTGGCTCCGGGCGCATTCGCAGGTTTCGCCCTGACCGAGCCGAACGCCGGTTCCGATCCGGCAGCGATGCGCGCGACCGCAGTAAAAGATGGCGATGAGTACATCTTAAACGGAACCAAGACCTTTATTACCAACGGCGCGGTAGCAAGCGTTTTCGTAGGTTTCTTCAAGACCAACCCGGCAGCAGGACACAAGGGAATTTCCGCTTTCATCATCGATGCGGACGCTCCTGGCGTAACCGTTGGCGCTCACGAGAACAAGATGGGCCTGCGCCTCTCCAACACCACCGACCTGATCTTTGAGAATGTCCGCGTAAAGGCATCCGCAATGGTAGGACCGGAAGGCAGCGGATTTAAGCTGGCTATGAACGCCCTGAACTTATCCCGCGCGTTCGTGGCAACCCTGGCAGTCGGCATCATGCAGCGCGCACTGCTCGGCATCCGTTTTGCGATTGTCGATCAGGACTTTATCGACCGTGAAGGCAAGGAGCTGGGCATCACCGAGCTGGGCGGCGCCTATGTCGCCGGCGTCGTCGAGGGCGGTTCGGCTTCGGAGGCCGGCATCCGCAAGGGCGACGTGATTCTGGACATTGACGGGGTGAAGATCAACGACAATGCGACCCTTTCCGAGCAGATCGGACGCCGCCGACCCAACGATAAGGTCAAATTGTCGGTAAAAAGAGACGGCGCAGTGAAACAAATCGAGGTTACTTTGCGTAATAAAGCAGGTAAAACGGAATTAATGACCAAAGAGGACGTCGATGTCGTCGAGGTTCTCGGCGGTAAGTTCGCCGATGCGGGCACCAAACTCTGCCGTGAGCTCGATATCAAGGGCGGCGTGCAGGTGGTCGGCATCAAGGCCGACGGAATTCTGGCCCGTGCCCGTGTCAAACAGGGATTTGTGATTACCCATATCAACGATCGTCCGGTCTATTCGGTTGCGGACATGCAGCGTATGGACGAGAAGGTCCGCTCGATCGACGGTATTTATCCCAACGGCCGCGCTGCGAGCTACACGCTCGTGGAGTAGTGCGGTCCGGGCGGGTTGTAATGTAGAATTTTATTTAGGAAGGTTAATAGATATATGCGTCAATTAAAGATTACAAAATCCATCACCAACCGCGAGAGCGCTTCGCTGGACAAATACTTGCAGGAAATCGGCAAGGAGGAGCTTATCACGGTCGAAGAGGAGGTGGAACTCGCCCAACGGATTAAGAAAGGAGATCAGGAAGCCCTCGAAAAGCTGACCAAAGCCAACCTGCGTTTCGTGGTTTCCGTCGCCAAACAATATCAGAATCAGGGACTCAGCCTCCCGGACCTGATCAACGAAGGCAACCTCGGTCTGATCAAGGCCGCCGAGAAGTTCGACGAGACCCGCGGTTTCAAGTTCATCTCGTACGCCGTGTGGTGGATCCGTCAGTCGATCCTGCAGGCATTGGCCGAACAGTCGCGCATCGTGCGTCTGCCGCTCAATCAGGTGGGTTCGCTCAACAAGATCAACAAGGCGTTCGCACGCTTCGAGCAGGAGCACGAGCGCACCCCGTCGCCCGAAGAGCTGGCCACGGAGCTGGAGCTTCCCAAGGAGAAGGTCACCGACACGCTGCGCGTGGCAGGCCGCCACGTCTCGGTGGACGCCCCGTTCGCCGACGGCGAGGACAACTCGCTGCTGGACGTGCTGGTCAATCCCGATTCGCCCAACGCCGACCGCGGACTTATCAACGAGTCGCTCTCGACCGAGGTGGACCGCGCGTTGGAAACCCTCACGGACCGCGAACGCGACATCATCAAGTACTTCTTCGGCATCGGCACTTCGGAGATGACCCTCGAAGAGATCGGTGAGAAGTTCGACCTGACGCGCGAGCGCGTGCGCCAGATCAAGGAGAAGGCGATCCGCCGCCTGCGCCACTCGTCGCGCAGCAAACTGCTGAAATCGTATCTGGGCTGATGCCCGGCGACATATCCGGCCCGTTCGGGTCGTGTGAATGAAAAAGCCGTCATTTTTGACGGCTTTTTTTGTTTAGTGCTGTTGTGAGCGGCTGGCCTGCCGTATGCGTTTCGGTGCGGCGATGCTATTGGTGCGTGGTGTGTGTGGGGGGCGCTTCGGGGCCGCGGGTTGCGCTGTGTGCGCATTGGGGCCGTCTTTACAGCAGCAGCCCGATCGAGAGCAGTATTCCGAAGAGCAGGATGTTGCGCGACGTGGCGCCCAGAATGGCGTTCAGCTCCCGGCCGCGGCCGATCCGCACCATGCGCCGCCATGTCGCCGTGTGCGGTGCGAGGTAGAGCAGGGGAAGCGCTGCCGCTCCTATGCGGCCGTCGCAGAGCAGCGGGAGGCAGAGCGCTGCGGCTGCGAATCCCAGTGCCAGATAAAGCCCGCTGCCGGCCCGTGCGCCCAGCCGGACGACGAGCGTGCGTTTGCCGCTGCGGGCGTCCTGCTCGCGGTCGCGGTAGTTGTTGACCATCAGCAGGGTGTCGATCGCCAGTCCGCAGGCCGCCGAAATGACGCCCGTCTGCCATGTCCAGCTGCCGCTGAGGATGTAACAGGTACAGCCGACGGGGACGAATCCGAAGAAAACCAGCACCAGCAGGTCGCCCCAGCCGTGATAGGCCAGCGGATAGGGTCCCGCCGTGTAGAGGAATGCGAACACGACGCACAGCGCGCCGACGGCGATCAGCCACCAGCCGCCGTAAAAGAGCAGTCCGCAGCCCGTGATGCAGGCGGCCGCGGTCGTCAGGGCGATTCCGCGACGCATGGCGCGGGGTGTGATCCAGCCCTGTGCGCAGGCCCGTTCGGGTCCCAGCCGGTCTTTGCCGTCGGAGCCTTTGAGGTAATCCCAGAGATCGTTGATGAGGTTGGCGTCTATCTGCATCAGGAAGGCGAACAGCAGGCACAGCACGGCGGGCAGCAGGTGAAAATCTCCGTCCGAAGCGGCTAAAGCGCAGCCCAGCATCACCGGTACGGCGGCTCCCGTCAGCGTCTTGGGCCGCGCCGCGAGCATCCATGCCCGAAACGAATTGGTGGCTGTTTGTGTTTTCATGTTTCCGGAGCGGACTTATGCGCTGCGTGTGGTTTTATTGCTGTATTGTTTGGGCGGATAACCGTTTTGCGGCTCCTTCCGGGGCAGGGCGTAGTCAGACGATCCCGGATTGGCGCAGGCCGAAGTCCCCGCGCCGCCTGAGGTGGCAGAAACTTCCGACCGATACGACGACCGGCAAGACCGGACCGGCAGGCGACGGTTCACCATACGATCGGCTCCTTGCCGATGCTGCGGAGATATTCGTTGGCGCGCGAGAAGTGGCGGCAGCCGAAAAATCCGCGGTAGACCGAGAGCGGCGACGGGTGTACGGACTTGAGGATGAAATTCCGCTGCGGATCTGCGATAGCTCCCTTTTTCTGGGCGTAACTGCCCCAAAGCATGTATACGACGCCCTGTTTGCGTTCGGAGATCGCGCGTACCACGGCGTCGGTGAAGGTTTCCCAGCCGCGGCCCGCATGCGACGCCGCTTCGTGTGCGCGGACGGTCAGCACGGCGTTCAGCAGCAGTACGCCCTGCTCGGCCCAGCGGTCGAGGTTGCCCGTCGCGGGAGGGGGCGTCCCGGTGTCGTCGGCGACCTCCTTGAAGATATTCTGCAGCGAGGGCGGGAACGGCACGCCGTCGCCTACCGAGAAGCAGAGCCCGTTGGCCTGTCCGGGACCGTGGTAGGGGTCCTGACCGATGATGACCACTTTCAGCTTGTCGAACGGGCATTTGTCGAAGGCGCGGAAGATGTTGCTGCCGCGCGGATAGATGCGCCGCGTGGCGTATTCCTGCCGTACGAACTGCGTGAGGTCGACGAAGTAGGGTTTTTCGAATTCGGGAGCGAGCAGCTCTTTCCAGTCGGGGGCGATCTTTACATCCATGTTGCAAGGTGGTTAAAGTGGTGTAAATGTAGTAAAAAGTCGGCAAATTCCAGCTGTTTTCGCTGCCGATATAAGGAAAGGGGTTTTGTTTTTTGCGCTTTGCCTGCTGACTGCGGCGTGCGCGGATGCGGAAAAACCGCCGAAGGGGGCCGTGACGCTGATTTATATAATCGGCGACGGCTTGGGGCTGGCGCAGGTCTCGATGCCGGTGATCGGGGGCGGTTACGTGCCGAAGGCATTCGACCGTGCGCAGGGCGCGGCCCTGATTCGGACCCGCCAGCCGACAACCGCGTGCCGGACTCCGCTGCGGCGTGATGGACAACACCGGACAGGTCCGTCGGATCATGGCGCCGCTCGGACCCGGCGGCTGACGGTACGGAGGGGATTTGTGCCGCAGCCCGAATTCCGGCTGCGGTTTTTTTGTTTATTTGAGGGATTGTGCTACCTTTGCCTTCGCTACGGTTTCCCGGTCCCTTTGCGGTCGCCGGGAATTAAAAGGGAATACCGTGAGAATCGGTAACAATTCCCGTTGCTGTGTGCCCGGCTTTCTTGATTGAAAGTTATTTTCCGGCATTCTTGGCCACTGGTCCTCCGCGGACCGGGAAGGCGCCGGAGAGAAGGGCGAGTCAGAAGACCTGCCGTCGCGATTATACGGATTTCGCTTCTACGGTGAATGGAGCAGGTCTTGGGTCATTTTCAACCGAACGTATTGAGTGTGTCGAAAACAACCTCGGATGCCGGACTGCGCGCGCTTTGTTGCGTGTGCGTCGGAGTGTGCCTTTTCATCTTTGCGGTCCGCCGGAACGGGACAGTGTTCAACCAAAAACGGATAAAAGATGAAAAAACTGATCTTAGGATGTTTGCTGGCCCTGTTTGCATCGGGCTGTAACGACAACGAACCGGAACAGAAACCGGTCGAACTGAAAATCTCGTTCGCCGGGGAGAATCCCGTCGAATTTACGGTCGGGGAGCAGAAGCGGCTCGCCTTCACGGTGACGGGCGACGATCTGGAGGGGCTGACTTTCGCCGCCGAGCCTGATGAGGCCCTCTCCGGCTGGACGGTTGTCGTCTCCGCCGGGCGCGAGGGGGATGCCTACGCGGGCGCGCTCGATGTTACGGCGTCCGCAACTCCGTCGGAAACGGCCGTGACGCTGACCGTCACCGACCGCAACGGCAAGCTGTGGAGTGCGACTACGCCGACATTGACGGCCGTGCAGGCGCCGGTGACGGCCATCGACTTGAGCCGGGACGGAACCGCCAACTGTTATATCGTCAGCGAGGCCGGCGATTATATGTTCGACGCTGCGGTGCGTGGCAACGGCAGCGGAGACGATGCCGCGATCGCGCTTGCCGACGGCATGAAAGCCGACTGGCTTTGGGTGACGAAAGGGCTGGAGCAGGAGATTTCGGCCGTTTCGCTCGATGCCGGAAAAGGCCGCATCTTCTTTACGGCGGCAGGCGCCGCGAAGGGCAATGCCGTCATCGCGCTTGCGGATGCCGCGGGGGAGATCGTGTGGAGCTGGCATCTCTGGTTCACGCCGGAACCTCGGATGATGACCTATGCCAACGGCCGCGTATTGTTGGACCGTTCGCTGGGAGCCGTCGGCACGACGCCCGGATCGGCCGAGGCTTACGGACTCTATTACCAGTGGGGCCGCAAGGACCCGTTCTGCGGGGGTACGGCCCCCGAAACCTCGGCGACTGCTTTTGCGCAGGCGGCGGAAAATTCGGTCGTCAATCCGGCCTTCGCCGATACGCATGCGTGGAAGCAGGAGAGCGGGGCGGCCGTTTCGACACTGGAATACGCCGCGGCGCATCCGCTTTCGTTCCTTTCGAACAAGGGTGCGACCGGAGTTTACGACTGGCTGGCCAAGCCCCGCGCCGATTTGTGGAATACCGCGAAAACCTGCTACGATCCGTGCCCCGTGGGGTATAAGGTGCCGGACCGCGATACGTGGGACGATTTTGCGGACGATCAGGACCGCTATGTGGACGGAACCTCGGAATGGGATGGGGAGAAGTACGGCATGACCTACATTTTCGGCGATCTGAGGGACTGGTACCCGACGTCGGGTTACCGTAACCGCGACAAGGGCAATCTCGCCGGTCTCGCTACGACCCGTACGGGGCATTACTGGTCCAACTATCGTTCGGGAAACACGATCTCCTGTTTCTATATTTCGAAAAAGCTCAGTACGGGCAAACTGCTCCAGCCGCAGTCTTCTTCGAAATCCGATGCGGCATACGGCTATAACGTTCGCTGTTGCAGGGAGTAATCCGGAGCGGCGGAGTCGCAGAGCCGTTCGGAGATAGGGCTGAAAAGTCCGGAGCGGCCGGGGCGGTCTCGCAGGTATCGCTATTCGGCGGTCCGGCAGGCCGATAAAAACGGCGTCCACTGAACTCAGGGTGGACGCCGTTTCCGCTTATGGTCGGTTCGGTGGCTTGGGAAAGCCGGGGCAGTCTCTGAGGACTGCCGGCGGGGGCTTGAAAATCCGGAGCGGATGCTGGTCCGCGGGATCTTGGCTTGGGAAAAGCAGGCCGGGCGGCCGATTCGTGGAGCCGGTTGATTCGGGGAATCCGGGCCGATCGGTTTGGGTAATCCGGGTTATGGCGCCGCGCAGTCTGCTTGGTCGTAGCCGGTTGAAAAACTACTTTCCGGATTCCGGGGCCGGCGTGTCGGACGCTTTCGTAAGACGGAAGTCCACGGGGAGCGTATATTTCACGCGCACGATCTGCCCGCGCTGTTCGCCGGGTTTCCACTTGGGCGAAGAGGCGATGACGCGGCGGGCCTCCTCCCAGAGCGATGCGTCGGGCGATTGGAGTTTTTCGATGCTGCTTACCGAGCCGTCCTTCTCGACGACGAACGACAGCACGACACGTCCTCCGATCCCCTTTTCGAAAGCTTCGGCCGGGTACTTTACGTTTTTCTGCACCCATGCCCGGAAGTTGCTGAGGTCGCCGTACGGGGCGGCGGGATCTTCGGTCGGGAAGAGAGGCATCGTTTCGGTCACAAGGAACGCCTCTTCCTTTTCGGGGGTGCCGTTTTTAATCGCGATGGCGTTTGCCGCGGTTTGTTCGGCGTCATCCCTCTTGCCGTTGCTTTCGGACGTAGCAGGTTCCATATCCGCTCCTTTGAGCGTGATGACTATCACGCCGTTGCGGGCCTTTTCGCCGTAGAGTGCGGTGGCGGCCTTGTCCTTGAGGACACTCATGCGCTCGATCCGGTCGGGATCGAGTTTGCCGATCTCCTTCGTTTCGATTCCGTTGACGATATAGAGCGGTTTGTCCGTTACGGTCGTTGTTACGGTCGTGCCCTCCGTTTCGGATTTTCCGGCCGTTTCGGCCTGCATGTCGAACATGAACATCTGACGCGCCTTGTCGCCGACTTGTGCGATATGCGGTTTGCATCCTATGTAGCTGATTTCAAGAGCCGAATTGGCCGGTACCTGTAATGCAGCCAAGCCTTCGTCGTTGGTGACCGCACCTATCTGCGAACCGCTGACCTTGACCAGCGCACCGGCGAGCGGGGCGTTGTCCTTGTAGGTGGCGACGCTGACGGTCACCTGCTCCTGCTGTTGCTTCTGCGGCGCGTCGGGCAGGTCGTCGGTGGGGGTAAAGCCTGCTTTGGGGTTTCGTATCAGGGATACGACGACCGGGTTTTCGTCGTTTACGGCGATGGTCCGGGGCTCGTAGCCGATATAGCTGATTTTGAGTTCACTGCCTTCGGGGACCGTTATCATGGCCCGGCCGTCTTTGCCGGTGACGGTGCCTTTTGGGGTGCCGGCCGCCTGTACGAGCGCTCCTTCGATGGGGTGTTTGTCTTTTTTATCCACTACCGATAGCGTCGCCGTGCAGGTCTTGTCCTGCTTCTGCATCGCGTCGGCCGCGGTTCGTATGCCGGCCGGCTCTTCGGTCGTTCCGGTTGCGGGGGCGGTCGCCGGGGCGACGATCACAGCTGCGCGCGAGGTGAAGCCGAATGCGCACAACAATCCTATCACGGCGGGCAGCGTACCCGCCAGCCGCAGCAGGCCGTGCCTGCTCTTTGTCTGCTTGGTCATCATTTTAAAGCGTTTTTTAGTGAGGGAGTTGCGCAGCCCGTTGGCTATTTCCGGACTATAACCGAAAAGCTGCTTGAAGATGGTTTGCATATAGTCGGCGCGGTCGTAACCGCTGTTCAGTACGTCGTTGTCGGCTTCGAACTCTTCGGCTTCGGTCAGCCGCCGTGCGGCGATCCATGCGAAGGGGTTCCACCACAGAAGGGCCTTCATCAGTTCCATCAGGATACGCTCGACGGAGTGGCGGTGGGCGATGTGGCTCGATTCGTGGGCCAGGATGGCCGCCAGCTCCCCGGCAGGTGTTTTGTCCCAGATGTAAATGGTGCGCAAAAATGAGAACGAGGCGATTTCCTGCCGCGTGCGGACGAGCGTAAAGCCTTCTGTACGGGAGATTTCAGCTCCGCGGCGCAACCGGCGGATGCGGACGACCTGCCATACCATGACGCCGGCGATCAGCGCCGTTCCCAGCAGATAAAGCCCAAGGAAGAAGCTTTCGGGCGTTACGGCGACCCCGCCGCCTTCGTCGGGAAGCACTTCGCCCATCCAGTCGGGGAGGGCGGGAGCCGTGACTGCGGGTGTGGCTGTGATGACCCGGCCCGGCCATACGGGAATCCGCAGCAGCGGAATCAGCGCCGCGGCGAGGGGCGTCAGGAGCAGATAGAGGCGGCACCAGCGGAATTTTACCCGGCGTTCGAGCAGAATGGCGTAGGCCGCCAGCAGGACTCCGCTGCAGGCGAGTACTTCGAGCATATAGATGATGGCTGGTTTCATATTGACGAACTTGACAGGGCGTGGGACAGGGTATGTTATTTTTTTGCGTTCCGCATGATTTCGAGAATCTCGTCCATCTCCTTGACCGAAATGTCTTCATTTCGCGAGAAGAACGACACCATCCGGGCCAGCGAGCCGTCGAAATAGGAGGTCAGCACCGACGACATGACCCCGCGCGCGTACTGCTCGCGGTCGACGAGCGGGTAGTAGCGGTGGCTTTTGCCTTCGGGGGTGTGTCCCACGAAACCTTTGTTTTCCAGAATCTTGAGGAAGGTGGCGACGGTGGTGTACTTGGGGTGCGGCTCCTCGGTCTGGGCGATGATCTCATTGACCACCGCGTCACCCAGACGCCAGAGTATCTGCATGATCTCCTCTTCGCCGCGTGTAAGTTCCGTTGATTTTTTCTCCATGGTAAAAAGCGCTTTTTCAGTTCCTATGCAAGTTTACTACTAATTTTTTAGATATGCAAGTTTTATATCTAAAAAATTAGTAGATTGATGCGAAAAAGTTCTTTACCTATGTTTAATTGAGAAAAGAGCGGCTGTATAAAGGATAGGCGGGCCGTCAGGCTGGAAGCGGGGTCAGTGTATCCGGCGCTCCTGCTCGTTGTCCTTTTCCTCCTTTTCGTCCTCCTCCCAGTCGAACCACGGGAATTCCTGCCGTCCGGCCAGCGAAAAGCGGGTATAGGTGATCGGAAGACCCATTTCGAGAAAACGTTTCTCGTAGGCCGTTTTGACCGAAAGCACCTCGTCGGCATACCCCGAACCGTAGATGTCGGGATTCGAAACCTCGCAGGGAAGGGAGTAGCGGCGAACGACCTCGTTGGTGTAGGCGAACAGGTGTTTCGAGTCGGTCTTGAGGTTGATCCACCCATCGGATTTCAGCAGACGGGCGTAATATTCGAGGAACAGCGGCGAGGTGAGACGCTTCTTGGCCCGGCGGCTTTTGAGCTGCGGATCGGGAAAGGTGATCCAGATTTCGTCCACCTCGTTTTCGGCGAACAGGCCGTTGATGAACTCCACGCGCGTGCGCAGAAAGCCCGCATTGGCGATTTTCCGCTCCGTGACGCTCTTTGCGCCGCGCCACATGCGGGCGCCTTTGATGTCGATGCCGATATAGTTGCGCGACGGGTCGTGTTCGGCCAGCGCCACGGTGTATTCGCCCTTGCCGCAGCCCAGCTCCAGCACGATGGGGTTGTCGTTGCGGAAAAAGTCGCTGCGCCAGCGCCCCTTGAGGGGATGGTCGCAGTGGAATACCTCGTCGAATTCGGGTTGTACGAAACAGTCGAAAGTCAGGTTCTCGCGGAACCTGCGGAGTTTATCTTTGCCCATTGTCTCTATTGGCTTTTTACGATATGGATGCCTACCGCTTCGATGCCTTCGACGGGGCGGCAGGGGGTGATTGTCAAGTGGTAGTCGCCCGTACGGTCGAACCGTACGCGGCGGCGGTAGGGGATGTCGGCTTCGCGCGAGATCGCGGCAGCAGCATGCGTCGGGGGAATGACAAGCACGAACGGCTCTTCGTGTTGGAGCGAGTCCGGCGTGCGCACCCGGATGCGGACGGTCAGCGAATCCTCCGCGAACCGGTCGTTGCAGCGTAGGAAAAGGTTGACGTCGCGGAGCGTCGTCGTATCGGCGTTGGCGAGGGTGAGCGGGGCGGGATCGCTCCACGACGCCGAATTGACGTCGGTCGCAACGGCTCCGTGGGGGGACATGCAGCCTGCGGCGAGAAGTGCCGCGGCGGCGAGCGCCGTGCGGCAAGCCGCGCGCATCGGGCGTATCGCTCCCGGACCGGACAGGCAGGCTGCCGTACGGAGCATTTTTGCGGCTACGGAACCCCGCGGGCGCATTGCCGCTCCGGCGAATTTTACGGCCGCAATATCCGCGGCGGAGCATTTCCGCCCCTCGATCGGGATGGGCGCGCGGCCGTCTGCGCCGGGGAGTGTTCCGTAGGGATCGGCGTTCGTGCGATCTTGCCTGCCGGTCTCTGTCCTGCACGGACCGGCGGTCGCGCGATTTGGTCCGCTTTGCTCTGCCCCATATGGGGATACGGCTCCGCAGCGTGCCGTTATGTCACCTGCCGTCCGTTGCACCGTTATCCGTTTGCGCCGTTGCCGCCGTTGTTTCCGTTGCTGCCGTTATTGCCGTTTTCGCTGCCTTCGCCGCGCGGACGGTCGTTGTTCGGACGGCGGCGGTTGCGGTTGTTGTTCCGGCCGCGGCTGTTGCCTTCGCGGCGTTCGGCGCCGTTGCCGTTGTTCGTATTGCCGTTGCGGGCTTCGTTGTTGTTGCCGTTGCGGGTGTCGCCGTTTTCGCCGGTCCGGTTTTCGCTGCCGGAGTTGCCTCTGCGGCCTCCGTTGTTGGCGTTGCGGTTTTCGCGGTTCTCTCCGTCACGGCGTTCGCCGTTGTTGCGGCGTTCCGGATTTCCGTTGCGGCCCTCGTTGTTGCGGCCTTCGTTGTTGCGCCCCTCACTGCTGCGGCCTTCGCCATTGCGGGGACGGTCGTTGCGCCGCGGGCGGCGTTCCTGCTGCCGGCCTTGCTGATCGGGCTGTTCTTGCCGGCCTGCAGCCTGCTGTCCTGCTTCCTGCGAATCCTGTCCGTTCTGCCGGCCCCCTTTGCCGCGGCTCCGCTTGCTGCGGCGCTTGGCCTGATCGAAGCGGGTGATGCTGTCCTCCTCCGAACGGTAGGTCGGCTCTTCGGCCGCCGGGGCTATGTCCTCGGCGGCTTGCAGCCGGTCTACCTTCTTGCCGGCGCGGTTCAGCGAGACGATCTCCCTGACGCGCGCGATGGAGAGCGTGGTGACGTTGACCATCGCATCCTTGCTCGACGAGAAGGTCATCGTGCCGGCCAGAATGTCGTTCTTGACCAGATAGTATTCGCCGTCCATGGCTTGCAGCGGTTCGCGCAGACGCGGGAACTCCTTGCGGGCGTCGACGTAGGTGTCGTACTCGTACATCATGCAGCACTTGAGCTTCGAGCACTGTCCGGCCAGTTTCTGGGGATTGAGCGAAATCTCCTGTACGCGGGCGGCGCCGGTCGTGAC
>ERZ837910.4914-NODE-4914-length-12580-cov-5.759760_pt1 | contig 12580 bp, 5 predicted proteins | sample MGYA00519940_ERZ837910 | MGnify/ENA primary metagenome ERZ837910 (study PRJEB31850, sample SAMEA3708825) | human gut metagenome | biome: human gut; feature: human-associated habitat; material: faeces | place: China | collected 2014 ... | reverse complement strand
CTACTCTATTCAGTTGAGCTACGCGGCCTTTTTGTTTAACGGGTGCAAAGATACGGACTTTTTCCGAAACTGCAAGTATTCTACAAACTTTTTTTGAAGAAAATTATTCGATGAAACGGTAATTAAACAGTTGCCAGCCGATACTCAGCCCCACATTCCACTCCCTTCTCGGTGAGCTATAATGATTTACATAAGCAGAGATCGCTCCAAAAGGTAATTGGCAAATAACAGAAACTTCTCCCATATATTCTACCTTTGAGAAAGCTTTTCCATAAAATGCTTTGTTTTGCGTATTCTTCTCGATAGGAAAAATAGGCATAAATCCATAAAATTCTCCTCTCAGATGAAACATATCATTGAAAATAAACATAGGCTTGATACCGGCAGCCAGAAACTGATTGGCGCGGAAAGCCTCATTATACATCAGCTTACTATGCGGAGTCGGCGAAAATTCTGCAGCCTGCATCATTGTCGCCGTAAAATTCTCCGAGAAGTTTCTCGATGAATACAGCGCTTCCGCCATCCATCCCAAAACAAATTTAGGCGCCATACTATGATATGCTTCTTTCATATAAGAAATCTGTAACCATGATTGCCGTTCCTGTGTAACAGGCTGTTCTGTCGGATTTCCAGGCTTATATCTTTCTTTTCCCGTAAAAATCTGAGCTATTAATTTCTCGTTATATCCTTTTGTAGCGTATTGACGAGAATTCAGTGTACTTCCATAAAAACTAATAGAACCGCCTATAAGCCTGTATAAACTCCTGTCCGAACGGTCTTCTTCAAAGTTTATCACACTGGATTGAAAATAGTTATCTTGCAATTTTCCAATACCAAAGCCAAATTCAGCCCGTTTATTCGCTAAGAACGGTAAAGCGATAATCAACTTCAGAAATCGTTCATCCTTTGAATTAAAGGAAGGTTTATCGTTTTTAGAGAACAGTTTCTCCTTCTTGTAATAATCAAAAGTACTGATAGACGCAATAAGCCGATATGAAGTAGGAATATGAGTAGGCAAATCTATACGCGCCATCAGTTGGGCATTATTATAAACTTTACCCAATTGGCCATCAAACGTAAACTCTTTGGCATAATAATTTAAGTTCTGATAGCCCAGTCCCAGATATATCTGATTGGAACTCGTCGTAGACACACTACCCCCCAAGCGGACAGAGAAATTATCCTCCATCTTTACTTTCAGATGCAAATCGTACATATCGGTTTCCTCATTAAATACCGCCTTCGGAATGATTTCCGATATCATGTTATCCGCAAGTAAACGGAAATATCCACGCTTCAAATCTTCGTAGGTGAATGGTTCATCTTCTTCATCATGAAATTCCTTCTGAATATAAGCCTGTTGCTGGGGGTTAGCTCCATCAATATAAATTTTCTGGAAATAGAGCTGCGGCAGATTACTGCGATAAACCAGACGGCGTAAACGCACATTATCTGCATTCACCCTACGATGAATACGTCCCTTTATAGAATCCATCAGACTAAGAGTGCGATTGTAACCTATATCATGGAGTTCCTGAAGACGATCGAAATCAAGTAAGTTCACATCATCATACTTAAATGTCATAAGGATGCCGACAGAATCCGGAATAGAATAGTCCGTCTTCTGCATCACCATGTTCTCAATCTGACTCATAAGGTCATTTTCTTTAGGCTTGGATGGATTAGCAGCCACCACACTACCAATGATAATATCCGGATGAAAATCATCCCGCATTACATCTGTTGGAAAGTTATTGTAAATACCACCATCATAAGCCAGCACGCTATCTATCTCAATAGGCTTAAAAACAAACGGGAAACTCATAGAAGCACGGACAGCATCTCCCAGGTCACCTTTCCCTAACACTATTTGCCGTTTATTGTATACATCGGAAGCGATACAGCGGAAAGGAACAAACAGCCTATCAAAATCACCGTCACAAGCAGCCGTAGCACGGGCAAAAAGCTCCACAAACACCAGATTCATTTGGATGGGGTTAACCATACTGGTCGGTAATTGCGGTTTGACATTCAAGGAGTCCTTAAAATCAAAGCGGATATTAAAAAACTCCGGTGTGGGAATACTTTTCTTGAAATAATAGGCATATTTAGGTTCTACTTTTCCCGAATACCAGCGTTTAAAGTCTTCTGAACGCAGCAAAGTCTCCATATCATCGGGAGAGTATCCCATGGCATACAACGAACCGATAATGGCTCCCATGGATGTACCGGTAATATAATCGATAGGGATATTGTTTTCTTCCAAAGCCCGAATGATGCCGATATGCGTCATACCTTTCGCACCACCACCACTCAATACAAGTCCAACTTTTTGGGCATGCAACATGGGCAGCAACAAGAAACAAAACGATAAAAGCAAAAGAATTCTTTTCATACTTCAAAGTTCCGAGCTGAAAATATATTATTATTAAAGCTCAAATATATGCAATTGTTTCGAAATTGGACGTATCCAACGCTAAAAAACAAGCATTCCCACACAAAATATACGAAAAAAGGAGCATTACAACTCTTATAAAAGTTGCAATGCTCCCGGCATATAGATTGTGAATAAAGGGCGTATTTAGATTAGCTCGATGCTTCTCTTCACAAAATTATTCAAAGCTTCACCTTTCAGCATGCCATTTTGCAGCAATGCCAGGTCAATCAATTGGCGGACAACTTTATTTTTAGCAGCATATCCGGCAAAGACTTCGTCTTTCTTTGTTTTCAGTTCTTCCCACTTCTGATCCAATCCGTTCACTTCGTCTTTTTCAGCAGTAGAAATTTCTTCGTCTTTCTTACCTTTTTGTTTATCTTTCAGCTCATTACGACGTTTGTCTACGTCATTCATTTCTTGCTGAATAGGAGCTACAGCAGAGTCGCATTCTTTTTCTTCGTCTGCAAGAACTTCTTTCACCAGTTTGTGATCTGAATTCAGCACAAGGTTGAACATATCGGGCATTTCTCCATAGAAACTCATACCAGCCTGAATATTAGCCATTTCTTTCATACGGCGCATATATTCGCTTTGAGTAATCATCACAGGAGAAGAGTTTTCACCCAAAGCCTGCGCTGTGATATTAAACTCAACCTTTTCCAGCTTAGGCAACTGGCTCTTGAACACAGCAGAAAGAGCTTCTTGTTTGCCTGCTTCCAGAGTTTCACCTTTCTTATCTTCTTTGATAATCAGATTATCGATAACATCACTATCTACACGGGTAAAGCGAGATTTCTCAAACTTTTGCTCCAACATGCTTACTACAGCAATGTCCAGTTGACCATCCATCAGCAATACATTGTATCCCTTATTCTTAGCAGCCTCGATATAGCTGAATTGCTCATCTTTATGATTAGCATACAAATAGATCAAATTGCCATCTTTATCAGTCTGATTATCTTTGATCAGCTTCTGATACTCTTCAAATGTATAGCATCTACCATCCGTATCGGTGAAAAGGGCAAAATCTTTTGCTCTGTCATAGAAGTCTTCCTGAGTAAGCATCCCGTAATTGATGAAAATCTTCAGGTCATTCCACTTTTCCTCGAACTGTTTGCGATCATTTTTGAAGATAGATTGCAAACGATCAGATACTTTCTTTGTGATATATGTCGAAATCTTCTTCACGTTAGAGTCGCTCTGTAAATAAGAACGGGATACATTCAACGGAATATCCGGAGAATCGAGCACACCATGCAACAGTGTCAGGAAGTCAGGTACGATACCTTCTACTGAATCCGTAACGTATACCTGGTTGCTATAAAGCTGTATCTTATTCTTATTCAGTTCGATATTGCTCTTTACTTTCGGGAAGTAGAGGATACCTGTCAGATGGAACGGATAATCTACATTCAGATGTATCCAGAACAGAGGTTCATCAGACATCGGATACAGGTCACGATAGAACTTCTTATAATCTTCATCCTTCAGTTCGCTGGGCTTCAATGTCCACAACGGATTGCTGTCATTGATGATGTTATCTTCGTCTGTTTCAACCTGTTTTCCATCTTTCCAGTCTTTCTTCTTACCAAAAGCAATAGGTATGGGAAGGAAACTACAATATTTCTTCAACAGAGAAGAAATGCGGGCCTCTTCCAGGAATTCTTTACTTTCATCGTCAATGTAAAGTACTATATCTGTACCACGGTCAGCTTTATCAATGTTCTCAATGGTGAACTCCGGACTGCCATCGCAACTCCATTTCACTGCTTGAGCACCTTCTTTATGAGATTTCGTGATAATTTCCACTTTCTTAGCCACCATGAAAGCTGAATAAAAGCCTAAACCGAAGTGACCGATAATTGCATTAGCATCATTCTTATACTTCTCCAGGAAATCGTTGGCACCTGAAAAAGCAATTTGGTTGATATATTTGTCGATTTCTTCGGCAGTCAAACCAATACCACGGTCTGAAACAGTAATTGTATCTTTTCCTAAAGACACATGTACGGTCAAATCGCCAACTTCACCTTTAAACTCGCCAATAGAGGCTAAGGTTTTCAACTTCTGCGTAGCATCTACGGCATTAGAAACTAACTCGCGGAGAAAAATTTCATGATCGCTGTACAAGAACTTTTTGATAACGGGGAAAATGTTTTCGGTAGTTACCCCAATATTTCCTTTTTGCATACTACTTATGATTTATATTTTTAAGTTTATATATTTAATCGTTTGGCAAGTGTAATGCAAAAAAAATGCCAGCCCATAAGGACTGACATTTTGACTGTTTATCATCTTCTAAGAAGACTTCATTTTCATGCTTTCTTGATGTCCAGTTCTCCTTTTTCTTCGTTCAAAGAGACAGAAATCGTATCACCTGTCTGCAATTCGGAAGAAATAATCAATTCCGAAAGTCCATCTTCCAGATAAGTCTGGATGGCACGCTTCAAAGGACGGGCACCAAACTGCACATCATATCCTTTAGATGCCATGAACGTCTTGGCTTTAGCATCAATAACAAGCTTATATCCAAGAGGTTCCATGCGCTCATACAAGCCTTTCAACTCGATATCGATAATCTTTTCGATAGCATCCAGCGAAAGCTGGTCGAAAGTAATAATCTCGTCGACACGGTTCAGAAACTCAGGGGCAAACGACTTATTCAAAGCCTTTTGTATCACGCCACGTGAATATTCTTTATCATCCGTACGATTCTGGGCGGCAAAACCTACACCACGACCGAAGTCTTTCAATTGACGTGTACCGATATTTGAAGTCATGATAACCACTGTATTCTTAAAGTCTACAGTTCTGCCATAACTGTCAGTCAGACGACCTTCATCCATCAGTTGTAACAAGATGTTGAATACATCCGGATGGGCTTTCTCAATCTCGTCCAACAATACGATAGAGTAAGGTTTACGACGCACTTTCTCTGTCAACTGTCCGCCTTCTTCATATCCTACATATCCCGGAGGTGCACCAACAAGGCGAGAAACGGTAAACTTCTCCATATATTCACTCATATCCACACGTATCAGCGCATCGGCAGAGCCAAACATATATTTCGCCAACTGTTTCGCCAAGTGAGTTTTACCTACACCCGTAGGCCCCAGGAACAAGAATGTTCCGATAGGACGGTTAGGATCTTTCAATCCTACACGACTACGCAGAATAGCTTTCGTCACCTTTTCAATAGCCGGGTCCTGAGCTATAACTTTAGCTTGCAGCTCTTCTTTCATACCCGCCAACTTGATACCTTCAGCCTGCGCCATACGCTGTACAGGCACACCGGACATCATAGAAACCACATTCGCAATTTCCTCTTCACCAACTATCTGGCGATCATCTTTTAAGCGAGCTTCCCATTCAGCCTTCATCTCTTCCAAACGAGCAGAAAACTCTTTCTCATGATCACGGAAGCTGGCAGCAAGTTCGAAATTCTGCGATTTCACCGCATCCGCCTTTTGTTGACGGGCTTCTTCAATCAGTTTCTCCTGTTCTTCAATCTCTTTCGGAACAGTAATGTTTGTCAGATGGACGCGCGAACCGGCTTCGTCCAAAGCATCAATAGCCTTATCCGGGAAATTACGGTCAGTAATGTAGCGGTCTGTCAACTTGACACATGCTTCCAGCGCTTCATCCGTATAAGCCACATTATGATGGTCTTCGTACTTCTCTTTGATATTCTTCAATATCTGGAGCGTTTCCTCAGCAGTGGTCGGTTCAACAATCACTTTCTGGAAACGGCGTTCCAAAGCACCGTCCTTTTCTATATTCTTCCGGTATTCATCAAGGGTAGTGGCGCCTATACATTGTATTTCACCACGTGCCAATGCAGGTTTCAGCATATTGGCAGCATCCATAGAACCGGCAGCTGCTCCGGCACCCACAATCGTGTGAATCTCGTCAATAAACAGAATTACATTCGGATTCTTCTGTAACTCATTAATGATAGAACGAATACGCTCCTCAAACTGTCCGCGATACTTGGTTCCGGCCACTACAGAAGCCATATCAAGCATTACCACACGTTTATCAAACAAAATACGGGATACTTTCTTCTGAACAATACGTAATGCCAATCCTTCTACAATGGCTGATTTTCCTACACCAGGTTCACCTATCAATACCGGATTATTCTTCTTACGACGGCTCAATATCTGAGCCAACCGCTCGATTTCACGTTCACGACCTACCACAGGATCCAGTCTACCTTCTTCCGCAGCCCGGGTCATATCCATACCAAAGTTATCCAATACCGGAGTATCATTGGATGGTTTCTTAGACGCTGTTTGCGTAGAAGACTGTGAACTACCACTTTGAGAAGAACGTGAAGACATATTCATCTCATCTTCTTCCTCGTCATCATCTTCCGTAAATCCCATACCTGCGTTAGGGCTGGCTTTCATAGAAAGCTGTTCGAACACCGACTTATAATCTATATTATCTTCTTCCAATACCGTAGCGGCCAAATTATTACCGTCTTTCAAGATAGCCAGCAATACATGTTCAGTATCAGCAGTGGCACTCTTCAGCAGACGAGCCTCGAGTATACACATTTTCAATATCTTAGCTGCCATAGGAGACAATGGAATGTCTGCATCGGGCAACAAGTTATCATCTTCAATCTCTTTTAAAAAACCTTCCAGGCGTTTCTTAACCCTGTTTAGGTCTATATCCAGTTTCTGCAATATTTCTATAGCTTTCCCTCCGCCGTCTCGCAACATGCCGAGTAGAAGATGCTCCGGACCGATATATCTATTTTTCAGCCGGTTAGCTTCCTCCTTGCTGTAAGTGATAATGTCAGAAACTCTTTGTGAAAACTGATTATTCATACTTAATATTCTCCTTCCTTATTCTAAGGTGTTACTTAATACAAAGATACGCATTTATAATTTCCAGTACGTATTCTATCGTTTTATTTATTATTTATATACAAAACCCGTGCCACAGTTTAATATCCGTTCACCAGTATCATACTAAAATGCTTTCATTCTAGGGAAAAAGCTCCTTATTAATACCTTATTTATATATTATAAGAACAAAGTAGGTGAGAGAATGGTTCTGAAATAAAGTTTATGGGCGAAAACTTTTGTATATCGTAAAAAAGCAGTACTTTAGCGTGGTTTTTCATGAACCAAAGTATGTATAATTAATAATCTTTTTAAATGCTTGAACAAGACAGAATTATAAAGATTAACATCGAGGAGGAAATGAAGTCATCGTACATTGACTACTCCATGTCGGTCATCGTTTCGCGTGCCCTTCCGGATGTTAGAGATGGTTTTAAGCCTGTCCACCGTAGAATTCTCTTCGGAATGATGGGACTGGGAAATACGTCTGATAAACCTTATAAAAAATCAGCCAGAGTTGTAGGTGAAGTATTGGGTAAGTATCACCCGCATGGTGACTCTTCCGTTTACGGTGCATTAGTTCGTATGGCACAGCCTTGGGCAATGCGTTACATGGTGGTAGATGGCCAGGGTAACTATGGTTCGGTAGACGGCGATAGCGCAGCAGCTATGCGTTACACCGAGTGTCGCTTGCGCAAGATTGGTGAAGATATGATGCAAGACCTCGACAAAGAAACCGTTGATATGCAGAACAACTTTGACGATTCTTTGCAGGAGCCTACCGTTATGCCTACCCGTATTCCAAACCTTTTGGTAAACGGTGCTTCTGGTATTGCTGTAGGTATGGCAACCAATATGCCGACCCACAACCTTTCAGAGGTTATTGATGCTTGCATTGCATACATCGAGAACAACGATATTGAGATAGAGGAGTTGATGAACTATGTGAAAGCTCCCGATTTCCCAACAGGAGGATATATATATGGTATGAGTGGCGTACGCGAGGCATATCTTACTGGTCGCGGTCGCGTTATCATGCGTGCAAGAGCAGAAATTGAAACCAGTTCTACACATGACAAAATTGTCATCACGGAAATCCCGTATGGTGTCAATAAGGCGGAACTGATCAAGAATATCGCAGATTTAGCCAATGATAAGAAGATAGAAGGTATCTCTAATGCCAATGACGAGTCTGACCGTGAAGGTATGCGTATCGTGATTGATATCAAACGTGATGCCAACGCCAGCGTAGTCTTGAATAAGCTCTATAAGATGACGTTATTACAGACTTCTTTTAGTGTGAACAACGTAGCATTGGTACACGGACGTCCCCGTTTGCTGAATCTGAAAGACATGATTAAGTACTTCGTAGAACATCGCCATGAGGTGGTTATCCGTCGTACTCAATATGACTTACGTAAGGCTAAAGAACGCGCTCATATATTGGAAGGCTTAATCATAGCATCAGATAATATCGATGAAGTAATCCGCATCATCCGTGCTGCAAAGACACCTAATGATGCCATTGCTGGCTTGATGGAACGCTTCCAATTAACTGAAATTCAGTCTCGTGCTATCGTAGAAATGCGTTTGCGCCAATTAACCGGACTGATGCAAGATCAGCTCCACGCTGAATATGAAGAAGTAATGAAACTGATAGCTTATTACGAAGAAATTCTTTCAAATGACGAACTTTGCCGCAAAGTTATTACTGATGAATTAATTGAAGTAAAAGCAAAATACGGAGATGAACGTCGTTCTGAGATTGTTTATTCATCCGAAGAATTCAATCCGGAAGATTTCTATGCAGATGACGAAATGATTATCACCATTTCTCATATGGGCTATATTAAACGTACTCCGTTGAGTGAGTTCCGTGCTCAAAACCGTGGTGGAGTAGGCTCTAAGGGTACAGATACCCGCGATGCAGACTTCATTGAACACATATATCCGGCAACCATGCACAATACCATGATGTTCTTTACTCAAAAGGGTAAGTGCTATTGGCTCAAAGTATATGAAATCCCCGAAGGTACCAAGAATTCCAAGGGACGTGCCATCCAAAACTTGCTGAATATTGATTCAGACGATGCTGTAAATGCATATCTGCGTGTGAAGAACCTTTCTGACACAGACTTCATCAACAGTCATTATGTCTTATTCTGTACCAAGAATGGTGTTATTAAGAAAACATTACTTGAACAGTATTCCCGCCCTCGCCAGAATGGTGTAAACGCTATTACTATCCGTGAGGACGACCGCGTTATCGAAGTACGTATGACTAACGGTGACAACGAAATTATCATTGCCAATCGTAATGGACGTGCTATTCGCTTCCACGAAAGTGCTGTACGCGTTATGGGACGTACTGCCACCGGTGTGCGTGGTATGACGCTTGACGAAGACGGGCAAGATGAAGTCGTTGGAATGATTTGCATCAAAGATCCTGAAGCAGAAACCATTATGGTAGTTTCTGAACAAGGCTATGGCAAACGTTCTGATATCGAAGACTACCGTAAGACTAATCGTGGCGGTAAGGGTGTTAAGACGATGAATATCACCGATAAAACAGGTAAATTGGTAACAATTAAGTCTGTAACAGATGATAATGACTTGATGATTATCAATAAATCTGGTATCACCATTCGTCTGAAAGTTGCTGATGTCCGTATTATGGGTCGTGCTACCCAAGGTGTTCGTCTGATCAATCTTGAAAAGAGAAACGATGAGATCGGTTCAGTATGTAAGGTTACATCAGAAAGTATGGAAGATGAAATTCCTGTTGATGATGAAAATTCTCCAATTCCGCCTACTATAAATGAAGTAGAAGGAGAGGAGAAAGACTATAACTCTGATAATGAAGTCAATAATAAAGATGAAGAATAGACATAATATTAATTTTAATTTTACAACTATCATGAAAAGAGTATTATTTTCAGTGATTTTATTGCTCGCTGCAGGCTTCACTTTCGCTCAAGAAAAGACTGTGAAAGAAGCTAAAAGCATTGCGAATGAAGTAAAGCCGAACTTTAATAAGGCCGAACAGCTCATCAATCAAGCCTTGACTAATCCTGAAACAAAGGATAATGCCGACACTTGGGATGTAGCCGGTTTTATTCAAAAAAGGATTAATGAGGAGGAAATGAAAGACGCATTTTTGAGAAAACCTTATGATACTCTTAAGGTATACAACAGTGCATTAAACATGTGTAAGTACTACCTCAAATGTGATGAACTGGCACAAGTTCCAAATGAAAAGGGAAAGATTAAGAACAAGTACAGAAAGGCTAACGCTGCTGCAATTATAGCAGAGCGTCCTAACTTGATCAATGGAGGTATTCAATACTATAATTTGGAGAAGAACAAAGAAGCATTAGATTTCTTTGGAACTTACATTGAAATAGCTCAGAATCCTATGTTTGAAAAGGAAAATTTCCTGCAAACAGATACTATTTTACCACAGATTGCATATTATGCAAGTTTGGCAGCGGCTAAGATGGAAGATTACCCTAGCGTTCTGAAATATGCTCCTTATGCACAGAATGATAAGGAAGTAGGTCAGTATGCAATGGAATTCATCTCTACAGCTTTAAAAGCACAAGGTGATACTATTAAGTGGGTTGCTTCTTTAAAAGAAGGTTTGCAGAAATACCCTCAACATTCATTCTTCTTCGGTCATTTGATTGATTATTATAGCAATAATAATAAATACGATGAAGCTATGCAGTTTGCTGATGATATGTTGGCTAAAGATCCTAATAATACATTCTATCTGTATGTAAAAGGATATCTTTATCACAATATGTACACTAACTTGAAAAATGAAAAGAAAGAGCAAGAAGCTGCAGATGCACTTAATAATGCTATCAAGTATTATACTAAGACAACAGAAATAGATCCTAACTACGCAGAAGCATTTTCTAATTTAGGTTTAATCTACTGTCTGCAAGCACAAGACTTCTCAGAGAAAGCAACAGCAGATGTAAATGATCCTAAGTATAAAGAAGATCAGGCAACTTTGAAAGCTTTCTATGAAAAAGCAAAACCTTGCTATGAAAAAGCAAGAGCATTGAAGCCTGACCAAAAAGATTTATGGTTGAATGGTTTATACCGGGTATACTACAATTTGGATATGGGACCTGAATTCGAAGAAATCGAAAAAATGGTTCAATAAACACATCAATAGTTTTTAATAAAAAGAGGTTGTGTCAAAACGTTGGCACAACCTTTTTCTATAATTTATCGTCCTGTTATCTTTTCTTTTGTCTACGCCGCTTTTTTCTCATTCATTTGGTAACAAGTTGCTATATTCCCGTTGTATCGGGTTATAAATAGTCCAATAAATATAGATTTAGTAAGTGTAATGAGCTCCTTTCCTGTTTTTCTCAGTTTTGCACACATCTTTTTGATATTAAAAGCTATGGCAAAGAAGGCAAAGTCCATTGTAACCTTGTCTTCTCCCACATGCCGGAACCTCCTGTATGCCATGTTGTATTTCATTTGTCCGAAAACAGCTTCCGGTTCTATACACCGCCTGCCCCTATGCCTGACTCCTTCTTCTGAGACTAACCTTTCCCGTGCCTGCCGTTTGTATTGGTTTAACCGGTGGTTGACTTCTATAATACGGTTCCCCCGTGCTTTAAAACAACTTCCATGCAAAGGACAACCTTCGCATCTTTGTGCTTTGTACCGGGCACTTTCGGTGATGTATCCGCTCGCTGTTTTGTCATGTCTGGTTCCTATGCGGTTCATGTGTTGCCCCATCGGACAAACGTAATAATCCTCCCCCGCATTGTAATGGAGACTTTCCGCATGGAACGGGTTGGGAGTATAACGGGGACGCTGCTCTTTATGGAAGTAGTTGTACTTGACAAAGGCCTCTATCCCGTTTTCCTGCATGAACCGGTAATTTTCTTCCGAGCCGTAACCGGAGTCTGCCACACCGATACCCGGTAAGCGGTTATAGCGGTGCTGGAAGGAGTGGAAGAAAGGGATCAGGGTCAGCGTATCGGTGGGGTTGGGAAACAGCCGGAAGTCTATGATGAATTGGTTTTCAGTACCTGTTTGTAAATTATACCCGGGCTTGGTCTGCCCGTTCTTCATGGCGTCTTCTTTCATACGCATGAATGTAGCATCAGGATCGGTCTTGGAATAGGAATTACGTTCTCCAAGGACTTCAAGGTGATTGTCGTATTCCATCAGCTTGTCACGATACCCTTCAAGTTCCCTGACCTGTTTCTTCTTTTCGCGCAGGGCTTTCTTTTGTTCCTTATCCTTTGTCGCAGGC
>ERZ837910.4901-NODE-4901-length-12612-cov-21.147886_pt1 | contig 12612 bp, 11 predicted proteins | sample MGYA00519940_ERZ837910 | MGnify/ENA primary metagenome ERZ837910 (study PRJEB31850, sample SAMEA3708825) | human gut metagenome | biome: human gut; feature: human-associated habitat; material: faeces | place: China | collected 2014 ... | reverse complement strand
CGTCGCTGTGCGAGTTGTTCGCCGTAGGCGAACAAGGAGTGCGCGCGGCAGACTGCAAAAATTTGTCGGAAAAGCCCGTAAGGGGTTTTTCGACAGTCTGATCTCCCCACTTGGGGGAGCTCTCGGAAAGATTCAGCGCTTTGCCAATCCGTAGGAGCGGAAGGGCTGGATATAGCGCTCGTGGCTCAATGGTTTCGGTCGGGCATACACGCCGGAGACCAGGCCCAGCATGGCATAGATGGTAACGGTGGAGGAGCCGCCGTAGCTGATCAGCGGCAGGGTCAGGCCGATAACCGGCATAACGCCGATGCACATGCCCACATTGATCATCAGCTGGAACATCAGTGCAGAGGCAGCGCCGAAGCAGATAAGCCGCCGCATATATTCCGGGCTGCGCATACCCACCTGGATGCAGCGGGCAATGATCAGCAGCTCCAGAATCATAATGGCGCAGCAGCCAAAGAAGCCCAGCTCCTCGCCCACGGAGGAGAAAATATAATCCGTATGCTGGGCGAAAAGCATACCGCCCTGGGTACGGTTGCCGTTGAACAGGCCCTGGCCCGTCAGGCCGCCGCCGGTCAGGGACATCATGTTGATCTTACTGTGGTACCGTGCGCCCAGGCCCTGCTTGTCGAAATTCGGGTCAATCAGGACACGTATTCGTTCCTGCTGGTAGGTGCCCATCAACTTCCAGGCCAGTGGACTGATCGCTGCAATTCCCGCTATTGCGATGGCAAACCACACCAGGCTCACGCCGCCGGCAAAGGCCATGCCGATGAAAATGAAGACGAAGATCAGAGACACGCCCGCGTCGCCGGACAAAACCATGTTCAGTCCCACCAGAATGCCCAGGTGCACAACCATGTGCATGACCGAGGGGATCTTGGAAATATCGTTCTGATGGGACGACATGACCGAGGCCATGATCAGAATATAGGTGATCTTACAGATCTCAGCGGGCTGGATGGCGATGGGGATGCCCGGAAATTTCAGCCAGCTCTTGTTGCCCGTGTTGTTATCCGTGCCGAAGGGGATCAGCAGCAGCAGGATGAAGATGTTAAAGGCCGTCAGAAGCATTCTGTTCTCCGAGATGGTATCCGCATCGATAGAGGACACGATGGCAAACATCAGAACGCCCAAGGCGATTGCCAGCAGCTGAATGATGATATATTTTGTGTTGCTTCCGAACTTCTCCGCGCTGGTGGCGCTGGCCATGACGATCAGGCCGAAGCCCGAGGTGACCAGGCACAGCGTCAGCAGCACCCAGTCGGCCTTTTTGCTAAAGTCCTTCAATTCTTCCAAAAAACGATGCAAGAAATCAACTCCTTTGGGGGAGATTATAGCATTTTTTTGCTATAAAGTAAAGAGACGAAGTGTGAATAGTCTATGACAAAGGATATGGACTATTCTATCCCGACGGGAAATAGGGCAGCACCACGCAATCCGGCAAGCGCAGCCAACGAGAGATTTTTTCATCGGAGGACGGTTCCGAACGCGGAGGAATACTCTGTGTATCTCCCGCTCTCAGAACCGCACAGCCGGTGGAAAGATCCGTTGACTGCCGCAGACGAATTGCGCGGTGCTGCTCTGAAAAAATCAGCTGATGCGCACTGCCGCAACAACCAGGCGGCCATTGTCCAGGGTGTATTCGCAGGTGGACAGGCAGATCATCTTGTCGCCATACTGCGGGGTCACGCCGGTATCGTAGAAGCTCATGCTCTTGCAGGTGGAGACGAACTTGTCGAACTCCTCCTGATTGGCCGCATTCTCAAACTTCTGGTAGGTAAAGCCCTCGCCCAGGTTGGCCGTGGTCTTGAAGACAGCGAAGATCTTGTACACATGGTAGCCAACCTCTCCGGTCTTGTGATTGAAAGTATCGAAGAAGATCAGCGGGTTATTGTCGAATGCGGACTTGTTGACATAGGCATTCAGGGCAGCAAACATGGAGCCGTCCTTCATATTGTGGCCGTACATGGTGATATTGTCGCTGGGGGTGAAGATGTCGCACTCCTCCCGGGCATAGATGCTGCCGCGGCTGCTGTTGGCGCCATTGTAGTCCCTGTAGAGGTAGTAGTTGGCATTGTCCGCGGAGGACTGCATCACCGGGTAATCCAGCTTGGTGCCCTCAATGCGCAGCCAGCCCACAAAATCATCGTTTTTGTTCTTGTCATAGAAGCCCTGATAGTCCACGTTCAGGGGGAAGGTCTCCTCCGGCGCGGTCTCATTGGGGTCTGGGATGAATTCCGTAGTCTCACCGGGATTCGTCGTCTCGGGCGCGGTGGTGGTGGGGGCCTCTCCGGTGGAAGCCGTCACGTCGTTGCGCAGCTTGTCGTAGGCATTCTCGGATTTCTTTCCCTGCCAGAAGTAGCTGAACAGATAGATGGCGCTGCCCAGCAACGCCACTGCCAGAACGGAGACAATGGCTATGTAGACGCTTTTTTTCATGGATATACCTCCCGATTTCGGCAAGACCGGTATGCATAAAACCAAATCTTTGCTAAAATGTAACTTTCTGTAACCTATTATACCCGTTCTTTCGCAGACTGTCAAGCACGGAAGTCCCGAAAACTATTAACGTTTTCTTAATTGCAGGAAAAAAACGGAAGCCCGTTTCGCACCTTCTCAGCCCACCAGATAGGACATTCCCAGAATATCCCGCTGCTCCTTGTAGTGAGCGCCGTCCCGCCAGCCATAGCCGGTGGAGGAGCCGGAGTCCAGCACCACCTGAGTATCCGGCAGGTACTGCGCCATATCCCGATAGGTGTAGGGGATCTTCGTCCACCACAGCCGCTTCAGCCAGGTCATTTTGCTGATGGGCTCCGGGTCGCCATAAGTATAACACATATTCAGGTCCTCCAGCTTTTTGCAGCTCAGCAGCGGGCTGTAGTCCTTTACAGGGGTCAGGAACATCTCCAGGAAGATGAGCTCCTTGCACTCCGCCAGGGCGGAAATGTCCGAAATGCCGCTGTCCGCAATGATCAGATATTGCAGCTTGGGCATGTATCTTGCCCAATCGCAGGTCTTCAGGCCCATATGGCCCACGTCCACCGCAATGATATCCGGGCAGTATTTCAGATTGTCCATCTCTCCCTCATAGACGTGCTTGCCCGTGACCACCGGCGCAAAATAATCGGTGTCCGTTCGGACCTTTACCACCCCGACGCTGACCTCCCACACGAAATTCACATCCTCATGCCGACGGTTCAGCGCGTTCATGGTCTCATTGTCCAGCCCGCAGCGGCACATGACCACCTTTTGCAGCCTGGGAAAATAGGGCAGCAGGGACTCGACCCATGCAGGATCTTCCACGGGATAATCGGAGATGTCTATCTCCTCCACATCCGTCAGCGCCCGGACGGGGCCGAAGGAGGCCTCCCACAGGAACTCACAATTGGGGAAGGCATCGCACAGGGCAAACAGCTCTTCATCCGTCAAGCCGGTATCGAGCATTTTTGCCTGCTCCAGCTTTGGAAAGCAGCCCAGGAGCCCTTCCGCAGCCGCAGCCGTCAGGGGCCAGCTATTCAGGTCCAGCGCCGTTGTCTCCTCATCCAGGGGCAGCAGCCGGTCGTCCCACTCAAAAAACAGCCCGATCCCGGGAAATTCCTTCCGCAGAGAATCCACGCTCTCCGGCTCCGGCGTCCAGTCCACTGCCGTAAGCCGCTCCACCCCGGGCAGGCAGGGCAAGGCCCGGCGCAGCGCCGGAAGGTCCACATGCTCCAGCCGGAGCTCCTTCGTATCCTGGTCAAGGGTCTGGCCGTCCAGGCAAAGGGTATAGAGGACCTCACATTCCGGCAGGCCCTTTCTCAGCCGGGCCAGCATCTCCAGATCCTCGCACCCGGTGCAGTCCACCGTTTCCAGGGCCGGCAGCTGGGCCAGCGCCTCCGCATCCTCCGGAAGGACCGTTGTTATGGAAACAGACTGGGTATCCAGCTCCAGGTATTCCCCATGGAAGGGCACCTGCCAGGATATGCTGCATTCCGGCAGCGCCGCCGCCAGATGGCTATGCTCCTCCAGTGTAATATGGGTATCGCGCAGATCTACACTTTTCAGCTGTGGGAACCGGGCGAGCTTCTCCAGCTCCGGGTTCTGCATACCGGAAAGGTCCAGTGTTTCCGATTGAACGCTGTAGGGTCTTCCGTCCAGGAACACATAGTTTCGCGCGATCAGCAGCCCGCCGATCACCGCAGCCGCTGCCAGCACCAGGCCCCCCAGCCCAAGCAGGACGCCAAGCCGTTTTCTGGTTTTCATCCTTCCGCCCCCATCTCTGCCATAACACAGACAGTAAATGTATTATGTAACCATCTCTATTATGCCCCGGAAGTACATAGATGTCAAGCAATTTCTCCCGTTCTTTTGCAAAACATTTCTCTTGCATTTTTCCGCCGGATATGTTATTCTATAAAGGCTATCCGGGTTTTCCCGGACTCGTTTCTGCCGGTGTGTTGGAATGGTAGACGAGGAGGACTCAAAATCCTTTGGTGGCAACATCGTGTGGGTTCGAGTCCCACCACCGGCACCAAACCAATATAATCCGAACCAGATCTTCCTTGTGGGAGATGGGTTCGGATTATTTGTTTTCTTTAGCAAGTTTGAGGAAACCTATTTCCGAAACGGTGTCATTAAGCGTCCGGAATCAAAACCCAGAGGACCAAGAAAAAAGAAACAGATTTAGGAGGACACTGTTATGGATAAGAAGGTTATTTCCTGTGCGTTCAATATCGATACTGCCTGTGTCGAGGTCAGGGTTGCGGACGGCAGCATGATTGCCATTGACTGCACTCTGGTGGAAGCCGAGGTTGCCCGGAATATGTACGAGAGTAGTGAGCTGGAGTGGCTGGTATACAATGCGTCAGTTGACTATGTGAACCTGCTGCTCCACGGGGATGTCCGGGAGTATTTGAGGAATGTGACGGAATACCATCCGTTTGAAAACTGACCTCTACCGTTCTATCAATCTGTCATTCTTTCAAGAACGACGTGGAAAGAAAGACGGACAGATTTGGGGAATCCATGCATATAGAACGCCTGTTTTGGACATCCGAAGGTAATTGTATTCCTGAATCAAAAACGTGTCCAAGAAGCCTTGCTATCAGCCACTTTTTCGCCCCCGAAATGCGTGAGTGGAAGTGCCTTTTGTATGAGAAAAGGTGCCGCCAAGCTGGCGGCACCCTGTGCGATTGCTTACTTGCTTTTCCCTACCTTTCCTTCCGTCTGTCCCATTTCACGTTGAGCCAGCCACTTCTGGAATTCCCGCTGTCCTTCTTCGCTTTCGTAGTAGGCGAGGATGTCAGGCAGGATGCACCGAGCGATGTGTTCGATTTCGTACTGCGGAATACCGGAATTGTTGATGAGCTTCTTCCTGCGGCTCAAGTTGGTTGTTCCCTCCGGTTCGATATGAAATTTTTAAGGTACAGTTGTGGACGGGCGGACGATCTGTGTTGACGGCATGGCTCCCTTCTCAAGAAACGGAAAATGCAGGCGCTTGTCAAGCCATGGGCTTGATTGCGTCTGCATTTTGCTTTCTTATATTATATCATATCGAGAGTGGGTGTCAATAGCTTGGGAAGCGGTTGCGATGTAGAAAAATAGCTGTGTAAAAGTGCTTGTGCCACAATAGATTTTCCCAGCGATTTCATTGAAGTAAGGGAATCGTATTAGCCACTGGAAAATCCGGCTTCTATTCTTCTATGCAAGAATTGGAGGTGGAAAGAAGCAGCAGTCGGGTATCGACATTTTAGAGTAAAAAGCCGTTGTACCACACTCACTTTTTGCCGCAATTCTATTGGGATAAGGATATTGTATCCCCTCTTTGGAAAATGTCTTTCTGATGTCGACAGAATTGTTTTCTCCGTATTTAGAACCCGATTTTCGGCTTCCGAATATACCTATACCACCCCTCCCAAAATTGAGAGGAAAAGTCGTTGCGGCGCAACGACTTTTGGGGGTCTAAATGCGTGACTTGAAGGTGGTTGTGTTTCCTGTCAGTATATCAGTATAGAGGATCATTCAGACCGGGCAGCAGGCAAAACCTGCTGCCCGGTTGTATCCATTCCGGGTATGTGATATTATTTTCTGTATCCGATGCAAGAAAACCGTTTTGTTTCCGTTTATATAAGTGAAGGCCCTCAAATAAACGCACAAGGAGAGATCAATATGGACGACAGCAGCATTGTTGAGCTGTATTTTGCCCGGTCTGAACAGGCAATTCAAGAAACGGATACGAAATATGGCGGCTACTGCTACAGCATTGCCTATAACATTTTGGCAAATCAGGAAGATTCTGAAGAAAGTGTCAATGATACATACCTTTCTGCCTGGAATTCTATTCCACCTAGAAAGCCCAATCCTCTTGCCCCCTTCCTTGGGAAGATTATCCGTCACATTTCTATTGATATGTTGCGAAAAAATGGTGCGCTCAAGCGGGGTGGCGGCGAGATGCCCCTTGTTCTGGAAGAACTTCAGGAATGTGTGGCAAGCGGAGAGAACCTGGAAGAACGGTATGCGCAGAAAGAACTTGTCCGCCAGGTGAGAAATTTTGTTGCCAGTTTGTCAGATACGGAACGCAGGGTATTTGTGTGCCGGTATTGGTATCTGGATTCCACGGCGGAGATCGCAAAACGATTTGGTTTTTCCGAAAACAAGGTTAGTTCCATGCTGCACAGAACTCGTGGCAAGCTGGAAAAGTATTTGATTCGGGAGGGAATCTGATGAAAAACGCAATGCAATTATTGGAAGCGGTTGGGCAGATTCAGGACGAATATATCATGGATGCACACAGTGACATTCCAAAGGCAGCTTCTCCGCGTAGGAGGATTCTTCTGATTGCGGCAGTTATTGCCGCCCTGCTTGCCCTTGCCGGGTGTGCCATGGCAATCCATTATGTGTGGGCAGAATCCCCCTTTACATCTCTGCCCAGGCTCACAGGGGAAGATATTCACTATGAGGATATTGAGCTGACCATAAGCGGTGTCAGCCCTACCGGCATTGCCCTTATGTGTACCATTAAGAACGAGGCTTTTCTGCAGCAAAACCAGGATGATGCTGAAAATGCCATTGAAATTATCAACGGCCCCTTCTATCTGGAGAAAAAGACAGAAACCGGTTGGGAAGAACTGCCAAAGAGAATAGAAGACGCAACATGGTCAAAGCGGGAATACCTCACAGGCGGTCAATTGGATCTGGGATACTCCTGGGGCCTGGTTTATGGCCGCCTCAATCCCGGAACCTATCGCCTCACCACCACCGTCGTGGAGGGACAGCCAGAGGTTCGTGTAGAATTCAACATTGCGGATTACTCCAATATGACAAATGCGGATGCCATTCAGAAATGCAACGATGCCATTGACGCGGTCCTGAACCGGGAATGCTATCATGTGTACCTGAGCCAGCTTACGGAATATGGTGAGATCCCGGAAGGTATTCGGATGGATGATGGTCAAAACACATCCTATTCGGAATTTTGGAAGTCCGGTGAGGATTATCTGGAATTGTTTGCCCGTGAAGAAGGCCACGTTGTGGACGGCATGATGAAAAAGGATGGCGTCAAATACCGTCTGGATAACGAAACAGAATATGACAGCAATACGCCTGTCGCGGGTTGGAGTGTCTGGCCGGCTTTGGATGATGAACGGCTGGCCTGGTGGGCAGCATACTATGAACCGAACTCCGTCCAGTTCCCGGATGGAATCGGCATCATCAGCGATGAGGAAATCACCTTCCAGCGCAAGACTTATGACGTTGATAACCAAACAGAAACCGTTTCCTTCCTGTTTGATGATGGGGGGAATCTGAAGAAAATCGTGTCAACCAGAGTTGAAAAACGATTCTATGCAGAAAATGCTTTTGTACCTGTTACCAATACAATGACAATCGAAATCTGTGATACCGATGCTGCATCCATTTCTAAGAAAATTGCCGATCAGGATGTGAATTTCTACCGGGACTTCTCCTGGGAAAAGGATCAGAAGGAACGGACGCCCCTGAACGTTGCTTTTCAGAACACGACAGTCTCTCCTGTTACCAACGCCCCGGAGGCCATTGCACAGGCGGTGAAGGAATGTAATGTAGATTACACCAAGATCGTTGTTTACCGGGATGAAGCCGCCGGAATGTGGCGGGTTGAGTTCCAGATCATGTATGGACACGGTGGATATCAATATGTCTACCTGAATAATGACGGTATCACCCAAATGATAGCCAATGCCGGGGCAAAGGTTTGGGTTCCGGGCTGATCTTATCAGCAGTCTTTCTTGCGGGTGTGATACAGCCACGAACAGAGCAGATACGCATGATTGCTGGTAGCTTATGAAAACTGGGCTTGCTTTCTTTAATCCCAGAAGTCAGGCTCATTTTTACAAAAGCGATTCGCAAAATCGCGCAGCCGCAGTCTGAAAGACTGCGTTTATCGGGGCTTGGGGCAGCGCCTCAACAAGCAGAAAAACCATTCGTTCCACGAAAGCGGAATGGATGGTTTTTCGCATTTGTACATACAGATGCATTGCTTGCCACTACTATTTCGGTTTCTTCGCTCCCCAAATGTTTAGCATACCTGCCACTTGATTATTCCGCTATTTTTAGTATAATTAAGAAAAAAGGAGAGAAAACATGACTGACAAAATTGCTGAATGGATTGAAAAACTAGCGACCGGGAAGAAAGCGAGGATTTTTTGGGCAATAGTTATTGCCCTTATCGTTGCACTTTTCATTCTTTTCCCCTTTATCGATGCAAACCTTTTATTCTACAATCGGATTGAAACCCGTATTAACAATCTGGAAAAATTGGTCTCAATTAGTGGTATGACCGTTTCCGAGGACCCCTCACTGCATGCAGAATATCAGGATATTCTATTGAATATGGAAACGGCGAGACAGAATTCAGTTGTCAGTTTCTCTATTGAGGGCTTTGTAAAAGAATCTTCAGCGTTTGATACCACAGTTAAATTTTGGAGTGGTACGATTGTTGGTATAATCCTATCCATCGCTTGCTTGTTCAACAAGAATCCGAACGGTAAAACTACCATTGGCTTTTTCTTCAAGAATAACCTTATGATTTGTATTGTTTGCCTCATTATGGGTGCTGTATTTGGATGGCTTTTTACTCTTATTCCAACGCTTGGCTCTGTTTGGATTAATGCAATAGCTGCTCCAATTGTCCAGTTCGTATTCTTGGATCTTTTGATATCAACTCCCCAGAAGAAAAAGTGATAAATCAATCATTTGAGGATCATTGTATGTATTCCGTTCCACAACTGGCAAGCAATGCTTATGGCGCGCCATATGCGAAAAACGCTCACTTCCGCCCCGGCGGATTTGAGCGTTTTCTGCTTGTTGGGAAGCATCCCAAGCCCTTTGAATCACAAGTTCCTTGTGAGCTGCGCACCTGATGGCGCTTATGTTTCGTTTGCAACCCTCTACGAAAGCAATGATGTTATGTTAATTTGAGATTGACTTAATATGCGATACAGGGTATAATAGTCACACAAAGGTCAGGAGGTGACGGCTATGAATATCATCGGTGTGCGGCTCCGGGAGCTGCGTCAAAGTGCGAAGCTGTCTCAGGCAAAGATTGCAGCCATTGTGGGTTCCCGGCAGTCGGCGGTTGCTCGTTTTGAAAGCGGAGAAGCCCATGTTCCGGCGGATGTGATGGTTCGCTATGCGGATTACTTTGATGTATCTCTGGATTACATTTTTGGTCGCACGGACAAGCCCCAGGGTAAGCTGTATGAGGGGAAAATGAAAATCGAAAAGGTCTATCCAGAGATGGACAAGTTCATCGAGATGTGCTTTGACCCCGGCTCTCCCATCAATGAGCGGCTGAAAGAAACCCTTCGGGAAATGTTGAAGGAGTGACAGGAATGAATCAGGATTTGACATTCATGGGTAATCAGTTCGATGAAATCTTAGAGATCATCGACAATGCCAGAACCCGTGCCATGCGGGCGGTAAATGCGGAACTGATTAACATGTACTGGGAAATCGGCGCTTACATCAGCCAGAAGGTTGAGACTGATGGCTGGGGCAAGAGTGTTGTCACCGAGTTTTCCGAGTTTCTCCGCCATCGCTATCCTGCCTCCAAAGGCTTTTCGGCACAGAACATCTGGCGCATGAAGCAGTTCTATGAAACTTACCGTGGCAATGAAAAACTCTCACCACTGGTGAGAGAAATTTCGTGGACAAATAATCTGCTGATTCTGACCGGCTGCAAGACAGATGAAGCAAGGGAATTTTACCTTCGGCTTTGTGCGGCGAACAACTACTCCAAGCGGGAACTGGATCGGCAGATCAGCAGTATGCTCTTTGAAAGAACCATGCTGTCCGATACGAAGAACAAAGAACTGCTGACCAGAAGCGGAGGACTGGTTGCCCTTCGGGATGCCTATGTATTCGAGTTTCTGGATGTGAAAGAACCATACAAAGAGAAGGATCTTCGTAAAAGTATCGTCGCAAATCTGCGGGACTTCATTCTGGAATTTGGTCAGGACTTCACCTTTGTGGGTGAGGAGTATCGGATACAGGTGGGGAACACCGACTTCTTCATTGATCTGCTTTTCTACAATCGTGCGCTGTCCTGTCTGGTGGCAATCGAATTGAAGGTGGACAAATTCCGCCCGGAGCATCTGGGACAACTGAACTTCTATTTGGAAGCCCTTGACCGGGATGTGAGAAAGCCCAATGAGAATCCCAGTGTCGGGTTGATTCTTTGCACCAGCAAGGATGACACGGTTGTGGAATATGCGTTGAGCAGAAGTATGTCTCCCACCATGGTTGCGGACTATACCCTGCACCTGCCGGACAAGACTTTGCTGGAAAACAGGCTCCGTGAATTGACGCAGGCGTTGACGCTGGAAAGTGGGGATGCAGAATGAAAGCAGTCATCTATGCCCGCTATTCCTCCGACAGCCAGCGGGAGGAATCCATCGAAGGTCAGATTCGGGAATACACCGCATTTGCTGAGAAGAACGGCATCACGGTTCTCCGCCACTACATTGACCGTGCCTATTCCGCCAAGACGGACAACCGTCCGGATTTTCAGGAAATGATTCAGGACAGCGGCAGGAAGCTGTTTGATATGGTCATCGTCTGGAAGCTGGATAGATTTGCGAGAAACCGTTATGACAGCGCACGGTATAAAGCGCAGCTGAAACGGAACGGCGTGAAAGTGGTGTCCGCAACGGAAGTGATTTCGGAAGGTGCGGAGGGTATCATTCTGGAATCCGTGCTGGAAGGTTATGCCGAATACTACTCTGCTGATCTGTCAGAAAAGGTCATCCGCGGCAGAAAAGAAAATGCGCTGAAGTGCAAGTTCAACGGAGGCACACTTCCCATCGGTTATGTGATTGATGAGGAACAGCATTTCCAGATTGACCCGCTGACCGCTCCCTTTGTTCTGGACGTATTCAAGAAATACGACAAGGGCGCGACGATGAGCACGGCCCAGGACCCGAACATCGTCTACGACCTGAAGGACGCCCTCGACGCGGCCGACGTGTACGCGACGCGAGACGTCGAGGGGTTCAAGGAGGCGCTCTACAGGTCCAAGGGCCTCGCAGCCGGTGAGGAGAGCGATGCCTACAGGACCGCCCTCTATTCCGCCGTCTCCGGGCCCGCCGAGATCTTCCGCGAGAGGTTCGCGGCGGCCAGGGACTCCTACGAGACTTGGCTGGAGTGCGCCAACCGGGCGGAGGCGGCCGGCGAGGCCGAGGGGACGGAGAGGGCCAAGAGGAGCGCGGACGAGGCGGCGGGACGCGTCGCGGAGCTGATGACCTTCAGGAAGAAGCTCTCCAAGTACTGCTCCGCCTACACGTTCCTGTCCCAGGCGCTCGACTTCGGCGACCCCGACCTCGAGGTGTTCTACAGCTTCGCAAAGCTGCTCGGCCACAGGATCGCGGGCACCTCGCTCGACGACGTCGACGTGCGCGGCCTCGTGCTTCGGGACTTCCGCATATCGGCCCAGAAGGTCCCCGAGGGGGTCGAAGGCGGCGAGCTCATGCCGATGGGCGCTGGCGGCTCAGGCACCGCGCCCAAGCGCGACACTATGGCGAGGATCGTGGAGAGGCTGAACCGCACGTGGGGCGACGAAGGTGACCCCCTCGTGAAGGCCCGAGCCGTCAACGCGGTCTCCGATGCCGTGGCGGCAGATCCCGTGACCAACACGCAGATCACGAACACGAGCAACACGAAGGAGGCCGTCCTCGCGGACGGGCGCCTGCGCAACATCGTCATCAGGGCCCTCATGTCGATGATGAGCAACGAGCTTGGAGACCTCGCCGAGCAGGCGCTCGACGACCCGCAGGCGATCGAGCCCCTGGCCGACCAGGTGTACGACCTCATCTCGCAGGGGAAGCGCTACGACATCGCCGACCTCGCCTCCTACCTCTCGAGGGGAAAGTAGATGGGCGTGGCAGGCTACGTCGAGGAGCTGCTTGGTGTCCGGGACTGCGTGCTCATCGGCAGCGCGACCAAGGTCGATTGCGGTAGGAGGCTCCAGCAGTTCGACCTGAGATACCGCGGGCCCGTCCCCGCATCGTGTCCCGAGTGCGGCGGGACGCTGCACAGCCACGGCGCGAGGACCGTCGGCGTTGTGTCGACGCCACCCCTGGGCATCCCGACGAG
>ERZ837910.4899-NODE-4899-length-12616-cov-13.151580_pt1 | contig 12616 bp, 12 predicted proteins | sample MGYA00519940_ERZ837910 | MGnify/ENA primary metagenome ERZ837910 (study PRJEB31850, sample SAMEA3708825) | human gut metagenome | biome: human gut; feature: human-associated habitat; material: faeces | place: China | collected 2014 ... | reverse complement strand
AAAAGCGAGTGTCCTCACAGCTTTTCAAATGCTGTAAGAACACTCGCCATGGTGCGAGTGCTGATAACGGATTTCATAAAACAACGAATTAACCGGCGGAAACACACATATTTCCTCGCACACGAACAGCTTCTTTAGAATTTTATTCGCACATTCGATTTTTACTGGCCTATCCGATACAATGATAACACAAGGAGGGCAGAATATGAAACAGAAATATCATCTTGCAATGGATGATGCAGAGCGGCGGCTTCTCATTGGAAGTCTGAATGATCTGCGCAGCAGGCTCTTCACAGAGGGCAGATATACCGACGCTGTTGACGAAGTGCTGCTGAAAATCATCGGTGCAAAGCGCAAGAAGTTCAAGATTGTATATACGGAATGAATGGAGGGAAGCACTATGACGGAGTTTGAAAAACTGGGCGGCACATACCGACAGGCGGGTGATTATTATCTGCCGAATCTAGAGATTGATAATCAAATCGAGGTGCAAATTGGTGTTTGGGGACAACGACACCGGCGATTTTTGAAGGAGAACCACCGGGTGAGATACTACAATCTGTTGACCACCGGGACGCTGAACGATTATCTTGCTGAGGTGGAATCCCTGGCACAGGCGATGTTTGATACGCTTGTGAAGGAACTGTCCGAAAAAGAAAACTTGAACGAAAAACTCAAGGCAAGTGACCCGCTGGAATGGGTCAGGCGGAGCAATAACATCCGCAATCGAGCCACAGAAATCGTAAATGCAGAGGTCATTTTCGTGTGAGCAGCAACAAAGTTTGATAGAAATCAGAGGCGCAGTCAGATGCAGGTAAGCACCGGCTGCGCCCCTTTTTCGTTGCTCTGAAATAGGTCTGCATTATCTTAGCGAGCAGACTGTTTGTACTCCTCCGGAGCAAAACAGTGCGTCGCCCCGATGCCTGCGCCATCTGAGCGAGCAGTGCCTTTTTACTCCGTTCTGCCGAACTGCGCAAAAGGCCTCGTTAGGGGCACCCTAAGACCCGGTTACCCGATGCCGAAGAATCGGTCGAAGAAACCCTTCAACTTTTCAATGATGGTCTGCTTCTTCGCTGCACGGTTTCCACCGCCGAAGCGGGAGATCGGCGGCATCAGCCGGTCAATATCCGTGCCTGTCGTTTTGACAGAGCCGTCACGGAAAGAGCTCTCCATAAAGCGGCGAGTCTCATCGTCTTTCAGGTTTTCCTCCTGAATGATTGCAACAAGCTGCTGTTCTTTTTCTTCGGCGACAAAGGTGCGCCATTCCAGCATCACATCTGATACATCGTTGATTCCGGCAATGAAGGTTTCGATCAGTGCCTTCTTGCTGCGCAGTTCAGGACTGGCATCCACTGCTTTGCGGATCGTGATAAGCACTTCCTTGTCATCGCAGTGTGAATCGTGGTATTTCTGTACCAGAAGCAGGATGTAGTCAATATTGATCTCGATCTGCTTGATTAGCTCGATTTCAAAAACGATGTCATCTGTGATGTCCTCTTTTTCGCCACCGGGCTTGCGGTTTTTCCACTCATCCCGTAAGTCCTGATAGCGGCCAAGATAATCCTGAAAATCCCGCTCGCTCAAAATTTCGCTTCCGGCAAACTCGTCGAAAGAAGTCAGCAGGTTGCGCATACGCAGAATCGCACCGAACAAAACGATAAACTCCTTCTGCCGCTGTTCACCAGTAATGCGTTCCTCTGTCAGCGGGAATTTCGTTGTCAATTCCTCAATCATATCCTGGTAGCCTGGGTGATATTTTCCGTCGGCATCCTCGTAGCCAAAGTAGTAATCCTTATAGCTACGCATCAGGACGATACCGCCCGCTTCCTTATCTCCGAAAAGGGAGATGGCGTCGTCGGTGCGCTTTTGCAGATTGCGGAAGCAAACGATGTTGCCGAACACCTTGATGGAATTGAGAATCCGGTTGGTGCGGGAATATGCTTGAATCAGCCCGTGCATTTTCAGGTTTTTATCCACCCACAGCGTATTCAGCGTTGTGGCATCGAAGCCGGTTAGGAACATATTGACCACGATCAGCAGGTCAAGTTCCTTGTTCTTCATCCGCAGGGAAACATCCTTATAGTAATTCTGGAATTTGTCCCCGTCTGTGGAATAGTTGGTGTGGAACATCCCGTTGTAGTCACGGATGGCCGCATCCAGAAAATCACGGGAACTTTGGTCAAGTGCGGAGGTATCTTCCGGATTCTCCTCGTCAAGAATACCATCCGTTTCTTCCTCATTCGCTCCATAGCTGTAAATGACGGCAACCTTCAGCCGTTTCTGCGGATTTTCCGCCATTTGCCTCTGAAACTCGGCGTAGTAGAGCTTTGCAGCATCCACGCTGGACACGGCAAAGATGGAGTTGAACCCGCTGACCCGCTGCTTCTGCTTGATTTCCTCGATCTGCTGCTTGCTGCCGGCAGAGGCAACCTCGGCGATATTCTGCAATACGCTGTATGTATAGGTTTTATCACCCCGGTAGGTCTTCTGGTCAAAATGCGTCAGAATGTAATCCGTGACTAGTCGGATGCGTTCCGGGGCAAGAAACGCCTTTTCCCGGTTGATGTCCCAAACTTCCTTGTCGTCAATATCCGGCTCGGCATCCATTGTCTTGATGTAGTCCACCCGGAAGGGCAGCACGTTTTTGTCATTGATGGCATCCACGATGGTGTAGGCGTGAAGCTGGTCGCCGAACGCTTGCGCTGTTGTGCGAAGCGTAGGGTTCTTGCTTACGCCTGCATTGACCGCAAAGATCGGCGTTCCGGTAAAGCCAAAGATGTTGTACTTCTTGAAATACTTCGTAATGGCTTGATGCATATCCCCGAACTGACTCCGGTGGCACTCATCAAAAATGATAACAACTCGCTTATCAAAAACGCTGTGTCCGGCGTTCTTCTTGATAAAGGTGGCGAGCTTCTGAATGGTGGTGATAATGATTCTTGCATTGTCATCCTCCAACTGGCGCTTCAGGACTGCCGTAGAGGTGTTGCTGTTGGCAGCTCCCTTTTCAAAGCGGTCATATTCCTTCATCGTTTGATAGTCCAGATCCTTGCGGTCCACGACAAAAAGCACCTTGTCGATGTAATCCAGTTTCGTGGCAAGCTGCGCCGTCTTGAAAGAGGTCAGTGTTTTGCCGCTGCCGGTGGTGTGCCAGATGTACCCGCCGCCCGCTACGGTGCCGTATTTCTTATAATTGTTGGCGATCTCAATGCGGTTCAAAATACGCTCGGTGGCAACAATCTGATACGGCCGCATCACCAGCAGCATATTTTCCGCCGTGAACACGCAGTAGCGGGTAAGAATATTCAGAATGGTGTGCTTGCAGAAAAAGGTCTTGGTGAAGTCTACAAGGTCCGGGATAATGCGGTTGTTCGCATCCGCCCAGAACGAAGTGAACTCAAAGCTATTGCTGGTTTTGGACTTCTTGGCTTTCTGCGCTTTGGCATCCTTGATATGGTTGAAACGGGTGGTATTGGAATAATACTTCGTATTCGTGCCGTTGGAGATCACGAAAATCTGCACAAACTCGTAAAGCCCGCTGGATGCCCAGAAGCTATCCCGCTGATAGCGGTCGATCTGGTTGAAGGCTTCTCGAATGGGAACGCCCCGGCGCTTCAGCTCGATATGGATGAGTGGCAGACCGTTGACCAGCACCGTCACATCATAGCGATTATCGTGAGCAGCCCCCTCCTCTGTGGAGATGGCATACTGGTTGATGACCTGCAAACTGTTATTATGGATGCACTTCTTGTCAATAAGCTGAATATTTTTGCTTTCCCCGTTATCCCGGCGGAGCACCTGCACATAGTCCTCCTGAATCAGGCGGGTCTTTTCGAGAATGCCGGAGTTGGTGTTTGCCAGCACCTCGTCCCAGAAACGCTTCCATTCGTCGTCCGTAAAGCGATAGTTGTTCAGCTTTTCCAGCTGCGTCCGCAGATTGGCAATCAGGTCAGCCTCTTTATGGATGGTCAGTCGCTCATAGCCCAGCTCGCAAAGCAGACGAATAAACTCCTGCTCCAAATCCGCTTCGCTCTGATATGCCTCCGAGCGTTTCGCCTGCGGCTTGTATTCGGTAACAACAGTGCTTTCACTGCTCTGGGCGATGATGTTGAAATAGCTCACGGGCTACCTCCTTCCGTGTCAATCTGCCGGTGTAAAAGTCAGCAGCTTGTCCCTGTAATATTCATATTGTTTCTGCCGTGCTTCGATTTCGGCGGGCAGGCCGATATTTAGGTCGGTGCAGATGGCATCAAAGTTGTCGAGAACATTCGCCAACCGAAGTTGTATATCCAGCGGCGGAATAACAACATCAAACTGTTCCAAAGCTCTCATGCTTAAATTGGGCTGTGAACCATGGCTTGCTTTGGCTACAACTTGCTGTTGAACCATTTTTGACTGGAGTAAGTGAAATAAATATCGAGAAGAATTTTCGCTATTTACTCGCATGGCAGCTAATGGCGACCAAATATTAAAGCGCTCGTCGGTATCAACATACCCTACTTTTCCGGTCGTAGATCCAGATTTAACCATAAAAATGTCGTGCTTTTGTGGCTTGTATTTTTTACAACATTCTGCATCAAACTCCGGCGTTATATTTCCACGCCGCTTTTCAAAATGAATTTTGCCATCAAATACTGCTTCAACGGACAGAAATGGAATGCCATCTTCCATAAGTTCTGGGGTAGTATGTGGCCCATCTGTGATAGGCTGCTTCAGCATATCGATTATTTTCCCATGGCGATAATCAGTTCTGGGTGTCAACAGTTTATCCCTATAATACGCATACTGCTGTTTTCTTGCGGTAATCTCTGCGGTAAGCTCTGCGGTAAGCTCTGTGAAATTGTCCAGTATACGGACAATTTCACGCTGTACCGGCAAGGGTGGGACGGGGATGCGGATTGCTTTTATGTCGGGAACGCTCGAATGAACAACCTTACTCTTTACTTTTCCTTTGCTCTTTTGCTTTTGTGCGTCCAATGTTGAAAGCGCATAGGACAAATATTTGGGGTCTTCGTTGTGCTTAAGAACAACAATATCACCACCAGCCAAACAGGTTTCGTGACCAATATACGCACAGCACTTTGCGATGTCCTCTACACTTTCACCTGTAATAGCGAAAAGAATATCACCATAGTCAAAGTATTTCTTGCTTGTTAAAAGAGTCTCGTCTGTGTGTGACACACAATCTTCAAACCATACACCGTAAGTGGTATAGATTTCCCCATATCGAACGCACGGCGTACCGGTTTCACGAACTTGGTCTCTTGTAATGCCAGCCCCACGGAAAACATCGGTTGCGATTTCTCCGAGCGTTTTATAAACAACGCCCTCTGGGCAAAGTTCCTGAAGCAATTTTTCAAGTTTAGTCATCTTTTCACCCTCGTTAGACGCAAGCTATTTTTCATTTTATCAAGCACTTTTTGGCGCACAATCTCGCCATCCAAATATTCGAGATTATCCCGCAATTCAAATAGGCCAAGACTTGCAGCCATTTTCCTGCACTTTTCTTCATAGTCCTCAAGATATGGCGGCGTTTTGTCTCTTTTCTCTTGTTCTTTCAACTTTGAAATATACACTTGCTGCTGATACATCGCTTTGAGTAAATTCGCAAATGACGAAACAAATTCTCCGGCTATTTCGGCGGCATTACCGTCAAATACCATCGAGATTTCGATTGCGTCATTTTTTAACTGCTCATATTTTGTGAGCAGAGTTTTCTGCTCTTTCTGTTGCAAAGGGTTGGAAACTGCAAGTACCATTTCTTCTAAATCAGCGCAGTTTGTCAGCCACGAAAAGATCAGGTCATTCGTGTGATAAAATGTGCTGTCATCTTTCAAATACAACTTGTTTGCCACATATAAATTGTAAATCGTATTAAACTTAAGAAAACACGACAGCCGTCTATCAAATAGCTGCTGTTTGTTGCTCAAGGCAATCTGCCGTTTTGTTTGAAATAATGCGACTAATGCAATACCAACAGAAATTATTGAAACGGCAATATTGGCTATTTCCGAATAATTCATCCCTCAATCTCCCCAATAATCCGATCAATTTCCTCTCTCAATTTCTGCTCCCGTGCGACGATTTCCGCAATTTCTGCATTCAACTTCACAATGTCAATCTTTTCACGGGTGTCCTCCTGCTCCACATAGGTGGAAACTGAGAGATTGTAATTGTTCTGCTTGCTGCCAACTTCGTCGTTCGGCACAAGGCGGGCAAAGTGCTGCTCGTCCTTACGCTCTGCCACAGCGGACACAATACGCTGAATATTTTCTTCGGACAGGCGGTTGTTCTTCGTAACCTTCACAAACTCCTTGGAGGCATCCACAAACAGAACGGCGTTGTCCGTCTTGTTCTTTTTCAGCAGCATAATGTCTACGGAGATTGTGACGTTTAAGAACAGATTGGAGGGAAGCTGAATGATGGCATCCACAAAGTTGTTATCCACCAGATACTTGCGGATTTTCTGCTCGGCCCCGCCACGGTACATAATGCCGGGGAAGCAAACGATGGCCGCCGCACCGTTGGAAGCCAGCCACGAAAGACTATGCATAATAAACGCCATATCGCCCTTAGAGGCAGGAGCCAGCACGCCGGCCGGCGAAAAACGGGGATCGTTGATGAGCAGCGGGTTCTTATCCCCCTCCCACGGCACAGAAAACGGCGGATTGGATACGATCAGCTCAAAGGGCTGGTCGTCCCAATGCTGCGGGCTGAGCAGAGTATCTTCCCGCACGATGCTGAATTTGTCAAACTCGATGTTATGCAGGAACATATTGATGCGGCAGAGGTTGTAAGTGGTCAGGTCGATCTCCTGCCCATAGAAGCCACGCTCGATATTGTTCTTGCCCAGCAGTTTTTCCACCTTCAGCAGCAGGGAGCCGGAACCGCAGGCTGGATCATAGACCTTGTTGATCTTCGTTTTGCCGATGGTGCCGAGGCGGGCCAGCAGCTCCGAAACATCGGCGGGAGTGAAATACTGACCGCCCTTTTTACCGGCATTGGCGGCATACATTCCCATCAGATATTCGTAGGCATCACCAAACAGGTCGGGATTGATGCCATCAGTAGAGAACAGCGGCATCTGCGCTACGCCGTTCAGCAGCTCTACCAGCACCTTGTTGCGCTTGGCAACAGTTTCGCCAATTGCCTTGCTGTTCACATCGAAATCGTCAAACAGACCTGCAAAATCATTCTCAGCGTCTCCGCTGGCGGCACTGCTTTCAATGTGGTTGAATACTCGCTCCATCGTCTCGTTCAGGTTGTCGTCCTTGTCCGCACGGGCAAGAACATTGCAGAACAACTCCGAGGGCAGAATGAAAAAGCCTTTTTCCTGCACCAGTCCCTCACGGGCAGTCTCCGCCTCGGCGTCCGGCATTTTGGCGTAGTCAAAGTTCTTATTTCCGGCGGCGTACTCGCCCTCGTTGATATAGGCGGTGAAGTTCTCCGAAATATAGCGGTAAAACATCGTGCCCAGCACATAAGATTTGAAGTCCCACTCTGCCACATGACCTGCGTGGACAAGGTCGGTGGCAATTTTATAGATGCGGCGGAACAGCTCGTCCCGCTCCTGGTCTTTCTTTACATCAGCCATTGTAATTACTCCTTTTGGGCGATCCACGCCGCTTCAATCTCATCAAAGGGGATGCTGTTTTCCTCGCAAAAAGCCTTGATCTTCTTCATTGCCGCGATGTTTGGCTTGGTTTTGGCGTTTTCCCAACGGTTTATCGTTCCAACGGATACATTCAGTGCTTTTGCGAAATCCTCCTGCGACAACAGGGCTTTCTTACGCATGACCCGTATTAACTCACTTAAAGGCGTCATCAAACAGTTCTCCTTTCAGAAGATTAACAGCATTATACTATAAACCTATCATTTTCTCAACACCGTTTGGAGAAAACCGAATACCAAAATACAGAGGCGCAGCCTTCGGAGAAATCCGTTGGCTGCGCCTTTTTTGCATTTTTAAGAAAAATTCGAAAATACCTTTGCCAAAATCGCAGAAAAGTTCCCAGTTGGTTGGTAGAGAGAAAATTTCAAATTCTTTCGTTCAAATCCGAAAAATTTTCCAAGTTGATTAGTAAGGGGGTAAAAAATAACTCTTCTCGCTGCCTACCTATTGAGGGGATTCTTCGCTTGTGCCTTGAAAGAGGCGAATTTTTGAAAAAGTGTGGGAATTTCACGGGAAAATTCGGCAAAGAAAAAGTGAAAGGCGATAGAGGATCCCGGCGTAGTCCGCCGCTCTGTGGTTTTCCGCGTGCACCTTGAAAATTAAATAGCAGAAATTTTGGAGAAAAGAGTCACCACCCTGCCCATTTTAGTAACAAGTGAGAGGAGATTTTTCCAATGGTCATCAAAATCACACCGCAGCAGGCGAAAAGAGTCAACGCCCTGCTGCGGAAGCTGTGCGCCAACTACGACGGCGGCAACTGCCTGCTGCTGGACGACGGCGAGCCCTGTGTCTGCGTCCAGAGCATCAGCAAGTACGGCATCTACTGCAACTACTTCAAGAGTGCCGTGCTCCCAGTGGACGAAGGGCTGCACGCCGAGATAATGAAGCCGACCGGCGGCAAGCGCTGTGTGCTGTGCCGTCAGGCGTTTGCGTCGAGGGCGAAGAATCAGCGTTATTGTCCGGCCTGCGCCGCCAAGCAGAAACGGCTGAAGGCAGCCGAACGGCAGCGCCGAAAGCGGGCATCGGCGTTACGCTTTTAAGGTGCGGACAGCCCTGAAATACAAGGCTTTTTTGAACCCAAATCAACCCAAGCAATACAGCAACACCTTAACCTCAAAAATCCGCTTTGAAAAGCGTGACAAATTCAAGCGAGAGGAGGAATTCAATGAACCCATATTTTACAGTCAACGACTCCGAACATTTCACCTTTTACCGTATCCCAAAGCTGCTGTTCACAGATGAGATTTACCAAACTGTTTCCACCGATGCCAAGATGCTCTACGGTCTGCTGCTGGATCGGCTGTCCCTATCCGAGAAAAACGACTGGAAAGACGAGCACGGTCGGGTCTACCAATATTTCACCATCCATCAGGCGCAGGAGCTGCTGCATTTCGGACACGAAAAGGTCTGCCGCCTGTTTGCAGAGCTGGATGCAGCCGACCTTATCGAGCGCCGCCGTCAGGGGCAGGGCAAGGCCAACCGCATCTACTTAAAGGAGTTTACCCCAAAGTCCGATTATCGGAATTCCAGAAGTCCGGGAATCGGAAGGAAATAAGACTTAGAGAGTGATATTTACTACCCGAAAAAGAGAAAGAAGGTCAACAATGAATAACAAAAACACAGTGCCAATGAAACCGGCGCTCTTAAGAATTGAACAGCTGCGCCCGTTTGAAGGCCATCCCTACAAGGTACAGGACAACGAGGAGATGGCTGCTCTTTCGGAAAGTATCCGGGAGAATGGTGTTCTTTCCCCGTTGATCGTCCGTTCCGTTGAAAACAGCGATGAATATGAAGTCATCAGCGGCCACCGCCGCCTGTATGCTGCCCGGAAGGCAGGTCTGACAGAAGTTCCCGTGCTGATTTGCACCCTTGACCGGGATGCCGCCGCCATTGCCTTGGTGGACAGCAATCTGCACCGGGAGCATATCCTGCCCAGTGAAAAGGCGTATGCTTACAAGTTGAAAATGGAAGCACTGTCCCATCAGGGAATCGCTTGTGGACAAGTTGGCCACAAGTCCCGGGATGATATTTCCGATACAGACAGCGGCAGGCAGGTTCAGCGCTATATTCGCTTGACCTACCTCATCCCGGAATTGCTGGAAAAGATGGACAAGGAGGAAATTGCGTTCTCTGTCGGCGTGGAGTTGTCCTATCTCGATGAATACAGCCAGCGGGATGTGCTGGAGCAATGTGAGATCAACGACTGCACGCCATCTTATTCGCAGGCATGGCGAATGCACAAGGCCGACCGTGAAGGGCTGCTGACGAAGGATGTGATCCAGTTCCTTATGAGCGAAGAAAAACCGAACCAGCGGGAGACAGTGAAGATACCCACCGAAAAGCTGCGAGCATTTGCGCCAGATGCCAACCCACGGCAGCTTGAGGACTTCGTTCTCAAAGCCTGCGAGCATTACCGCAAATACCTCATCCGCCAGCGTGGGCGGGAGGAACGATAAGGAGTGATAGAAAATGAAGCGGCAAACGAATTGGATCGTCGGCGTATCCGACGGAAAAGTCCACGAATACAAAATTGGGGATGTGACCTATTTTGTTTCTGCAGAATTTGAGCGCAACTCTCAAACCAATCTGCGTGACCGTGTACAAAGAACGGTGGTCAGCAATCTCATACCTTTGACGCCCGGTCAAGCATCCGATACAATGGCAGCGGAATATGTGTGTTCGACTGCCGGGAAGGAGGACTTATGCAGTCGAAAAAGAAAAACGAACAAACAGGGATAACGGCGCTTTATTGCCGCCTGTCCCGTGATGATGGAGCGGAAGGCGACAGTAACTCCGTAGCCAATCAAAAATGTTTATTGCAGAAATACGCCAAAGAAAATAGCCTCGGTAATACCCGTTTCTATGTGGACGACGGTTATACCGGCACGAATTTCAACCGTCCGTCTTTTCAGAAAATGATTGAGGATGTCGAAATGGGCTATGTGACAGTGGTCATCGTCAAGGATATGTCCCGGCTTGGCAGAGATTATCTCGGTGTTGGATACTACACAGACACCTTCTTCCCGGAACACAATATCCGTTTCATTGCGGTGAATGACTGCGTAGACAGCGATGACGGCGAAAATGAGCTTGCCCCATTTCGAAATGTGATGAACGAGATGTACGCCCGGGACATCAGCCGCAAGGTGCGGTCTGCCCATCGTATCCGGGGCAATTCCGGCGAACCGCTGGGCCAGCCGCCCTACGGCTACAGGAAAGACCCGCTGAACAAAAAGCACTGGATCATTGACCCGGAGGCCGCTCAGGTGGTGCGGGACATTTTTCGTATGTGTCTGGAGGGTAAGGGCAACGACACCATTGCCCGCATTTTACAGGAAAATGGGATTCTCAACTGCACGGCGTACTGGCACGAAAAAGGCATCGGCAGGGGCGGCAAAAAGACGCAGCCAAACCCTTACCGATGGAAAAACAGCACCATTCGTAAAATCCTGACCCAGCAGGAATACTGCGGCGATGTCATCAATTTCAAGACCTATTCCAAGTCTTTCAAGAACAAACGGCGGTATGACAACGCCCCGGAAAACTGGATGATCTTCAAGGATATTCACGAGCCGATCATTGCCAGAGAGGACTTTGAGAAGGTGCGGGCTCGCATTGCCAAGACAAAACGCCGTGCGCCGAAGCCCCATAACGGGCAGAAAAGTATCTTTGCTGATCTGCTGTTCTGCGGCGACTGCCACACGAAGCTGCGTTACCACACCAACACCGTCAACAAGGACATTCACTATTTTGTGTGCGCCAACAACAAGGTGGACTACCGGGGAAGCTGCCCCGGACGGCACTATGTGCGGGCGGATGCCATTGAGCAGGTGGTGATGCTGGAGCTGCGGAGAATGGCAGAGTATCTGAGCGACGACGAAGATGCCTTTGCGGAATTGTTGGCCAGAAAGACCGACAAGGAGCTTTTGAAGGAGCAGAAGCGCTGTGAGAAGGAACTGCAAAAGGCAATGGCCCGGAACGAAACCGTTTCCCAGCTCTATGAAAAGCTCTATGAGGACAACGCCACTGGAAAGGTCGGCGATGAGTGGTTTATGCAGCTGTCTCATAAGTATGAGGTGGAGCGAATGGAGCTGAAAAGTAAGATCACCGCCCTTCGCAAGAAGCTGTCCGAATCCGGAAAGCAGCAACAGCAGCGGGAGAGCTTCATCCTTGCTGTGCGGCGGTTTATGCAGATGGATTACCTGACAGCGCCGCTGCTGCGAGAGCTGATCGACCACATTGATGTGTTTGAAACGGAAGGAACCGGCAAGAATCGCACACAGCGGATCGTGATCTACTACCGCTTTGTTGGCTATGTGGAGATCCCAGCAGCGCCGAGGCATCCGCATTACAAAGCGGATACCCGCCAAGGAGTCGGCGTCGAATACCTCACAGAGCCGAAAACAGCATAACGAAAAGGCGCAGGCCACTGCCTGCTCCCTGCATCAAACCGTATCTGAATAGAAAAATCGAGTGGTCATAAGTGAAATCCCTTATGACCACTCGATATGGTGCCGCTGGCGGGACTTGAACCCGCACACCGTTTCCGGCCAGGGATTTTAAGTCCCTTGTGTCTGCCGATTCCACCACAGCGGCTTATGAAGTAGTATAGAATATCATACCGGATTTTGTCAGAAGTGTCAAGAGGTCGTGCGGAAGAAACGCACACTTCTAAACAGGTCTTATGCGCCTTCACTATGTGTAATTCATCATTGACAAACCTGTGCACTTCTCCGGCGAATACACCTTGTTTTTCTTGACAAATGTACTGCGTTTTCTTATAATAGAACGGTGTTCCGTAAAGAATCCGTCCACGCGGCGATGCCGCCATGGCATTGTTGCCGGTCGGTATCATTGGCGAACGCGCAAATTTATATTATCGGGGTGTGGCGCAGTTGGTAGCGCGGGTGGTTTGGGACCATCAGGCCGCAGGTTCGAACCCTG
>ERZ837910.4892-NODE-4892-length-12632-cov-4.981474_pt1 | contig 12632 bp, 7 predicted proteins | sample MGYA00519940_ERZ837910 | MGnify/ENA primary metagenome ERZ837910 (study PRJEB31850, sample SAMEA3708825) | human gut metagenome | biome: human gut; feature: human-associated habitat; material: faeces | place: China | collected 2014 ... | reverse complement strand
GCTCCCTTGAAACGATACGCAGCGCAGCCGCCGAGATTATCAATTCCATAGACGAGAACTTAGCGGAGCTGCAAAAGGCACAGGACAAGGAGCAGACCGCCGGACAGGAGCAGCCCACCAGAGAGGGACAGGAAGCCGCGCCGGAGAAGCCGGATCCGGAAGCAGCCGCACCGGGAAAATCCGGCGCACAGGAAAAGGCGGGTGCAGCCCTCCCGGACAGGATAAACCGCATACGCAGGCGCAAACTGAACCGCCGTTCGCACGGAAAAAACCACACTCGCCCATAGAAAACAGCGAAGCCGGGGATCGAACCCCGGCTTCGTCGTTTTACGGCGCAGAGCGTCATTCGCCCTGCACGCAGTCATAAACAAGAATATTGGCCCGGCGGTTGCCCGACGATCCGTCGCGGCACGCCACGCCCAGATAGAGTTTGCCGTCACGCACCTTCAGACTCTCGCCCTCGGCATAGCCCGTGGTCGTAAGTCCCGCGGCGGCAAGTCCCGCCTTGTCGGCGACGGCCGCCACTTCGGTACGCGGCACGACGATCTTGCCGCTGTAGTTGAAGACCGTGACATAGGCTTTCGATTCGAACGAATCGGCGCCCGTCTCGACGGCGTTGCCTTCGTAGAAGTAGACGTAGTTGCCCGCCACTTCGTGTCCCTGATGCGAATAGGAGTAGACGTCGTTCTCCTTGTCCGACCCGGCGGGCACCGAAAAACCGCCCAGCACGCGGCAGTCGTTCAGGTCGCGGGCCTCGATCTCGCGGGTCACGGGTTCGCTCCCCGCCGAACCGACCGTCACCGTGACCGTCATCTTCTTGAGCGGCAGGGCCAACGCTTCATCGAGGTCGAAAATCCAGAAGTAGCGCACGCCCGACCTGCGCGAACCGATGAGCAGGCGGCGCGCCCCGAAGTCGATCGAGACCTGCTGATCGTACTGTCCGTCCTTGTTGAGGAAGAAGGTCTCTCCCGCATAGCCGGCGTCGGAGGTCGCGCCCGGAACGAATTCGACCCGCGACACGGACCAGTTGTCGCCGTATTCGCCGCTTTTGTCCACCGAGGCGTTGCTGTTGAGCCAGATGTAGGTCTTGCCGTCGGAAGCCTCCTCAGCGACGATCTGCGTGCCGTGGCCGAAGTATTTGAGGATCATGTAGTCGGACTGTGCGTTCAGGCCCGGACCCACGGCGCGGCAGATGTTGAGCGTCGCGCCGTCGGAGCCGACCTGCGAATAATAGATGCTGCCGCTTTCGGTCAGGTCGAAGCCCTGCATGATGCGCCGAGGAGCGTACAGCAGTACGTTCTTGCTGTAGATAATCCCGTCGGAGAGCGGGGCCACGAGCGCAGCCGAAGGGTCGAGCGGCGGCTCCTGCAACGTGGCGACCGTACAGCGGGCCGAATAGCTGCGGTAGCGGGCCGTAATGACGGCCGTGCCGAAGGCGCGGAGCGTCACCAGTCCGGTCTGATCGACCGTGGCGACCGTCTGGTCGGAAGAGCTCCATTTGAGCGTGACTCCGGCGTCGGCGGGACGGGTCGCGGCGACCAGTTGGAACGACTGCCCGACGGTAAGTTCCAGATCCTTCTCGTTGAGTTTGAGCGACGTGATCTGCACCGGCCTGTCGTCCGAGGAGCATCCGGCGCCCGCTGCGGCCGAAACGACGGCCAGCAACAGCAGAGTGAGGTATTTTTTCATACTATTCGTTATTTTCATCAGTTCATGTTCTCATCGACGACCGACACCGAGAAGGTGCCCTTCAGGCGCGTCGAACCGCCTCCGCCCGTAGTGATCGTATTGTTCGCCGTGATGCGCACGTTGGCCGAAACCCGGTAGCGTATCCAGAGCGTACCCGAATTGATCGTAAGATCGACGGGGAAATCGTACGAGAAATAACCCGTATTCTCGCCTTCGAAAAGCGGACTGTCGTAGGCGCGGACATGGTAGGTCACCTCGGTATTGTTGAAGGTTCCGCTCTTCGCGCCGCCGGCCTGCCGCCAAGTCTGCCCGTCGGCCGAGTACTCGATCAGGAAGAACCCCGCCGAAGAACCCGAACCGCCGATGCTGCCCGTACAGTTGATCTTCGTGCCGGAGACGAGGTATTTCACCGGAATCTTCTGCAGCCAGTAATCGCCGGTATAAAGCCCCTTGAGATAGGCGTGCCCGTCGTTGTAGCCCCAGCTATTGACCGCCGAAGCCGTCTTGGCATCGGCTTCGACGACCGTGATGTAGGCGCGGCCGTCCTCCGAAACCAGACTGTGCGACGCGGTTACCCAGTCGGGCTGCCGGGCTTTCAGGGCATTGACGTCCTCGGTACTGCCCTTGACGGGACAGAACTCCCACGTCACGGGAAGCCCCTCGATCGGCATTTCGCTCATGGCATACACCTTGGCGCGGGCCGTGCCGATCTGCACGCCGTCCACCGACACGGCGAAGGCCGCATAGCCCGGCACGGTCGGCGTTCCCGCAATGTCGAGCGCCACCGTAGCGCCGCCATTGACGAGCGACACCGAGGCGCCGGCCACCGAAAGGCCCTGCGAATCGCCGCTCAGGGTGCAGCTCACGTCGATCGTCTCGTCGCCGTAGGCATTGGCGTAGGTGAAGCAGAGCCGCGATTTCGAAGGCTCCTGCTCGATGAGGTTGCCTTCGACATAGGGCGCGCCGTAAACGACGGCGCCGTCGGCCTGCGTGACCGTGATCGGATATTGCCTGCCGCCGCTTTCGAGGTAGATGGTCGCGGTGCGCTCGGCAGAACGGTTGTGCGTGGCCGAAACGGCGATCCACTCGAACGCGCCGCTGCCGACGCCTTCGGAGGGAGAGGTCGAAAGCCATCCGGCGTCTTCGGGAATCACGGTTCGCCAGCTGCCGTTGCAGCGGAGCGTGATCTGCTTGGACGAGGCCAGACAGCTGGCGAAGCGGATCGAATCCGTCTCGCGGACCAGATAGCTGTCATCGTCGTCGCTGCACGCCGTCGTCAGCGCCGCGCACCCGGCGGCCAGCAGCAAAAACTGATATATTCGTTTCATGATTTTCATTTTTCAGGTTCGCAATCGTTTATTTCTTCCAGCCCGGATTCTGGCCCAGTGCGGGATTGTCGTTGAGGGCCGTGGTCGGGATCGGCCGCACGTACTTCTTGTCGTCCCACTTGCGGTTCATGCGGATGTAGCACTCGATATAGCCGCTGTCGCCGTCGGTAAGCGCATAGTCGCCGCCCAGCACCCGGTAGGTCACGCCCGGCTCCGTCACCGGGGGATTTTCACGCACGAAGCAGACGTCGCCCGAACCGTCGCCGTCCATGTCGTAGACCTTGCCCAGCTCGCCTACATAGACCCCGTACCACGGGCGTTCCAGCAGCCGCCCCATGCCCCAGCGCATGTCGTCGTCCCAACGGCAGTTTTCGAGCAGCAGTTCGATGCCGCGTTCGCGGCGGATCTCCAAGATGGCCATGTCGGTCGTGGTGTTGAGGAAGTATTCGGCCATGTAGGGATCGTAGGCCGAAGGCATCGCGCCGTCCACCCCGGCGCGTTCGCGCAGGAGTTTGATCGTGGCGTTCCAGACCGTCTCGCTGAATTCGCCCAGTTCGGCCTTGGCCTCGGCGTAGTTGAGCAGCACCTCGGCATAGCGCAGGATCGGAATGCAGGTGGCGCAGGGAGCCGTATTGCTGTCCATCGAAGTGTCGTCGATGACCCACTTGATGGGCTGGTAGCCCGTCACGCAGTAGCCGAAATCGGGGGCGTAGGGCGTATTGACGTTGTTGTTCCTGCGCGTATAGCCCGGATAGCGGATGCTCTGCATCAGGCGGTAGTCGCGGTTTTCGAACTCGTCGGCAAAAAGGGTTTTCTCATACCCCGCCTTGTCGGTGAAACGGCTGCCGTCCCGGTTGAGGTAGGTATTGACGAACTGGCGCGTGAGCGAGTAACTGCCGTACTGCATATTCACGAAATAGGTATTGAGGATATGCGTGGCGTTGAGCGAAGCGTCGTAGGCGCGCGCCCAGATGACCTCGCTGGAGGCGACGCTCTCACTGGTGAACAGACTCCGGTATTGCGTGGCGACCTTGGCCGGATCGGAAACCAGCGCATATTTGCCCTCGCCCATCAGCGTTTCACAGGCGTCGGCGCAGGCCCGGAGGTACATCTCCGACTCGTCGGCCGTCCACGGCTTGCCGGTCGAGGGATCGTTCGCGTGGTATTTGCGGAAAGTGCCTTCGTAGAGACAGCAGCGGGCCTTGAAGGCCAGCGCCACGTTGCGGGTGATGCGCACCGAATTGACTTCGAGCTTGGCGTTGGTAATGCAGTGCGTCGAGGCGAAATCAAGGTCTTCGAGCACCTTGCGCATGACGTATTCCCGCGAATCGCGCGGCTTGTAGAGCGCCTCGCGGTCGTTGGCGTCGATCTCCCGGTCGTACCACGGCACGGCCCCGAAGGTCTTGACCTTGTTCATGTAGAAATAGGCGCGCCAAAAGCGTGCGACGCCTTCGTAATGGTCGAGAATCGCCTCGCCGGCCGCAGCCCGGCGGAAGTTGCCGAGGAAGTAGTTGATGTTGCGCAGGTCCTCCCAGCTGCCCGTGGACCAGCCCGACTGGTCGTCGGCGTCGAAGTTGTCGGTGAGGTACTGCCACTCGCCGCGCCAAGCCATGTAGTCGGCGCGGGCGTCGCCCGTGGCCACGGAAATGGCGGTCGGGATCATGGTTTGCAGAAATCCGTTGGCATAGGCCTCCAGATCGCTCTCGTTGCGGAAATAGGAGGGAGCGTCGATCTTATTGGGGTCTCCGGCGGTCAGGAAATCCTCGCAGGAGACAAACCCCGCGGCGACCGACAGAATCAGAAACAGCTTTTTCATCGTTTGCATGGTTTGAGAATTAGAACGTGAGGTTGAGACCCAGCGTCACGGTGCGCAGCATCGGATAGCTGTAACCGTCGCCCTCGGCCGTACGGAAGTCGGAGTCGCCCGCGTTGATGACTTCGGGGTCGTAGTTGTCGCAGTATTTGAACATCGGCGAGGAGGTCCAGAGGTTCTCGCCCGAAACATAGACCTTCAGCCCCTTGATCCGCATCTTGCGGCAGATATGGGCCGGGAAGGTGTAATCGACGGTCAGGTTTTTCAGGCGGATGTACGACACGTCCTGCATGTAGCGGTCGTTGGGCGTGGTCAGCACGCGGTTAACCGAGCTTTCGTTGGTCTGGTAAGCCGAATAGCGGGGCCAGTAGGCCGTGTCCCAGTTGTCCAGCTCCTCGCTGTAGACGTTGCTGCCCGTATGGGCCTTGAGCATGTAGCCGAACGGACGGTTGTACTGCCCCCAGAAGTAACCCGAATCGTAGCGCGGATACCAGTTCTTCTTGGCGACGCCCTGCCAGAAGGTCGAAATGCCGATGCCGTTCCAGTTCAGATTGACATTGATGCCGTAATGGTAGCGGGCCGAGGTGTTGCCGATGACGGTCAGGTCGCCGTGGTCGGAGAGCGTCTTGGCGCCCTGATCGATCTTGCCGTCCTCGTTCAGGTCGGCGAACTTGACCTGACCGGGGCGCGTCACCTTGTCGGAGGATTGCAGGAAGGACTGCGTGGCGTGGGAGTCGATGTCGTCCTGATCGCGGAAAAGGCCCTCGACGCGGTAACCCCAGATTTCGCCCAGCTCCATGCCTTCGTAATAGTCGTCGAGGTTGCCCGTGGGGTTGATGTATTTGGTCACCCACGTACGCGAATCCCAGACCATCGCCTTGATGCCGTAGCGGAACTCCTTGCCGGCCAGTCTGAAGCTGTCGCGCCAGCCTACGGAGAGCTCCCAGCCGTTGGTCTTCAGCGAGGCGTTGTTGCCCTTGGGGGCCGCCGTGCCGTACACGGCGGGCAGGCTCACGCCGACGGTATACATATCGGTCGTATAGCGGCGGTACCAGTCGAAGCCCATCGTCAGGCGGTTCTTGAAGAGGTCCAGATCGGCGCCGACGTCGTACGTGGTCGAGGTCTCCCACGTGAGCGAGAGCGGAATGGCGCCCGGAGCGACGGTGTAGGTTCCCAGCGCATTGCCGATGACCACGGTCGAGGACTTGAGGGTCATGTAGTCGATATACTTGTAGGGGTCGATGTTGCCGTTGCCCATCGAGCCGGCGGAAAGGCGGATCTTGAAGTTGTCGAGCCAGCCCTCGGACCACCCCATGAACTTCTCTTCGGAGAGCCTCCAGCCCACCGAAGCCGAGGGAAAGAAACCCCACTTCGAATTCTGGGGGAACTTCGACGAGCCGTCGTAGCGGCAGCTGAACTCGGCGAGGTAGCGCCCCTTGTAGCCGTAATTGGCGCGGAAGAAGGCCCCGACGTAGCTCCAGTCGTAACCGCCGACCGTGGGGTCGCTCGTCACGCCGTCCATCAGCCCGAAGCTGGGCTTCGAAGGAACGGTCAGCCCCTCGCGCTTGACGGTCATGGTGCGGTATTTCTTCTTTTCGAGGTTCCAGCCGCCCAAGAGTTTGAGCGAATGGTCGTCGCCCAGTTTGGGTGTGTATTCCGCATAGATATTGCTCGAAACATAGTTCATGTCGTAACGGACGTTCTGGAGCGTGCTGCCCTGACTTTCATTGACCGTGATGGTCGATTCGGGTCCGGTGTAACCGGTGTACATGTTGGTCACGCGTTCGCGCGTGTTGCGCGAAAATAGGTAAGACAGGTCGCCGGAGACCTTGAGCACGTCTTTCACGAGGTCGATCTCGACGCCGAGCTTGTCCTTGAGCGTGAACTTATCCTCCTGCTGGTAGCTCGTCCCTTCGGCGAACCCGGCGTAACCGTTCAGCACGGCGGCATAGGTCCACGTGCCGTCGGGATTGGTAATCAGGCTGACGGGCTGGCCGGAGTGTTCGACCATGCGCGGCACGAGCTGGTTGCTGTAGTAGAGCATCGGCTGGTGGTAGTCCACGACCGTGAAATCCATGTTGTTGTTCAGGCGCAGCCACGGGCGGATGCGCACGCTGCCTTTGGCCCGCACGTTATACTGCTTGTAGCGTTCGTCGCCGACGCGGTAGATGCCGTCCTGATCGTAAAAGCGGCCCGAAACGTAATAATCGGCGTTTTTGCCGCCGCCCGAAATGCTCAGGTTGTGCTCGTGCGAATAGTTCACGTCCTTGTAGAAGGCTTTGGTCCAGTCGGTATTGCCGAAATATTCGTATTTGCCGTTGTCGTTGATGCGCACGCGTTCGAGCGAGGGATCCGTACTGCGGCGGGCGAGTTCCCGGTACCACGAATCGGAATAGGGCACGATGTTGTTGATCGTCGAATTGAGCTCCTTCGAACCGTTGTAGTAGCCGTTCCATGCGTTGATATAACCCGTCGTCCACTCGTAACCGTCGGTCACGAGGTTGGGCTTGACGGTGCGCGAGTGGATTGAGAAACTGCCGCTGTAGGTGACGTTCACCTCGCCTTCGGAAGCCGACTTGGTAGTCACGAGAATCACGCCGAAAGCGCCGCGGGCGCCGTAAATGGCGGCCGACGATGCGTCCTTGAGCACCGATACGCTGGCGATGTCCTGCGGATTGACCGTTTCGAGGTCGCCCTCGACGCCGTCGATCAGCACCAGCGCACCGCCGCCCGAACCGATCGAACCGGCGCCGCGGATGTCGATGGTCGCGGCGCGCGAAGGCTTGCCGTCGCGCATCGAGATATTGAGGTTGGGGATGGCGCCCTGCAGCGAACGCGAGACGCTCGGATTGGAGCGTTCGGCGAACTGCCTGCTGTCCACCTGATCCACGGCGCCGATCAGGTCGCGGCGCTTGACCGAACCGTAGCCCACGACGACCACCTCTTCGAGGATCTGCTTGTTCTCGCGCAGCGTCACGTCGAGCGTACTCCGGGCGCCGACCTCCTCTTCGAGGGTCTGGAATCCCAAATACATGAAGACCAGCACGGCGCCGCTTCCGGAAACGGAGAGCGAGTAGCGGCCATCGGCATCGGTAGAGGTGCCCGTAAGGGTGTTTTTCACCAGCACGCTCACGCCGGCCAGCGGTTCGCCCTGTTCGTCGGTCACACGGCCGGCGACGGTCTGCTTCCGCTGCTGCGCGGCGCTGCGCGCGGCCGGCGCATCGGACTGCGGAGGCGCGGACAAAGCAACCACCTTGTCCTTGATCTTATAGGAAATGCCGGTGCCGGCGAATACGGAAGCCAGCATCTCGTCGAGTGTCGAGCCGTTCAGCGCGACGTCCACATGGGGCAGGGTCCGTTCGCCGAGCGAAGTTTCATAGGAAAAGACCACGCCCGTCTGTTGGGTGAAAGCCGTCACCACCTCGCGCAGGGGAGCGTTGCGCAGCGACAGTTTCAGATCGTGGCGCTGCGCGGCGAAAGCGGCGTCGGCATCGGCCGCCGCGAACGACGGGAGCGTCAGGCCGGCGCATAACAGAGCCGCACACCACCCTTTCAGGAGTGAAGTAATCGATTTTTTCATTATGTTTCAGATTAGAATAAAGGAAGAAGTTTGTTTTAAGGCCGGTCCGAACGGCGGGTTCGGACTAAAGGATAGCAAAAGACTCTTGTTCCATAGGCTGAGCGGATTTGGGGTTGGGTTACTATTTATCGATTCAGCTGAATTATTTCGAAACGACAGCCCGACACGAACTGCAGCAGCTCCACGACGTCTTCGACCGAAGCGTCCTTCTGGAAACTGAAATTGTAGCGTTCGCCGGGTATCTGCTGCGCCCCGATGCGCAGGCTTACGCCATAGGTCCGTTCGATGCGCGCGACGATTTCGGGCAACGTGGCATTGTCGAGGGTGACGACCCCGTAACGGATCAGCAGCAGGTCGCCCACGGGCACTTCGTTGACTTCGAGCAGCTCGGCCTCGGCGTCATAGACGGCCTGCTGGCCGGGATGCAGGCAGATCAGGTTGCGGCCGCCGGCGTGCTGCAGGGCCACGGAGCCTTCGGCCAGCGTGGCTTCGGCGACCGGTTCGCCGCTGAAGGAGCGGACGTTGAAGACCGTGCCGAGCACGCGGACCCGGAATGCGGGCGTAGTGACGACGAAGGGTTGTCCGGCATCGTGCGTGACGTCGAAATAGGCCTCGCCGTCGAGTTCGACATTGCGGCCGTCGATGCGGAACGTATCGTCGTAGGAGAGCGTCGTACCGGGGCTGAGCCAGACGTCGGTGCCGTCGGGCATGGCCACGTGCATGGCCACGGTATCGGCGTTGTGGAAACGATGGACGAAAGGTGCGGTGGCGACCCGGTAGGTCATGAAAGCCGCGGCGAGCGCCACGGCGACGATTGCCGCCGCTGCAAAGCGGCGCAGCGGAATACGGCGGCCCCTGCGGAGCGGAGCGTCGGCGCCGAGAGCGTCGATCCGCCGGTTGAGGCTGTTGAGCGAACGCACGAAACGGGCCTGCAGCTGCGTATCGGGACGCTGCATGCGGCCGCGCTGCCAGACGGCGCGCAGCTCGGCAAAGGTACGGCGGTTGTCGTCGCTGCTGCGAATCCACGCCAGCAGGGCCTGCTCCTCCTCAGCAGTCGCAGTGCCGGAGAAGTAGGCGGTGAGCAGTTGCTCGTCGAAACGGGCGGTCGTGTCGTCTTGTTTCACGGTTCGGAATATTGGGTTTCTACCCTAAATACACCTCGCCGGGGCAAATCACCTATGCAAAAATGAAAAATTATCTGCCAAGAATATACATTGTCAAGAGAATCAGCATCTTATAGTGACTCAATTTTTGTCGGAGCTGTTTCAGGGCGTTATAGATATGGTTTTCGACGGTCGAAAGCGTGATTCCCAGCCGTTCGCTGATCTCACGGTTCGAAAGTCCTTCGATATGGCTCATGCGGAACACTTCGCGGCATTTGGGCGACAACGACTCGACCGCCGCGTCGATTTGGCCGGCGATCTCCTGTGAGTAGAGTTTGCGGATCACCTCGCTGTCGTCGGGATCGTAATGGGCGTAACAGCTCTGTTCGATCTGCTGCGTCACCCACGAACGGTAGGCCGTGGCGTTGGCGCCCTTCTTGAGGGCGTTGAGCGAAGCGTGGTAGACCGAGCGGAGCAGGTAGCCCTGCAGCGTGCCGTCGTCGCGCAGGTTGTCGCGGCGGAGCCACACGCGCACGAAGACGTCCTGCACGACATCCTCCGCCCCGTCGTCCCCGACGAACAGACCGGCATAATTGACGAGCGACGCCCAGTAGATGCCGTAAAGTTCGTTGAAAGCGCCGCGGTCGCCGGCTTTCACCCTTGCTATCAATGTCGAATCTTCCACTTCGGTTCCAGTTAGACGTTTACAAAGATAGGGCTTTTTATCGTTTGTCCAAAAATGCCGCATCCCCGGCCGGCACATCCGGCCGCGGGGGCTGAAAGTACGGAAAAAATACGTTTTCGCAGGCGTCAGGGCGTGTCAAACATACTTTTTGTGCATGGATGCGGACTGTTTTCCCGGCAAGATGACTTAAATTTGTACTGTTTGAAACGATATATTAACCTGATAATAACCGAAACATGAAGAAAAACATTCTCCTGACCGCCGCGGCCCTGCTGACAACTCTGGCAGGAGCGGCCCAGTGGCAGCCCGCAGGCGACCGCATCGGCACCGAGTGGGGCGAAAAACTCGACCCGCAGAACGTACTGCCCGAATACCCGCGTCCGCAGATGACGCGCACGCAGGTGCAGGACGGCTGGCAGAACCTCAACGGGCTCTGGAATTACGCGATTCTCCCGATGGGAGAGACGCCCGAAAAATACGACGGGCAGATTCTGGTGCCGTTCGCCGTGGAATCGAGTCTCTCAGGGGTCGGCAAGCGTCTGGGCGACCGGAACGAACTCTGGTACAACCGCACCTTCACGGTCTCCCCGAAATGGAACGGCAAGCGCGTGCTGCTGCACTTCGGCGCGGTGGACTGGAAAGCCGACGTCTGGGTGAACGGCGTCTGCGTGGGAACGCACACCGGCGGCTTCACGCCGTTCGAATTCGACATCACGGCGGCGCTCAAGAAGGGCGACAACGAGCTGAAGGTACGCGTATGGGACCCCACCGACGCGGGCTGCCAGCCCCGCGGCAAGCAGGTGAACCGTCCCGAAGGCATCTGGTACACCCCCGTGAGCGGCATCTGGCAGACGGTATGGCTCGAAGCCGTGCCGCAGCAGTACATCAGGAACATCCGAACCACGTCCGACCTCGACCGCAAACTGTTTCGCGTGGAGACGGCCGCCTGCGGCGCGCAGCCGGGCGACGTGATCGAAGTGCGTCTTTACGACAACGGCACGAAGGTAGCCGAGGGCCGTGCGCTCAGCGGTGCGCCCGTGGAGCTGAACGTGGCGGAGCCTAAGTTGTGGAGTCCCGCATCGCCGTTCCTCTACGATATGGAAGTGGCGCTGGTGCGCAACGGCAGGAAGGTGGACGAGGTGCAGAGCTACACGGCGATGCGCAAATTCTCAATCGGCCGCGACGAAAACGACATCGTACGTCTGGAGCTGAACAACGAACCGCTGTTCCAATTCGGTCCGCTGGATCAGGGCTGGTGGCCCGACGGACTCTATACCGCCCCGTCGGACGAGGCGCTGGCGTTCGACGTCGTAAAGACCAAGGAGCTGGGTTACAATATGATCCGCAAGCACGTGAAGGTCGAGCCGGCGCGCTGGTACTACCATTGCGACAAGCTGGGCATGATCGTATGGCAGGATATGCCCAACGGCGACCAAGGTCCCCAGTGGCAGATGCACAACTACTTCAACGGCGCGGAGAAACACCGCTCGGCAGAATCCGAAGCCAACTTCCGCAAGGAGTGGAAAGAGATCATCGACTGCCTCTACTCGGTTCCCTCGATCGGCGTATGGGTACCCTTCAACGAGGCGTGGGGACAGTTCAAGGCTCCCGAAATCGCCGAATGGACCAAGGCTTACGACCCTTCGCGTCTGGTCAATCCCGCCAGCGGCGGCAACCACTACCTGACGGGCGACATACTCGACACGCACCACTATCCGCACCCGCGCATGACGCTGCTCGACACCAACCGCGCGACGGTGCTGGGCGAATACGGCGGCATCGGGCTGGTGATGAAAGAGCACCTTTGGGAACCCGACCGCAACTGGGGCTATGTCCGCCTGAACTCGCCCAAGGAGGTGACGGACGAATACGAGAAATACGCCGACATGCTCTACAAGCTGATCGGGCGCGGATTCGCAGCGGCGGTCTACACGCAGACGACCGACGTCGAAGTGGAAGTGAACGGCCTGATGACCTACGACCGCAAGGTGATGAAGGTCGAGCCGGAGCGCATCCGCAGGATCAACGAACGCATCTGCAATGCGTTGAACAAATAGGACGGGAAACATCCGAAACGAAAGGAGGAGGTCTTTGCGGGCCTCCTCCTTATTTTATATTACAGGATTCTCCGTATCCGGGACGCCGGGGTCAGACGCATCGTATCGTAGTCGAGTCCCGAAATGACCGTCAGTCCGCAGCGGCGGCCGGGCGCTACTTCGCCCAGCTCGGCATCCATATCCAATGCCCGCGCACCGCCTTCGGCGGCCCACGAAAGCAGTTCGGGCAGCGGCACCTCCGGGAACATGCGCATCTCTTCGAATACCGACAGCCGGTCGTTCGAGGCCAGCGAGTCGGTGCCCAGACAGATGTCGAGCCGGTTGCAGCGCAGCAGTTCGACGGGCGGTTCGAGACGCGAAATATAGCGGTTGGAGCG
>ERZ837910.4880-NODE-4880-length-12651-cov-12.609717_pt1 | contig 12651 bp, 9 predicted proteins | sample MGYA00519940_ERZ837910 | MGnify/ENA primary metagenome ERZ837910 (study PRJEB31850, sample SAMEA3708825) | human gut metagenome | biome: human gut; feature: human-associated habitat; material: faeces | place: China | collected 2014 ... | reverse complement strand
CAGTTATTTTGTTCGTATCTTATGAATATATGTCTATTGTATCTGTGTCATTTCTTATAGTTTGTATTAAGTTTGTTCCTTCGATTTTTTGTATTGAATTATATTTAAATTCTATTTTTGTGTTTTCTTCATCATCTATTACACCTAATTTTCCGTTTTTATCACATGCTGTAAAATAATTATCTTGTAAATATTCTATATAGATATAATCATTTTTTGTTATTGCTTTGCCATTTTTATATACTGTATATACTGTTTTTCCATCTGCTGTATTAATATATATTTTGTAATTTTCATTATTGGTATTTATTATTGCCATATTTGAGTCCATATTTGTTTCTTTTCCGTTTGCATCAAATATTTTAGTTGTTTCATCTGATGTTGCATATATATAATCGCCTGATGTATCTATTTGTTTATATTCAAATGGTACTATTGTTTTTCCTTCCATTGAAATAACTCCATAATTTTTTCCTTTTAGAGCTATTATTGTGTTTGTGCTTTCATTGTATAATAGTGATTGATACTCATTGTTTATAACTTTTTTTCCATTTTTTAGTAATCCATATTTTCCATTTTCTGCACATATGATATAAATATTTTTGTCGTTTATTTCTATTATTCTATATAAATCATTATATTTGTTATCAATTGTTTGTTTTCCTTCTATATTTACATATCCATATCTATATCCTTCATCTGTTGTTTCATTTACAATATATCCTGCATTTTTGTATCCGTTCTCTTCATAATAATATCTGTCACTTTCTATTCCATCATATTCTGTTTTTACTAGTGTTGTTCCTTTGATATTTATTACTCCATATTTTCCGTCTTTTTTTACTAATAATTCTCCTTCTTTAAATTGAAGTGTTTCTATTTCATCATATATTGCATTTGTTATCTTTTTTCCGTCTATGTCTATTATTCCATATTTTCCGTCTTTGCTATATTTTAGTGTTGTTTTTTCATACATTAAATCACTTAATATGTTTTTAAATCTTAGTGGTTGTATGTCTTGATATTGTGTATATATTTCTTCGCCTTTTTCATTTAATACTTTTGTGTTTTCGTTTTCATAGCATATGAATACTGCTTTTTCTGGATTTGGTATTTTTACATCATCATATTGTGTTTCTATAATTTTTTCGCCTTTGGTATTTATTACTCCATATTTTTCATTTTCTTTTACTACAAAATATTTGTATTCTGTTATTTGTGCTATTTCATATTTTCTGTTTTCTTTTTGTATTTTGTTTACTATTAGTGTCGCTGATATTGCTATCGCTATAATTATTATTAATGCTATGATTATTATTTGTTTCTTTTTCATATTTTTTCCTTTCCAAGGCATTTTTAGTTTTTACCCTTTCTTTTCTTTTGTCTATTTTATTATAATTGTTTTCTTTGTTTTTTTCAATAATAATTGTTAATTTTTTGTTTAACAAAAAATACAAATATGTTGTGTATTTAATACTACATCATATTTGTACTTTTAAATATTAATTTTTCTTTATTATTTGATTTACTTCTTCTTTTGTTAATTTTGTAATTTCACATATTAAGTCAATGGATAATTCTTTATTTATCATTTCTTTTGCTATTTGTATACTTTTCTCTTTTGCTCCTTCTATTTTCCCGTTCCTTTTTTCCGTTCTTCTTTTCCGTTCTTTTTTTCCTGCTTCAAAAAAATTATGCTCACTAGTTAATCTATTATACTCTGCCATTATTATTGAATTATGTCTCTCCCTTTCCTTTGGGTCTGCACTTATAAAGTCCAAAGTATTCATTGCTTTCTTAATTTCTTTGTTTTCTCTTTCTGCCATATCAATTCCCTCCTCATTTTGTGTAAATATACACATCCATTGGTCTAATTTTGTAAATTTTGATGGTTCTTTCCTTTTGTATTTTGGCAATTCTATATAATGAAATTCTATATATTTTGATGCTATCTGGTCTTCTTCTTCATATCCCATTTCTACATATTCTTCTTTTAAAGTTTCTTCAAATTTCATTTTTCCGACACTATGATAACTATTTCTTTTTAGGAAATTATAATTTGTTATAAATATCACTATGCTCTTTTTAAGTTTTTTATATTTATCTCCTTTTTTTAATTGTTCTGTTATCATTTTTCCCAAATACTGTGTTCCTCTTTCGTCTGTATTTTTCTCATCTTCCATTTGCATTTCTATATCCAAAATAGTTCCATCGTCTGTTTCTGCTTTTATATCTAAAAGTCCTCGTTTTTCATCTTTTTCGTATGGTATTATTTCTGGATTTTTTATTGTTACTGTTTTGATGTCTTTCTTTAAAATAGCTTCTAATAAATCTTTTAGTGCACTCTCATTTCCTTCAAATGCAAATACCCTTTTAAATATGTAATCATCTGTAATTGGTAGTCTGTCTACTTTTTTTGTTTCATTTGCCATATTTTTTCCTCCTTTATTATACTAAATATTTTTGCTTTTGGCAATACTATTTAGTAAATATTTATTATATATTTACAATTAAGGAGACAATTACAGACTAGAAATTTAATTTAAAAATACTTTTAAATGCAAGTGTATTAGGGTTATCAACACTTTTATTGTTATATAATACTTTGGTTAATACCTTGTTATAATTTTAATGGGTATTTTTAGATTTAATGTTTTTGATTTTAATCTTTCTTTTTAATTTTTGATTTTGACAGCAAATTCCAAGTTTCATCTTGTATTTTTTGATAATCAAGTATATTCCCTGAAAAAGTTTGCTTTTTCACATCAAATTCCTCATTGTTGTCAGCCTTAAATAATAAAAATGTGGTGGAAATATTTTCGTAATCAGACTCTGGAGTAAGAGCTTTGTATCCATTTAGCCAAATTTCCTGAATGTCACTTTTTTCTTCATCACTTTTACTACATCCAACTACTATCAGTGCAGTCATAATTAAAAATAGAAGTTTTTTCGGGCTGACCCCAAAGGAACCCTGAATGCATTTGATGCTGTCAAGTTTCTCTTGGTATTCATTGAGTATATTACGTAGTTTGGTATTGATTAGTGCTGCGTCTGGACGTTTGACTACTTGCCCGTTTTTGAATTGTGAAAGACTGTCGACTTTGAATCGAGTGACAATGTATTTTGTTTCTTCTTTGTGATGGATGGCTATACAAATTTTGTGAGATCCATCACTTAACACCTTTGCTGGGATTAGAGCTAATCTGATTGTTGCCATAGTTTCAAAATTTAGAGAAAACACTCGGACAAGATTTCGACAAGGTAAATTGCTCAAAAGTGAGAGTTTTCTCGTTTTTTTTTAATCAATAGCAGCTAATTAGAAAAGTAAAAAGGCTGATTAACCATTTGATAATCAGCCTTTCTGCTAAGTGATTCCGCTGCGATTCGAACGCAGGACCCACGCCTTAGAAGGGCGTTGCTCTATCCAGCTGAGCTACGGAACCATCCTTGTTTGCGGGTGCAAAGATAATAGCTTTTATCAAAAGTTCCAAAAATCTTAGCAACTTTTTTTCGCTCATAACTTATTTTTTTCTATTTAGCATTCCAATAAAAGGAATAAAACAACAAACATGAAAGACGTAAACCATTATGCTTGAGTCTATTCCAATCCATTCTGTCAAATTAGTATATAGTAGGGAAGAGAAGAACTGAACAATAAAAAACAAAATAACAAAATAATCGGCAAAGCGAATAAATAAGAAAGTCATTCCTCGAATTATATCTCTGTCATTACGAAAACGCCCGGAAGTATAGCCAAAAACTACTCCTGACAAACCTATCCCGAATGAAATAAGATAATATATGCCTTGCTGAAAAGGTGAATTTTCTAAAGAGCCGGTAATACTTCGCAATATCGTCCAAGGAGCAAAAGTAGTCATGATGATTGTCAACGAATAGATAAATAAAATACAAGCAGAAAACAGTAGGGCACGCTTTTCTTTTCGCGTTAACTGCTTTCCTCTTTTCAAAATCCTGCCAATGGCATTAACCATGCCACTATAAGAAGCTATTCCAAGACCAAAGAGTAAGATCATTATAATTCCCAAAGCGGGAGTCTTAACATAATTACTTGTAATATGTCTAAGTTCCCAGCGGATACCTTCCGGACTAAGCAGGCTTTGCACTGTGCCAAGCCCGTAAATACTGCCTATCCATGAGACTAATGCCACTATTACTGTCAATAAAAAGAAGAATGTAGCTACATGGGGAAAATAGTAATTATTCTTCATCCGGCTCTAAATTATCAATATCAATAATACGCAACTCTAAAGCGCGTGTTACAAGACGACATGCGTTAACACCGCTTCGCTCATTAATAGTAAACAAGCGATTAATAAGATCGTTTTGCCGCTTTTCTATTGATTTTACACCGAAAGGCATACCTTTTAGATTTGTAATCATTTCTTTGGTATACCCTAGTGCCAAATGACGAAGAAGACGTTCGTCATATTCATCAATATCATAATTGATGATAGCTTCCTGCCGGCGTTGTTCTTGCGCGACAGATTGTTTGAAGCGTTCTATTATTTTTTCGAGTATGGGATAATTAAACACAAGTTTCTTACCATCCATTACGGCTTGCACATCGGTCGCCGTCAGAAGCTCGCCTGTTTTGAGAATAATACCATCTGCACCGGCATTCAAAACATCTACCCAAAGCTTTTCATTCAACACCTCACCGGTAAATATAAGTACTTTTATTTCAGGGTGATTCTTCCGTAAAGAAGAACATATATCTACCCCTATGGTAGTGGAACCACCCAGGCCTAAATCGAGTAATACCATGTCAGGAGTATGTACTTTAAGAAGTTCCCAAAATTCATTCTCAGTCATAGCTGTACCAATCACCTCGGCATTAGGAATTTCATGTCTGAAAATCTCTTCAGTACCTTTTAATTCTAACTTAACGTCTTCAACAATTATAACTTTAAATTTCTTGCTTTCCATATTATCTTGATTTATTATATTTCATTATTTTGTTATCTTGCAGGAATAGTAAACCATATCATAAAACCTCCATTGCTTATCGGCTGGGCATTAATACGACAGCCACGCCTGCCTGCAAACTCGTCATGTTCACGAATTACTTGCTTGCATATTAGATATTCCGTACCTGTCAGAACTCCTTCGCTACCACGTTTCATTCGTGATAAATGCGGATAGAATAATTGATTCAGTTCTTCTTGAGTTTTATCGCGGCGTTTATCTATAAAGTCGAACCTGACAAAGTCTGTGTCCTTATATATATGTAAATACAGTCTTCCGTCAACCTCATAAGACAAGGCTTCATCTATTAAATTTTCAAGCATATATTTTAATTGAATCATATCTCCAAGCATTGAAACATTTTCCACTTTTATTTTTAGTTCTACTTTACAAAAAAAACGTTTTCCCACACGTTTCATGTAGCGTTCTGCATAATCAGCTAAATCCTGGGCCTTTACAATACTGCGTTTAAAAGTTATTTCTTCTAATTGTCGGGCAGCACAGGAACTCAATATTGTAAAAATATCTTTATAATAACTAATCAGCTCACTTACAGTCTCTATTTGTCTTCTTTCGTTCTCACGAACCGGTTCATTGTTTAGTTTGTCGATAATCTGTTTTATTTTATTAGGATAATAAATTGTTTCATGCTTAATGGTGGACAAACAGTTGTCCAAAACTAAATTCTGTACATGAAGCTGGTTTTCTTCACGGATAGCTCGGCGAGCATCGTCTTGAGCCGTCTCTATATCACGATATTTTTGTGCCATCAGCACCACCGCATTATAAGCGATTATAGCAACATATCCGGCTACTAACTCTACCATTAAGCGATCATCTTCGCGCCCGCTATCAAAAGAACATCTTAAAGCCAGTACACCGGTGCAACGATTTTCTCCTCCGGTTTCCACCCACAAAGGAAGGCATTTAATGCGATTTTTTTCTGTCCAATATACAGTCTGTGTCTCAAAACAACGTGTCATAAGTTCACGCATATCCTCATTTCCCTCATCCGGTAAAGAAAAACTGCATTTCAAGTTATGACTGTCTTCACTATAAACGGCTATGCCAAGTACATCAATGGCAATTAATTCATTTATTCCCTCAAACATGGCATTAACCAAACTTTCCGCAATATCTTTGTCGGCCTGTTCGTTCAGCAAAGATCCTGTAAAAACCTGTTTATTAATCTCAAGCACCTGCTCCAAATTATACCGGTACAGCAAACGATGGCGAAAATAAAGCAAATAATAACCTGTCAGTAACAGCAGCAATATGATAATACAAAGAATAATAGCGACAATCTTATTATTTGCCGACAGTTGCATCTGCCGGCAATATTCCTCAAGAGAAGTATCTTCACTTATCTGTTTATAAAGCGCAGTATATGCATTGTTATTGTATCGATAAGCATCTAAATGGCCCAACGCCAAAAATGCCACTGCTGATTCATTACGTACGTCCAGCAGGGTATAATAATCCGTGTCAAAATGATTATTGAACCACTCCAGTTCGGCTGCCGTCCCTTCTCCTTCCAATCTCAATAAAGGTGCTGTTTGATGAGAATACTGTTTATAGTGGGCATTCAGGCAAAATAATGCGCTGTCAGCATATGATAAGGCTTGTTGATAAAGTCCTTCGATATTGCAATTGTATACATCATAAGCATAATTATTTGCTGCCGTTAACCATTTGTCATAGCATTGGACGGAGTCTTCCGGTGTCATTGTTTCCTGTCGCTCCAAATGATTCTCTCCACAACTGCTCAATAGCGATAGAGTAGATATAAGAATCAACATCAGTATTTTCCGTATTCCTTTGGGGAGGCGAAAATAAAAGCGACTGCCTCTGCCCGGTTCACTTTCAATATTAAATGTGCATATTCGAAAGATGTCGTTCGTTTTTCTATATTTATCGATAATGCCTTTACAATTCATCAGTCCGAACCCATGTCCTTTATTCTTTTGAAGTTCTGCTGCATTCTCGGTACTTTGTAAACCAATTTTTCCGGAATCATATACTTTTTCACTCAATATTCGTTCTTTGTCTTCTACAGAAAGCCCCAAACCATTATCTTGAATAGATATTTCTACATAATTTTCGTTTTCTTCTGCATACACAGAAATTTTCCCTCCTTGTTGGGTATACTTACGGGCATTTTCCATTAGAGTGTTAATCATAAAGAGTGTTAGTGCCTTATCTGCCTTTACTATGGCTTCGGTAGGTATTATCGTCAATGTCTGTTGCTTCATTTCGAAGGTCTTTCTTCCTTTGACTAAGACCTTAAACAGGTCATTTAATTCAAAATTTTCAATACTTAAACTAAGTGTTCCTTGTTTCATCTTTATCCATAAAGCCAGGATGTCGTTATACTCGTTGATACGGGTTATCAATTCATCTATATAATGATATTTGCTTTTCTTAATGTCTTCATTGTCAATATAATTATTCACTGTAAGCTTATGCGTCTCATTAATAATACGGTCGATATAAGGCATGATACCCATAACAATGAAGAGACATGCTTTCTTTACCAGATTTTGCCGTTTGTTTTCTGCCAAATGTTGTTCGTGTATATATTGTTCTTTTTCCAGCCGTTTGCGTTCATCTCCCAATGAAATAAAAGCCAGTCCGTTTTCCAATGTCCATGATATATAAGGAATTATAACCTTCATCAAAGCTTTATCATCCTTTTTCATTTTCTGTGAAGAATACAAGTTTATTTCTCCTAACGGTTGTTCTTTGTTGGGGACACTTAGAATAAACCGGGTACAACTGCCATCATACTGTATCGGTTGTTTCGTTTCATTTTCGTAAACGACAATTTGCAATAGCGATGCTCCTATCAACTGCAGAATATCTTCACCTACTGCAGTGTGCATGGCACTTATGACATCATCCACTTCATTTGCATCCGAAGGTACGGAAGCTGTAATCTTTCTGCAAATATCGAGAGTACGTTTCAACTTGGCAATATATAACGTATTGCGAACTTTCCATTGTCTGTTTAGTATCCAGAACAGCACAATCAGTACTATAATTCCGATAATGACAACAGCCAATAAGCCGGTTAATTGCTCGGATTCCTTTTCTAATGCAATATAGCGGCTTTCCAGTTCTTTGTCTTGTCGCGTATAATCAAGTATATCAAGATAAATGTTTCTGTTATAATCAGATTCCGGTTTCATTCCCAGGGCAGCATAAGTTACACTAAGTTGTTCACGAAAGCGGGCAATCCATTCGGGAACCGTTTTGATACCATCATCATTAATCCATTGAAGTTCGATGGAAGTGGATGCCATGGGAACATAAGGGCGAAGACGATCTGTCGTATCTGTACAATGATAAAATTTCTCATGATGGCGGTTCACATATCCTAAAGCCTCAGATAGATAACTTAATGCTTCCTCATACCTTCCTTGCTCATTACAACAGGAGGCCAAAGTGCGATAAGTTCCTGATATCTGATATAAATCTCCATAGGTTTTAAATAATTGTAGAGCATTTTCGGCAAAAGACATCACCAATTCTTCCCATGGTAAATCTTCTGTATTAATGCCTCTCATCACACTGGGACGGCGTGCCATCAACAAATCATAATTCTTTCTCTCTTTCAGTAATTCCGCCATTGCTTGCGAAGCATTAGCTTCAAAGTATACATATCCTAAATCATGACTGATGCGCAAACAATCCACTAAGTAATTAAACTCGCCCAATACAACTTCCTCTTGTGTAGGTGCTTCATACATACCTCCCGAACCTTTCATGTAATAATAATAGAGCAGTTGTGCCGTGTCGCGTTCCAGTCCTTCGTCTACTTTAATTTCATTTATGGCCTCCAAAGACTGCTGTTCTTGCTGTAAATAATAATAGTAGATGGCTGATGCAATCGAGAACTCGGAATGTGCATAGTTCAAACGTTCTAATATCGTAGGATCGGTGATGGCAGAACGATCATCGTTAATACGCTTCATACGGCGTAAGGCACTGTTACGGTAATCATAAAATTCTTTATTCATGGCGGTACGCTGGCAAATCTTCATCATGCCAATGTCAGCTATCAGACGCTCAAGTTCATTTGTCGTTGTTTCGTATACTTGTTGAAAGAACTTTTCAGCCGTTTCAAAATCCATGTGAATAAAGGCACAAAATCCTATATTATTCAGTGCTTCGGCACGCAAGGAAGAATTGTTCAAAGAAAAACGATATGCTGCATGGGCAGCTTTGCAAGAAGCCTTCAAATCTTTGTAACGCACTTTATAAGCAACTTGATTAAGTGAGTCGGCCCGAAGGTATAAAGAAGCATCTTTTTCGTTTTCACACGAGAAGAAACTTCCTGTGACTGTCAATATACTTGCACAAATAAGCAATAAACGCATTTTCTTCATTGGATATTTTTTCTCTAGGTTATAAGCAGCAAACAAAAATACAAAAATTCCGATTATTCCATAAATTAAAAACGAATAAGTATCAATGAAAAAGAGATTAATCTTTCAAGAAATAGAGATGATAAAAAAATAGGGGACTGTGAATTTCATGGCAAATCATAAAACTAAAAAAGCTATCCGGTTATGGACAGCTTTTCTTTGTGCTCAAATAATCATGAAATTACTTTTTAGCTTCTTCCAAAGAAGCCTTTCTAAACTCTTTCAGTAATTTTTCCAGCTCTAAAGAAGCTTTGCGTGCACGTGTACCTGCAGCTTTATTACCTTTTTCTGTTTGCAATTCAGCATCCATAAAGAATGCATTGCTTAATTCCTTGATTTTTGCAACTAATTCGTTCATCTTACTATTTATTTATTAATTATTAAATCGGATTCAAATTAAATCCTTTTTTGTTAGAATACGCTTTAACATGCTTGTTTTTTACAGTTTTTCAACATTTTTAGCTGAAAAGATAGACGATGATACCTGTTATACACACATACACCAATGCATAAGGGATGGCAGCTTTTAATATTTCTCCTTCTTTCCCTTGTTGGTTTCCGGCGGAAGTAGCGATTGCAATGCTCTGAGGCGAAATTATTTTCCCTCCTGTTGCTCCTACGGTATTTGCAGCCGATAACCAATCGGGACTTACCTGAATATGTCCGGCAACACTAGCTTGTAATTTACCGAATAGGATATTGGAAGAGGTATCACTGCCTGTAATAAATGTGCCCAAGCAACCGATTATCGGTGCAAAAAAGGGATAAAGATTTCCGGTAATAGTTGCAAGTGCAGTAGCTATTACGGATATCATACCGGAAGTATCCATGACAGTGGACAGGCCTACCAGACAAATCACTGTTATAAATGTCTTTTCCAATTGTTTCACCGTTTTCCAAAGTATAACGAACAGTTCCTTGACAGTTGCTCCCTGGATAAGACCACCTGCAAATGTACCCGCAAAAAGCAAAACGCCTGCATGGGTCAGCCACGAAATCGTATAATTCACTGTCGACATATTTATAGGAAGACTGATGTGTGTTACCCAATTATTCTCCAATGTGTTTCTCAGTCCCGGAAATAATGGACTTGTCACAATTATCAATAAAAGAATAAAGAGATAGATGCTCCACGCCTTGAATATATCCTTACTTTTCAAAATGTTTCTCCGATTCTTTTCTTTTTTTGTTGCAGTCAGTTTACCATATAAAATAATAACAATAATGGACAATATACTTCCAATGATAGCAGGAGATTCAGCACCCATATAACGTGCTGCTATATATTGACTCCCCAAAGAAACACTGCCTACCAATAGTGCTAATAATACGTTTTTAGGTAGTGATTTTAATTTAGGATCTGTAAGAAAGAGTAATATTAATGGAATTAAAAACATCAAGACTGAAAGTTGGAGGACAACATTTGTGCTTAATGTTTGTACATTCAGGCTTGTTTCTTTGGCAAGTACAAGCACTGGTGTACCAATAGCACCGAAAGCTGTGGCTACACTGTTGGCAATCAGACTGACTGTTGCCGAAAAAATTGGTTTAAATCCTAAACTAATCAGAATGGCAGCAGGAATGGCTACGGCTGTTCCAAATCCGGCCATAGCCTCTAGCAATCCTCCGAATCCCCATGTAAGCAATAATACCTGAATACTTTTATCAGTTGAGATAGAAGAAAATTGCTGTTTAATAATCTCCATTTTCTCCGTTTTAAGCAAGACGTTGTAGCTGAATATGGCCATCAGGATAATAATCAAAATGGGTGAAACTGCTTTCATGGCTCCATAAAGAAAGGAAAATAATAAATCATCCAAAGGGAAATGAAACCCGAAAAAGGCAATCAGCATGGTAACTACTAAAGATATAATGCTGCTTTTATCACCTGACATTTTAAAAAATGCCATTAGTACTATCAGTGATAATACGGGAACTATGGCTATAATCAGATTCATATAGTTAATGGTGGCTTAAAATTACTACAAAATAACAGTTCATATAAAGTTAAAGTTCATATTAGAGGAAAACAATTAACAACAATTCATAGAAAGACGGTATAACAAAGTGGACGATTTAAGGATGAAGCAAATAATGTTTATAGAGTAAATATGGAAAATTTAAAGTCGGTTGACCCACTATTATAAAAGTCACCTGACCCACTTGGATTACGATAAAAATTAACCTTATAGAATTACCATATTTCAGTCTTGTTTTTGTACTTTACAAAGCATTTTAGCCCGGTATTATTAACCGAATAAAATTTTTAAAAGAATGAAAATAAGAATCAAGCACATACTGCGGTATTACCAGTCAGGAATGAGTATCCGTAGTATCAGCTCTTCTCTTCTGATTTCACGTAATACAGTCAAACGATATATCCGTATATTATGAAGATATGGGTATAGAACTTGAACACCTGTTAAAAATGGACGAGCAGCATCTGCATGAGCTTTTCGGTACGGAGACTGACAATGAACCATCAGGATCTGCAGAGTATAAATATCTTCAAGAACGTATATCTGAGTACATAAAACGACTTAAAGCCCGTGGAACAACAAGAAGGTCCTTGCATGAGGAATGTCTGAGAGATCGTCCCCAAGGTTACAGCTACTGTTCATTCTGCCTGTATCTCAGACGTGAAAAGGAAGTAAAAGTACCGGTTGGACGCATAGATCATATAGCCGGTGATCAGATGTATGTGGATTTTGCCGGTGACAAACTTTATATTGCAGACAGGAATACGGGTGATAAGGTTCCCGTGGAAGTCTTTGCCGCTATACTTCCTTGCAGTCAGATTACGTATTACGAAGCTGTACCATCGCAAAAGAAAGAATATCTTATCCAGGCATGTGAAAATGCCTTCCATTATTTTGGAGGTGTACCCAATGCCATAGTTCCCGACAACCTCAAATCTGCCGTAACAAAGCCCGGAGGAACAGAGCCGGAATACCTGCAATAGTGTTTTGTTATCTTCGCCCACACCATAAAACAGTTTTCTAACAAGATCAACAGTAATAACCTTGCCGGACGTTTCCAATTCTCTATAAATTTGGTGTATGTGTGAACGTGTGATTTCTAAGTAGTGGTTCAGTTCCACCGACATACGATCTTTTCCTTTTGAATTCTCTTTTGCCGGATTCCATAGATTTACGAGACAGCTTCTTTTGATAGAAACATCTGCCATACAGCCGTTTACGGTGATTCTCATGCACACGGGTGCTTCTCCGTTCTTTAA
>ERZ837910.4876-NODE-4876-length-12656-cov-3.626617_pt1 | contig 12656 bp, 8 predicted proteins | sample MGYA00519940_ERZ837910 | MGnify/ENA primary metagenome ERZ837910 (study PRJEB31850, sample SAMEA3708825) | human gut metagenome | biome: human gut; feature: human-associated habitat; material: faeces | place: China | collected 2014 ... | reverse complement strand
AAATCAGCCGGGCGGCGGACTTTTTCGGTCCACCGCCCGGCGTTTTTCTGCTTATGCCGCGCCGAGGTAGCGCATCAGGATGACGGCGACCTGCGCGCGCGTGGCGTTCTGCTGCGGCGCAAGGTAGTCCACCCCGCCCTCGCGCGTTCCGGCGATCAGTCCCGCCGCGTTGGCCCACGACAGGGCGTCATAGGCCCAGCCGCTGACGGCTCCGCCGTCCGGGAAGCTGCCGAGGTCCGCGCGCCCGCCGGTCGGAACGCCGCGCAGGCCTGCATAGCGATACAGGATCGTGGCGATCTGCTCACGCGTGACATTGCCGTCCGGCTCGAATTTCCCGCCGCCGACGCCGTTGACGACGCCGTTTTCGGCCGCCCACGCGACGGCCTCCGTATACCACTGGCCGCGCGGCACATCCGTAAAACTACTGCCGCCCGCCGCGGCGGGCTTACCGTCCATGCGCCAGAGCACCGTAACGAGCATGGCGCGCGTCATCGGCTCGTCCGGGCTGAACATATCGGCCGCCGTGCCCTGGAACAGGCCGTGCTGATAGGCGAATTTCACACCGGAATAGAACCAGTCGCTCGCGCGGACGTCGCGGAACGGGTCGTTCCACGGCCGTTCCGTTCCGGACCAGCGCGGGTCCTTCGCGCCGCACACTGTGCACGCGCCGTTGCGGTACTGATGTCCCGCAGCCGGGACGGCCTCGCCGTGCGTGATCTCCGTGCCGCAGGCCTTACAGACCGTGTCGCCGGTGTAACCCGCCTCCGTGCAGGTGGCCGCGCGGGCATCGCGCAGCTCCGTCTCCAGATGGGCGCAGCGCGCAGAGGCGGAAAGCTCCGGATAGGCTCCGTTTTCCAGCACGAAGCAGCCGTTTTTGTCCAGCTGCCGCAGGAAGGACAACCCGGCAAATTCTGCCGCCGTGCGCGCCGCCGTGCCGGATGCCTCCGCCTTGCCGCCGACGGCAGTACCGCAGGAATCCGCACGGTAATAGAGATTTTCACGCACGTTTGTCGAACGGCTGCTGTCCCGGCCGATCAGGCCGCCCGCCGTTCCGGCCGCCGCGCTGACCGCGCCGTAGCTGAAGCAATTTTCTGCGCGGTAATCGTTTCCGTAGCCGATCAGGCCGCCCGTGCCGGAGGAGGCATAGGTATGGGCATTGCGCACCTCGCCGGCGCTGTAGCAGTCGGTGAGTGACGACGCTCCCTCCGTCATGCACGCACCGGCCACGCCGCCCAGATACCACCCGCTGCCGGTGACGGCCCCATAGTTCGCGCAGCGGAGCAGGCTTCCTCCGATGCGTCCGGCCACGCCGCCGATGCCCGTGGCCGCACCGTTTCCGGTCACGGCGCCGCGGTTCACGCAGCCGGTCAGCGTGCTTTCCTTGTCGTTGACCACACCGGCGAGGCCGCCGACGCCATCCGTGCCCGTGACGGCCCCGAGGTTGGTGCAGCCCGTCAGGCTGCTTGCCCCGTCGAGGAGTGCGGCGATGCCGCCCGCCTTTTCGCCGGTCGAAGTCACGGCCGCTTCATTCACGCAGCCAAGGAACTGCGTGTTCTTCGCCTGCGCCGCGATCCCGGCCGCGCTGCCGTTGGCCTTCGCCGTGCCGGAGACGCGGATGTTTTTGAGCACCGCGCCGTCCGCCGCAAGGAACAGGGCAGCGCCGCTGCCGGTCGTCTCCGCCGTCATCTCCGTGATGCGGTAGCCGTTTCCGTCAAATGTACCCGCAAACGGGGCCTGCGTGCTGCCGATGCCGTCGAACCAGCGGACGCTGCGGTTGAAGGTCTTGTCGTCATTTGCCAGCGAGATATCCGCGCCGAGCAGGATGGTCTTGCCCGCGAAGGAATTGCCCTGCTTGACCAGCTGGGCCAGGCCCGCCAGCTGCCGCGCGGACGTCAGGGTGAAGCTGTCGGCCGACGGCGTATACCAGTCCGTCTCGGCCAGCTGCGTCCAGACCTTGTGCGTCGTGTAGGCCGTGGCGCGCAGGCGCAGTGAGGCGCTCGTGATCCGGCTCGTGACGGTAAATTTCCCGGTGTCCGTGCTTTTCTCCGTCTGTGCGGCATCCTGGAAGGTGAAATAATAGCGGAATTTCCCGTTATAGACATAATTCAGGTCCTCCGGCTCTGCGTCTTCCGCCAGCGTGGCCGTAGCAGTCAGCACGTCGCCCTCGTAGAGCGGGTCGCCGTCCGCCACGGGATAGTCCGTCACACGCCGAGCGGTCCCGTTTTCCATCACCGTGCCGTCCTTCTTTACCGTGATGGAGAAGGCCGGGGCGTTCTCGATGTACAGCGCGCCCGCCGTCATGCGGGAGAACACGCCGCTGACGGCCGCGTCCGCCGTCACGGTCGCATAGGGGCCGGTCAGGGACTTTCCGTTCAGCGTATAGGTTCGGAAGGCCCAGCCGATATCCGGCGTATTGGAAAGATGGAGCACCGTGCCGAAGGCCACAGTCTCGCCTGCATCGGCGGCGATCGTACCGCCCTCCGGCTGCGTGATGCGAACGGTGTGGGCCGCCGGGCTGCGCTCAGCCTCCCACGCCAGAACGGGATAGCTCCCCTGCACGGCGGCATAGGCCGCGCCGTTGCAGTTCAGCGCGTCAACGAGCTTCTGCGAGCGCATGTCCGCCTTCGGCATGGCCGTGACGGAGACGACGCACGAGAGCGCCGTGCCGCTGTACCAGCCGTTCGAGGCCGGATCGTCGTCGCAGCCCTCGAGATAATAGCAGTCCGATACGGTGTAGCTGCCGTTGTTGTGGCCGCCGATGGCGCGGCCGCGCTGGCTGCCGCTCGAGTCGATCGTGCCGACGTTATAGCAGTTATAAATGTCCAGCCCGCTGTTGCTGCCGCAGATGCCGCCCGCCGGACAGGCATAGACCGTCGTGACCGAGCCGGTGTTGTAGCAGTTGACGATCGCGCCCTCGCTCCAGCCCGCGCCGACGATGCCGCCGACTCCCTTGGAGTCCGTATTTTTGACGGAGGCGTGATTCGCGCAGTTTTCCAGATAGATGCCTGTGGGGATGCTGCCGCTCCGGCCGACGATGCCGCCGACCATGCGGCGGCCGTAGATGCTGCCGCTGACGGAGAGATTGCGCACGGCCGGGGCCGTTTCCGGCGCGGCCTCGCCGTCATAGAGGTCGCCCATGTGGCCGATGAGGCCAACGCCCTGCGAATAGGCATAGCCCTTTTCGGCATAGCGGTCGCAGAACAGGTTCGTGATGCGGTGGCCCTGCCCGTCGAGCGTGCCGTTGAAATATGCCACGATCACACGCTCCGTGTTGTCGCGGTCCATCGGATACAGGCCGCCGATCGGCGTCCAGTTGCTCGAGCCGCCCATGTTGAGGTCGGCCGTCAGATAGACGGTCTTGTCCGAAAAATCGTGCGCAGCATCGCCGACATGGACCGTGCCATACTGATTGTCGCCGCCCGCGCCGACGAGCAGGTAGTCGTCGACCCGCGTGGAGACGAGCTCGCTGCGGTCGCCCTTGATGCGGTAGTCCGGCGTGCCCGCGTCGACCTGTCCGTTGACAAGCGCCGCAAGGCCCGCGAGCTTTGCGGGCGTGTCGAGATAAAACGCCGTCTGCGATGCATCATACCACGAGATGTCGACCGCGCCGTCCCAGACCGTGGTGGAAAAATACTCCGGCCTCACGGTGTAGGTCCCGGCGGGACAGTCAAAGGCATAGGCATAGCCGGCCGCCGTCTCCTCGACCGAAGCAAAGAAGTAGCTCCCGTCGGCCAGCTCACAGCGCACCGACGCAAGGTCATAGCCCGCGCGGCGCTCCAGCGTTCCGGTCACCCGCTCCGCGGCAGCTGCGCCGGGCACGAGGCACAGCAGCAGGCAAAGGGAAAGGATCCAGCAGAGAAGTCGTTTCATTCCATGTCCTCCGTTACAATCAGGCTGCGGACCGTGCCGTGATCCGTCGGCACCTCCGCAAGGATGGCTTGAATTCCGTAAAGCGTCTGAAGAAGCTGCGGCGTCAGCGCCGTTTCCGTCGGGCCGTCCGCCGCAATATGACCGCCCTGCAACGCAAGGACCCGGTGGGCATAGTGCAGGGCATGCTCCGGATTGTGCGTGGAGAGCAGGACGGTGTAGCCGCGCGCGGTCAGCGCCCGGATCTGCGCCAGCACGCGCTGCTGATTGCCAAAGTCCAGATTGGCCGTCGGCTCGTCCATGATGAGAATTTCCGCATTCTGCACGAGTGCACGGGCAATGAGCGCCAGCTGCCGCTCGCCGCCGGAAATGGTGCCGATGCCCCGCTGCGCAAGCGCCTCGATGCCAAGCCGCTGCAGGGCCTGCATGGCTGTCTCCTGCTGCCGCCGGCCGGGGCGCTGCAGGACATTCATCGTGCCGGTCGTGCCCATGAGTACAGTGTCGATCACGGTATAGTTGAAGATCGGCTCCGACGATTGCGGGATATAGGCGATCTTCCCCGCAGCCTCCCGCCGGGAATAGGCGGAAAGCGGTCTGCCGGAGAGTCGGATCTCCCCCGCCTGCGGTGTCAGAAAGCCCAGCAGGCAGCGAAACAGCGTGCTTTTCCCAGCGCCGTTCGCGCCGAGCACCGCCGTGAGCGTGCCCTTCTGCACGGAAAAGCTCACATCCTGCAGGACGGGCTGCTTTCCGTAGGAAAACGTCAGGTTCTGGACCTCAATTTCCACGCCGCGCACCTCCCGTCAGGATCAGATAGAGGAAGATCGGCGCACCGACGAAGGCCGTCAGAATGCCGAGCGGAATTTCTCCGGCCGTGGCGAGCCGCGCAATGTCGTCCACGACGATCAGGAACGAGGCACCGAACAGGGCCGCAGCCGGGATCAGCCGCCGGTAGTCATAGCCGAACAGCATCCGGCAGAAATGCGGGATGACAAGGCCGACCCAGCCGATCATGCCGGAGACCGCGACGGACGCCGCCGTCAGCAGCGTTGCGCAGAGGATGACGGTGAATCGCAGCAGGCGGGTATTCACGCCCATAGAGCGCGCCTCCTCCTCGCCGAGCGTCAGCAGGTTCATGCGCCAGCTCAGGATCCACAGCGGCACGAGCCCGAGCGTGACCGGGATCACAAGGAACAGCACATCCCGCGGCTTGATAGAGGAAAGGCTGCCCATCAGCCAGTAGGTAATGGCCGGGAGCTGCTGCTGCGTGTCGGCGACGAGCTTGAGATAGGACGTGCCCGCCGAAAAGAGCGACGAGACCATCATGCCGGCCAAGATGAGAGCAATGGTCTGGTTCGTGCGGCTCATGCAGCTGACGGCATAGGCCGCCGCAACTGCCAGAAGGCCGAACACGAAGGCCGACATCGAAATGCCGAAATAGCCAGCGCCGAGCAGGATAGCCAGCGCCGCGCCGAAGCCCGCGCCGGTCGACGCGCCGAGAATGTCCGGCGAGACCATGGGGTTCCGGAACATGCCCTGATAGGACACGCCCGCGACTGCCAGCGCCGCGCCGATGAGGGCCGCCGCCGCAACGCGCGGAAGGCGGATCTGGAACACAACGTTCTCCGCGCCGTCCCGCCAGCCCGGCTCCGTCTCGGTCAAGCGGGAGAGCAGCAGGCGGAACAGCTCCTTCGGCGTGACGGAAAAGCGCCCGAGCAGCACGGAGCCGAACAGTGCCGCCACAAAGACGGCCCCCAGCACGGCAAAGCGGCGGGAATAGGCGTGGTTCTGCAGTTTCATGGGCTTAATTTCCGTTTTCTATAATGTAGTATTTTCCCGTCCCGGCGTCGTAGTAGACCTCGCCGAGCTTTTCCATGCCCTCGTCGGTCTCGCCCTCGGTGGAGTCCATTTGCTCCAGCTCCTCCGGCGTGAACGACAGGGCGTTGTCGCGGTCAATGGCGCTCTGACCGCCCTGCCCCTCGGCCGCGACGGTTTCGCCGACGTTCTCGGAGCTTCTGCCGCCGGTGGAAATGTCCACGTTCCAGTGGACGATGAGGGCCAGCATCATGCCGACGGCGAGGACGAGCATCGCATCGGACAGGTTGGAAACGTAGTTCATCGGGTCGACGCTCTCCTCCGAGAAGCGTTCCCCGCGGCGTCTTCTTCTCTTCATGCCGTTTCCTCTTCGCACACGCAGTCCATCAGCGTCTCAAGATCGGCCATATAGCCGCCGTACCAGCGCTTGCGGAGCGTTGTCACAACGAGGCACACAGCCGCGGCGCACAGGCCCGCGATCGTCGTGTCGAACGCCGTCAGCAGAGACGTGGACAGCGTCTGCGTGTCGCCCTGCCCCAGTGCGATAATGCCGGGGCCGAGCGGGATGAGCGTGCCGAGCAGGCCGAGCATCGGGGCCAGCTTGCTGACAAGCTCCGTGCATTTCAAAATATGGTCATAATGGCTCTGCTCCCGCTCGAGCAGGTTCGCGGCCAGACTTTCGCGCAGCCCGCTGCTGAAATCGGGATGCTCCGTCAGCTCGAGCAGCGCGGCCTTTTGCCGCCGGTTGAGTTGGCTTTTTCGGATGAGCAAAGCCGTATCGGCTCCCCGCTCCCGCAGCGCGTCGAGCAGGCGCGGCAGGTCCTCCCGCATGTGGCGGTGCTCCGTAAAATACTCGCAGATCAGCCAGCCAACGGAAAACACGGCAAAGCCGAGCGCCAGCACAAGAAACACAACGTCCGGAATTTCCATCGCACCGGCGACGGCGCGCAGAATTTTGTGGAATACAGAAGTCATGATGATCTCCTCCCTCTGGTATAGTAGCGCAGCGCGCACAGCGCGCCGAGCACGGCAAGTGCAAGTGCTCCCGCGCCCGTCAGCAGCAGGAGCTTCCGGTCATCCTCCGGCTGCACCGTAACAACGGTGACAGGAATGGGATCGGCCGCGCCCGGCGCTTCCGCCTGCCCGCCGCCCTGCAGCTGCAAAGCCAGCGCATCGGGCAGGGCGTACATGCGGATGGTCTCCGGGTCCACGGCCGCCGTCGGCTCGACCGGTTCGGACGGTGCTGCCTCGGATGGCATGGACGCGGACGGCGTCGTCTCCCGCGGTTCGGCTCCGCCGGTCGGGGCGGAGGGCCCGCCGCCCGGTCCCTCGGACGGCTCCGTGGACGGCGTTGTCTCCGCCGGCTTCGTCGGTTCCGTCGGCTTTTCCTCGGGCTGCTTTGTCGTGACCTGCCGGTTTTCGGCGATGGACGTCCCGCCGAAGCCGAATGACAGCTCGACCTCTCCCTCGGCGTGCACGGTGTAGTGCACCGTCACGGTCGCAAGGTCGGAATACTGCGCGTCCGGCGTGACGGTGATGCCGGTGATCTCCAGAACGGAGCTGTCGGACGAGGCGATGTCCAGATACTGCGCCAGCGCATCGCGCAGGGCCTGCTGGCCGACGGAAATTTGAAACGTCGCTGTATGAGAGCCGAGCGTGCCGTCCAGCTCCGGCGGCTCCTCCGTGATCTTCGGCGCGCCCTGCAGGGTGATGAACAGCGTGTGCGTATACTTCGCGCTCTGGTTCGTGCGGCACTCGAGCGGATAGGACTGGCCGAACAGCAGGCGGAAGCGGTTGCCCGTTCCGAGCGAGGAGTAGTTTGGCGCGGTGTGCTCCGTACCGATCTCATAGCTCACCCAGCTGTCCTCCAGTGCCAGCATCGGCTGGACCGTCCAGCAGTCGTTCCATGCCTCGTCGCCGTCATAGCCGGTCAGCGTGCCGTTTTCGTCATAGACCGGGCTGATGTGCGCAGAGAGATCATTATAATAGTATCGCTGCGTGCCGAACAGGTCGGCATAGGTGAACGAGGTGAAAAAGCCGACGCTCTGGTCACGGGTATAGAACGCGACGACCGAGATATCGCCGCTGTAGATCCCGGCGTAGTCCAGCAGGTCCGCAAGATAAAAGCCATAGGCCGAGTCGATGACCGTGTTGTAGGTCCCGTCGTCCGTGCTGCGGAAGAAGGAATAGGCCTCGTAGTGCAGCGGCAGGGCGTCATAGAGCTCGCTCCAGTGGTAGGTCGCGACCTCCACATAGCGGTCCTGCTCCATGCCGTAGTAGCCGACCCTGACCGTCAGCGTATCCGTCACGGTCCCGGCCGCCTCGGCCCCGAGGCAAAGGGACAGGCACAAAAGACCCGCGACCAGGAAGGACATCTTTCGCTTCATTGGCCCTCCCTCCCCGGCTTGCGCGTGGAGCGCGCGAGCAGCTGCTCCGCCTCCTCCGCAGAAAGCTCGTAGTGCCAGAACAGGCGATAGAACTCCTGCGCCTTTTTGACCATGTCATAGTCATAAAGCTCGGGGTACAGCAGATTCCCCAGCCAGTAGATACCCAGCACGCGGTTGATGGACGGCGGGGAGGACATCCAGTCATACGGCAGGTTTGGAATTTCATAATATGTCCCGTTTTTCACGGCCGTCAGGCCGGACCATTCGCTCTCCGCCAGCGTGTCATACGGCCCGCCCGCCGCCAGAAGGATCACATCCGGATCGCAGGCGTAGACCTCCTCGAGGTTCACGGTCGTGCCGCCGTTTCGGTTGCTGATCTCCTCGGAATGGATAGCGTTTCTGGCTCCGACGAGCGACAGCACGTCCGCCTGCACCGAGCCCTCGGCATTGCAGGCAAGGCCCGTCGCACCCGTGCCGAACAGCACGGTCTTGCGCGCGTCCTGCGGCAGCTTTGCCGAATTCTCCGCCGCCATGGCAAGCGTCTGCTCCAGATAGACCGCCAGCACCTCGGCCTCGGCCTCCCGGTGAAGAAGCCGGCCGAGCTTGCGGTAGGCCTGCGGCATTTCTTCGAGCGTCGCTTCGAGGAAGACCGTCGGGATACCGGTCTGCTTCTGGATGCCGTCCATATCGCTGCGGACGTTCTCCTTGGCATCGCCAAGGTCGACGATGAGCTGCGGCTCGGCGTCGATCAGTGCCTCCATGTTGAGGTTGGCCTTGCTGCCGTAGAACTGGCCGAACGTCGGCAACGTCCACATCTCCGCCGGGAAATACGGCCGCTGCGCCTTGCTGGGCGAACTGGCAAGACCGACGAGCAGCTCCGGCACGAGCGTCATCAGGATCATCTGTGCCGTCGAGCCGCTGGCTGCGATGCGCGTAATGTCGGCCGGGACCGTCACATCGCGCCCGGCATCGTCGGTAAACACCGTCGTCTCCACACCTGCCAGCGGGTCATACCGCTTCCCGCCGCAGCCGGAGAACAGGCCCAGCAGCAGGGCGAGGCAGAGCGTCAGCGTCAGGATCTTTTTCATTGGGACCTCCCCGTGATACTTTTCCGAGAATTACCAAAAGGACAAAAAAGCGGATCACTTGCAGGCAAGTCATCCGTGAATACGCCATATCACAGACTTCCTTTTGACCATGCAGAAGATCGTGCCTTTCCGGAAATCACTTCTTTGGATATTATGATACAATGTGCGCCCGGAAATTGCAAGCGATATTTTGCGGGTTCGACAAAGGCGAACGCGGGCAGATTCCGGGGCACAAGGCTTCCGGCCGCGCATTGTATGGGAGGCGGGCGTTCGTCCACTGCCAGCTGCCGTTAGAATGGCATGCACCAATTGCGTCTGTAGCGGCGCTCATTGAGCGCCTTGCAGGCTGTAGGTTTGGTGGCACTCCCGCTGACCGCACACGCCATTGTAGGGGAGCGGCATGCCGCTCCCCTACATTGGCCGGTGCGGGCCGCGAATCCCGTCCGGTTATTTTCCGCTTGCATTTTCCGGACGCTCCTGTTATGGTTGTAATAGCATCCGCCGAAAGGAGCGATCTCCATGATCTTCTACACCGCTGACCTGCATCTCGGCTATTTCCCCATCCTGCACGACACCGCGCGGCCGTTTACCGGCGTGCCGGAGATGGACGAGGCCCTCATTTCCAACTGGAACGCCCGCGTCGGCGCAGACGACAGCGTATACATCGTCGGCGACTTCTCCTACAACGGCGGCGAGGCCCCGACGCAGTATCTCTCCCGCCTGAATGGCCACCTGCATCTCATCCGCGGCAACCACGACACCGGCCTGAACCACGCCGAGCGTCTGCTGGACTACTGCGACAGCGTGACAGACTTTCTGGAGATCGACGACGGCGGCACGCACATCCTCCTGTGCCATTACCCGATCCTCCACGAAAAGGGCGGCTATATGATCCACGGCCACATCCACAATCAGCGCAACCATGCCTACGAAATTCTGAAGACCCTGCCGCGCGTTCTGAACGCGGGCGTGGACATCAACTTTTACCGCCCTGTTCTGCTCGACGAACTGGTCGAAAACAACCGGAAATACTACAGCGAGGAATACCCCGAGCTGTTCCCGGTGCCGCCGCGCCCCGACCGCAATGCTCCCGGTCTCATGCCCCGCAAGCCGGACTTCCGCCCGCTCCCGCAGAGGCATTGATATGCGTGAGCGCCATGCGGACCCGCAAATTTCCGTGCACCATCGCCGACCGTGCAATGCTCCCAGATTTGTCATTGCGAGGAGGCCGTAGGCCGACGTGGCAATCTCACGCAACAGCCTACGGATTCGCCGAGGCTGCCCTGTTATCGGACCGGGTCCTGCAAGACTGTCACGTCGCTTCGCTCCTCGCAATGACACATCAGGGTGGTGCTGCGGTGCATCAGTGCTCTTGCGCGGTTGAATTACCCTAACAAGGCGGTCACCGACCGCTGCTGCAATAGGATATCTCGTCAAATTGCGTTCCCCCGGGTGCGATTTTTCTTCTCTATTCAAATCGACAAATTTTTTTAGTTTTTCAAACAAAGTATTAGACATTTTGAGCTTCGCGTGCTAGAATGAATACGGTTATTCTCACGAAAAGATAACGTTTTCAGGAAAAGGAGCGAGATAACATGAGATTCTTCCATCAGGCCGCGCGGCGTGCGGCAGTTCTGCTGCTGTGCCTCTCCATGCTGACCGGCATGCTGATCCCGGCCTTTGCAGCGACCACTGACCCCGCGACGGAAACGCCTGCCCACAACCTGGTCTACACCGACAATCAGGACGAAAACCACGACCCGATCTACAAGGCCTGGCTGACGGATGACGGCGTGGGCGGCGGCTGCGGCGGTGGCTCCGGTGAGACCGAGGACGGCTATGTCGTCGACCTGATCTACGCCGGTGCGACGCCGGAATTCCGCTTCGGCAGCGAAAAGCCCACCGAGCCTGTCGTTCTGACCGTCTTTGAGCGCTACGAGGGCGAATCCGCCGTTGTGGCGAAAACCTATACCCTCTCCGAGCTGAAGGCGCTGGCTCAAACCGAGGTCGTCGGCTACCAGCACTGGAAGAACGGCAGTGAAAAGGTCATTGCCTCGAACCTCTATGCGACCGTCGGCAGCCTGCTGGCAGACGCCGGGGTCGAGTTCGGCGCGGGCGATGCCGTCACGGCGGCCGACCCCACGGACTTCACCTCGACGCTCACCTATGAGGACAGCGGCGTCTACAAGTATTATGTCAACGAAGACGGCGCGACTGAGGTCCCCGCTGCCATCCTGCTCTCGTGGAGCACCGGCTCCGGCACGCCCGAGGACATTGCGAAGACCGCCTATATCTCCGGCAGCCTCCGCTTTGCCTACGGCATCACCGAGCAGCAGTACGCCGACCAGTCCGCCGAGGGCAAGCGCCTTGCCTCCAATGTTGTTACGCTGACCGTCACCCATGCCGAGCGCGTCGTTCTGACCGTCTATGAGCAGGACGAGGGCGGCGAGGCAAGGGAAGTCAAGTCCTACAAGCCGTCCGAGCTGGCCACGCTGGCCACGGAAGGCGTCGCCGGTTATCAGTTCTGGAAGGGTACCAACGCCCAGCTTGTTGCCGCGACGGAATATGTCACCGTGAACGACCTGCTGACCGACGCCGGGGTCACGTTCTCCGATCTCGACACCCTGAAGGCCGCCGCGGCCGACGGCTTCAGCTCCGAGCTGACCTATGCCGGCAACGAGACCTATCGCTACTACATCACCGAAGACGGCAAGACTGAGGTCCCCGCAATCCTCGCGCTGACGTGGGCCTCCGGCTCCGGCACGCTGGAGGAAGTCGCCGCCGCCGCGAAGAACACCGGCAGCCTCCGCTTCTGCTACGGTATCAGCGAACAGCAGTACGCCGATCAGTCCGCGCAGGGCAAGCGCCTCGCCTCCAATATCGCCACGATCACCGTCGTGCGCGCCGCCAAGGCCGAGGAGCTGTGGGTCAACCCGTTCCGCGATGTCACGAAGTCCGACTGGTTCTATGACGATGTCCGCTTTGCAAATCAGAACGGTCTCTTCAACGGCGTGGAGAAGGACCTGTTCGCTCCGGAGGAGCCCATGACCCGCGGCATGCTCGTCACAGTCCTGTGGCGTCTTGACGGCGAGACGGCCCCGAAGACCGCGACCACCTTCACCGATGTGGACGCCAACGCCTACTATGCCGACGCAGTCGCATGGGCCGCAGAGTCCGGCGTTGTCAACGGCATTGGCGGCAACAAGTTCGACCCGGAGGGCAATGTGACCCGCGAGCAGATCGCCGCCATCCTCTTCCGCTATGCGGCGTTCAAGGGCGTCGACACGGCCGCGCGCGCCGATCTCACGGCCTTCCCGGATGCGGAGAAGGCCAGCGCCTATGCGCGCGACGCCCTCTCCTGGGCCGTCGCCGCGGAGCTCGTCAAGGGCACGAAGGAAGGCTCCACGATCTACCTTGACCCGCAGGGCAGCGCCACCCGCGCGCAGGTCGCCGCCATCCTCTCCCGCTATGCGCAGAATATCGTGAAATAAGCCAAACATAA
>ERZ837910.4872-NODE-4872-length-12663-cov-2.788785_pt1 | contig 12663 bp, 9 predicted proteins | sample MGYA00519940_ERZ837910 | MGnify/ENA primary metagenome ERZ837910 (study PRJEB31850, sample SAMEA3708825) | human gut metagenome | biome: human gut; feature: human-associated habitat; material: faeces | place: China | collected 2014 ... | reverse complement strand
CTGCTGGAACATCAAAATGAACCAGATCTGGATCCGCCATTCTCCTTTATCAATAAAATCTCTCCACATCCTCCAGACCACATCCGCATTCAGAATTCTCTGACGATGCAGCATTTCCGGGTCGATAAGGCTTTCTGCCCAGCTCTTAAGCTCCGGCTCCTTCAGCCATTTGCTGATCGGTATGGAGAATCCCTTTTTGGGCCGTTCCATCATTTCCTTCGGTACATACCGGTAAAGCACCTCGCGCAGAACTCTCTTCCCCACAGTTCCCTGACGCTCATATTCAATCGGAAGGCTCCATGCAAATTCCACAACATCCTTATCCAGCATGGGAACCCTTGTTTCAAGCGAAACAGCCATGGCGGTCCGGTCTACCTTCACAAGAATGTCATCAGGATGATACATCAGCATGTCCATCAGCATAATCTTATGATTGGTCTCCGTGATTTTGGATATTTCGCCTGTTTTGTATGGATAAGGCCCGGAGCTCTTTTTCAAAGTCAGTTCCCCTACAAGGGAATCATATTCCCTGGAACGAATGTAGAGATCCACAGGATCTTTTGCGCCAAGAAGCGTTCCTTTAATCCGCACAACCTCTTTTGCCGTCAACGGAGTATGCAGTACGAGGTCACTTGCAAGCTTCCGGATTCCATAAGGTACATGACGCATCTTATTCCAGATACGGTCAACCGACTCATAGGAAGTATAGCCACAGAACAGCTCATCTCCGCCATCTCCGCTTAAGGATACGGTTACATGCTCCCGGGTCATTTTACTTACCAGATAGGTTGGAATCTGGGAGGAGTCTGCGAACGGTTCGCCAAACATAAAGGGAATCTGTGGAATCACGCGCTTTGCATCCTCTTCCGTAATATAAAGCTCTGTATGCTCCGTCCCGAGATGATTTGCAATCTCCCTGGCAAAAACAGCCTCATTATATGCTTTATCCTCCATTCCGATCGTGAAGGACTTCACCTTGCCGGTATTTAAGGACTGCATCAACGCAACAACGGTACTGCTGTCAATTCCGGCAGATAGAAATGCACCGACCGGTACATCCGCTACCATTTGTCCCCGGATCGAATCCTTTAACAATCTCTCCAGTTCATCCACGGCATCCTCAAAGGATCCCCGGAACAGATGATTCTGTCCCCTTTGAGCAGCATCAGCCATAGACCAGTACGGAGTAATTTCATATTTATTAAATGGCGATTTAATTTTTAAAATTGTCCCTGCATCCAGCTTCCGGATTCCCTTGTATATGGAATATGGAGCCGGAATATATCCGTGTACAAAATAAATGTCAAGAATATCCGTGTCAATGGGATTCTGAAATCCATCCAGTGCCGCAATGCTCCCGATATCCGAGGCAAATACAAAGCTTCCGTTCACAAATCCATAATAGAGCGGCTTTTCCCCGACGCGGTCCCGAAGCAGATATAACACCTGTTCTTTAAGATCATAAAGTGCAATCGCAAACATTCCCTTACACTTCGAAATCGCCTTTTCAATTCCATAAGCTTCAAAGGCCTCCAGTAAAACCTCCGTGTCGGAGGAGCCCCGGAACTGATCTACCTTATGCTCCTCTATAAGCTCCCCTGCAATCTGCTTATAGTTGTAAATTTCTCCGTTATATGCAATTACATAACGACCGCCATGTGACTTCATGGGCTGCAATCCCGTTGGAGAAAGATCCACAATGGATAATCTCCGGTGTCCCAGTCCCACCTGTCCGTCTTCTGTAAAATAGCTTCCTCCGGCATCCGGTCCACGGTGCAGCATACGCTGTTTCATTTTCTCCAGGTTATTCTGTTGTTGCTCCCGTGTTCCCGGCCAGTTACAAAACCCTGCAATTCCACACATGGAAGATCCTCCTTACTCTGCCTGTTCTTCTGCCTGCGCATTCAGATCCGCATAATCACCTGCTGCAATTCTTTCCTGCATGGTTATCCTTGTTTCTCTTTCTATTTCCTGTAAATTCTGATATGCTTCATCAAAACTTTCATAGCCATCTGTTCCCCGCTTATCCGGGATTCCGTAATTCTGAAGCAGCCTGCCCAGATAAGAGCTGCACTTCATGGCTCCTGAGAAATTTACATGTCCGTCATCATAAAAGTCAGTGGTATAATCAAGTCCGATCTCTTCGGTATGAACATTCATATTCACAAATGAATATCCCTCATCTTCAATAATTTCCTGCATGTAATTAAACATCTGTGCCTCATCCTCATCGGCAGGATAGGGGGATACTATAAATAACGCTTGTTGTTTATTATCTTCCAGTTCCTTAAGAAGCTCCTTAAGCTTTTCTTCCTGTTCTGCCGGAATCGGCTTTGTTTCCGTAATCTGACGGTAGTCAGGTTCCGGCTTCTCAAGCAGTGCAATCTCATCCCGGATCACAAATCCCTTTAACGGATTCTTCTTCTCGTAGCTGATACAACGGAGCTGTTCCGGTAAGACCATGGTTTTCCAGTTGGAGTGGTATTTGAAAATATCAAAATAATACGTATACCGGTCTTCTTTGGTAGTAACCAGCCGGTTAATTGTATAAACACGATTTAAGGAATATTTGAGGTTATCCGTAACCCCTCTGGCGTATGCCATGTTTTCCGACATATCCCCGTCTTCCATGGTATACATTCTCATCTCAAACACGTAAACCTCCGGAGACTGCGTCTTTTCCGCTTCCTTCATCAGTGGTATTGCCGCTCCCGGACGTTGTACATTCGAGGAAAGTGGATAACATGCAATCCCGGTTTCTCCCCAGATCTGAGGTGCCGCATAATACGTATAAACAGGACTTGAACCAATTAATATTGCATCTAAGGTATTCTCCTTTTCTGCATAAAACCCTGTAAAAATATCCTTAATGTCTCCGTTTGTTCTGATGATATAGGTTACTGACTGCAGCATCACCAGAAACAATAGGATAAATATGGCTGCCCGGATAGCCTGCTTCTTAGTCATAGCTTTCTCTTTCTCCGTTTACAATCTGCATAATATATTCATACCACTCGCGATATACCCTGTCGCTTCGATAAATTTCACATGTTTTTCTGGCTTCCCTGCCCATTTCCCGTGCTTTATGCAAGTCATTTAACATGTATTGCAGGTTTTCCTTCATTTTGTCAACATCACGGACAGGGATGAGCAATCCGTTTTTTCCGGTTATGATCAGGTCAGCCGGACCACCACAGGGACAATCCGTCGAGATCACGGGAAGCCCCATCACCATTGCCTCAATCAATGCATTGGGCATTCCTTCCGTATCCGAGGTCAATACAAAAACACCTGCTTTTTTAATTCTCTCCGCAACATTATTCACGTATCCTGCAAAGATCACCCTGTTTTCAATTTCAAGTTCTTTAGTAAGTGCACGGAGCTTTGGAAGCTCCTCTCCCGTTCCATACAGAATCACCTGATAGTCCGGGTATTGGGATGCGATTTGTGCGAAAGCACGAATCAGCAGCTGCTGATTCTTATTATCGTCAATTCTTCCTACGGTAACAATGGTATGATCCCGTTCCCCTTCATAATAATTCTCAAAAAAAGCTGTATTGACAGGATTTTTCAGTATCACTGCCTTTTTCTGAACCCTGTCAGGGAAAAACTGCCTGCTCTGCCTGGTCTGGACGACAACCCCTGCCGCATAACGGAACAGGAATCCCGCCAAAAAACGCATTGCCTTCCCCGGATATTCCTGATTCGGATCTGCCCGGACCGAAACCACTACCGGTATATGAAGTCCCATGGAGGTGAGCAGCGTCATAATATTGTTCTTACCGATAAATACAAGAATAACATCCGGTCTCTCCCTCTTCCATATCCTGCGGAGCTTATGAAACCGCTTTATAAAATTGAGAATCCTGCTCCTTCCGGTCTCTTCTTCCGTGATATCCGACAGAATCCTCTTTGCCTGCTCATTTAACGGATACTCATTTTCTTTCTTATATTGTGTAACAAGCGTTTCTTTATGTCCCTGTCCAATAAAATAATCAATGAGATTCGTCATTACTCTTTCCGATCCACCCTTCGTGAGCGATCCGATCATAAAAGCAATATGCATATCCTTCTATCTCCTGTATGCCTCGTACCACTGCTGAAAAATCAAAAACGACCAGATCAGTCTGGAATAATTGGCTCCTGTGGATGGTCCCGCATCCCCGGTCTGCATATAACGGTCAATCATTCCTGCTGTATAATCGGGTTCAAAGATTCCCTGATTCTTCAGATATGTGCGGTTTCCGAGGGTAAGAACCTGTTCCTTCAACGGTCCGCGCAACCACTGATCGAGTGGTACCGAGAATCCCACCTTCGGCCGGTCCAACAATTCTTTGGGAAGATACTCATAAGCCAGATCCTTTAATATCCGCTTCTTAACTCCCTTCCGGTACTTCATATCATGGGAAAGGCGGAAAGAATACTCCATGACATCCTTATCCAGAATCGGACATCTGGACTCTAAGGAATAGCGCATGGAAGCCCGGTCCACCTTACAAAGAATATCCCCGGGCAGATACGTATCCATATCAAGCAGCATTCTGCGTATCTGCCAGTTTTTCACCCCATACCGGCTCTCCACCGGATAGTGACAGGGGAGCTGCTCCCCAATCAGCATCTTTTCCGTAATCGGAATATATTTATTATAGGCAAACTGTGATTTCGTCTCTAAAGGCCGGTTTTTGGCAATCACCTGCACTGCAAACGGCAGCCGGTCCTCAGCCTTCAGGGCGCCAATCCCCGGAAGATGACAGACCCGGTGAAGCAATGCTCCCGCCCCATCCAGCATCTGTGCCTCATGGATCTTCTCATATACATTGTATCCGCAGAAAAATTCATCCCCACCGTCACCGGACAAAGCCACGGTAACCTGCTGTCTTGCCAGCTTTGAAACCATCATGGTTGCAACCTGGGAGGAATCTGCAAACGGCTCATCATAATATTTCGGAAGATCTTCCATAAGATCATACATTTCTTTTTCATTGATATATAATTCCGTATGATCTGTTCCAAGAAATTCTGCGACCTTTTTCGCATAAACTGCTTCATTATAACGCTTTTCGTGAAAGCCGATAGAAAAGGTTTTCACCGGCTTCTTAGAATGTTCCTGTGCAATAGCGGTCATCAGGGACGAATCATAACCTCCGCTTAAAAAAGCGCCCAGCGGAACGTCTGCAATCATTCGTGATGAAACTGCCTTCCGCAGAAGTTCCTTTAATTCGGTCTTCATAATCTGTAACCGGATCCTGCTGCATTCTGTGGTATACCTCTGATATATCCCAGTATTTCCACTTTTTCACCGTTCCGTAACGAAACTGCAGAATTTCTCCCGGATTCAGTTTATATACATTTTCAAATATGGTATCCGGTGCATTAATATATTGCTGAAACAGATAACGGGATAATACTCTGGTCTGAACCGGTTCCGAAAATCCCGGACGCTTCATCAGCGGTTTCAATTCAGAGCCAAAATAAATATTATCATCACAAAGTTCATAGTAAAGCGGTTTCTTACCGATACGGTCCCTGACCAGATATACGCTGTCATCCTGCCGGTCATACAGACAGAACGCAAACATGCCATTAAAGCGGTCCACGCAATGGATTCCCCATTTGAGGTATGCCGCAATAATGACTTCCGTATCGCACGAAGACCGGAACGGATAATCCGTTAACTCCTGTCGGATCTCCTGAAAATTATAAATTTCTCCGTTATATACAATACTGACTCTGTGGTCTGCGGAATGCATCGGCTGATGACCCAGTGCAGACAGATCCATGATGGAAAGTCTGCGCTGTGCAAGACCTATGGAATATCCATCCTTCATGGGATAAATTTCAACGCCTGCATCATCCGGCCCACGATGAATCATGGTATTATTCATTTCTGTCAGCTCATCCACACGAATACTCTGTCTGGATACATATCCGCATATTCCGCACATATACTGCTCCTTTATCTTCCGGTCTGATAATTACAGGTATGCTCCATAAACCATTCCTTATACTCGCCAAAGTCCTTGCATTCATTATCCACTCCGCAGATAAGCTCTTCGACCTTCTCCTTCATAAGGGACTGATAGTTTTCAAAGTTATCATATCCCTGCTTACACCATGCAAACGGGTGGGTAAGTATCTGTACCTTATCATAAGAGGTAATATTTTCCCGGTCCGGATATCCGTAACGCCAGATATGATTGGCATCAGACATATATTTCACCTGAACCGGTGTGTCCGCAGTTACATTCTCCGCAAAGGTAAAGAAATCATCCTGATAAGCGTTCAGAATGCCGGGAAGCTTTATGTTCTCCCTCAGAACATCCTTGGATGGTCTGTGAAACGAAAAGGTATCGAACTGAAAGCCATACATTTCGGTAAGCATATTCATTTCCTTGACAATCTGCTTACGGATCTGCTCCATATCCGTCATTCCGTTCAACGCAAAATGAAGACCGATCTGATGTCCGCGCTCATGCATATCCTTGATCAGATCCATGTTCTTACGTGAAAGAATGTTATAGGTGTTATTCGTCCACTGGAAGAAATAGGTCGATGTAAAATCCATGCTGTTTTCTACACGGGCAAGCTCGTAAGCTCTCTCCACACTGTATTCCACATCATGCCTCATCAGAATGAAACGTTCCTTTCCAAGCGCATTCTGGTAGGTAAGCTCCTGCCTTCCGGTCTCTTTAATTATTTCAATAATCTGTCGGTAATCCTCGTATGAAAACATTTCCTGCTCCTCTTCTTTTCTTTTTTCTATCTGTTTCTTCTGTCTGCCACGATTTTCTTCATATACTGACGCCATTGCTCCGCAATGGAAGAGGCTGTGATGGACGGTCCCAGCTCCCTTGCTTTCTCTCCCAGTCTTTCTGCCAGTTTCCGGTCCTCGATCAGAAGATTAATCGCCTCAGTCATTGCCTCTTTATTTTTAATCGGTACAAGAATTCCATTCTCCCCGGAGCGGATTACCGTCCGTGGACCTCCACACGGACAATCAGTTGCCACAACCGGCAGTCCGAGCGACAGTGCCTCTAAAAGTGCATTTGGCAGTCCCTCCCAGTCCGAAGAAAAGGCATACACGGAAGCATTGGGAAGCTGCTTTTCCAGTTCATCGCTTCCTCCCATCAGCATTACATATTCCTGCGCCTTATTCTGTTCAATTAAATGCTCCAGAATTTCTTTCGTTCCATCCTTCGAATCCGGTCCGTAAATTTTAAGAACGTAATCCGGATGCTTCTTATGAACCTCCAGAAAAGCCTCAATCAGCATTGGCTGATTTTTAAAGTCTACCAGCCGCCCGGACTGGACTACTTCCTTCTGTCTTACCGAAGGTCCTGGTACATTCAGGTATTTATCATGAATCGGATTTAAAATGATGGTGGACTTTTTTCTGACATAAGCCGGGAAAAAATCTCTCTGTCCCTCCGTCTGAAATACACAGCCGGCAGCTCTCGGGAACAGCAACGGGATCTGTATTTTATCATCCCAGTGATCGTAATGTCCTGCCGGGTCCGTACGTACTGCTGTTATTACCGGTACGCCTGTTCCAATGGAGGCCGTTAATGCACGGTAGATCGCACGGTGTGCAAATGCAGCTACCACATCCGGCTTTTCCTGCTTCATAAACCTGTGCAGATACCGGATCCGCAGAAGAAATTTCGTAATACGGCCCTTTTTATCATCCTCAGGCTTCAATCCCACATGAACCCGTTTCACCTTATCGGAAATCCGGAATTCGTTCTCTGCTTTCCATTCGGTTAAGATATAAACTTCATCCCCGTCCTCGGCAAACTGGTTGGCAAGATTACTGACAACACGCTCTGCGCCCCCCTGCTCCAGACAGTTTAAGTGAAATGCAATCTTCATATTCCATATCCTTTAAACATTATAACGATTTATTATAGCACAATTTAAGAAGATTATCTACATAGCTGTCATAATCAAACTCTCCGGCTCTCTTCCGCTCCAGCTCCGACAGTTCCTTCTGTCTTTCACTGTCCTTCAGAACTTCGACGATCTTCTCGGCAAAACAGGTTTCTTTCTCACTGATGGTATCGCCGGAATAATCCTCTGTATCTCCCATATCAGGCACCAGGATTCCGTATTTTCCATGATCCAGAATCTCTGCGGGGCCTGTCCTGCAATCCGTACTGATAAGCGGTCTTCCCAGAATCATCGCCTCTACCAGAACATTTGGAAAGCCCTCCGTATAGGAAGACAGCAAAAACATCTCAGAAGCAGCCAGATACTTATAGGGATTCTTCCTGACTCCCGGGAAATAAACCTTCTGCTCCAGTTGAAGCTCGGATACCAGGCTCTTTGCCTGCTCAAAGGAGCCGTCTCCCATAATAATCAGGCGCATCTGTGGTATTTCCTTCTGCACCAGATAAAATGCCTTAATCAGATGCCAGAAGCCCTTAATGGGATCATCTCTTCCCACTCCGATCAATATCCGTGGGCGATCTTCATCCTCCATTTTCCACGGAAGATCCGTAACCTTCTCCTTCGATAATTCCGTAATTCCCTCTGCATCATAAGGATTATACAATGTGGCTGTCTGCAGGTAACCGTATTTTTCCTGCACAATAGCTTCAATTTCCTTAGAACAGCAGATAATCCGGTCTGCTTTCCGGACATACAATTTCATCTTCGGATCATCTGCCACATCCTGATAGCCCCGCAGCCCCAAAAAGACACTGGTCAGCGAAGTTTTTGACAATGCATTTACCATATTGGCAGACGGACCGAAGCTGTAAGCTATAACCGGTTTCATCCTCTGTTTCAGTTTTCTTACTCTTACGGCTCTCCGCATCAGATTTGTAATTTTAGCCAGTTTTCCGTTGCGGACACCAAGATGAATATTGATGATGGACAATCCCCTGATATCAAAAGCTATATCCGCATCATCAAAGATCACGATGGAAACATCATAATACGGTTTCAATAACCTTGCTGTTGTAATACAGACTCTTTCAAAGCCTCCCTGATGAAGCATCGGACTGATCAGCAGAAGCTTTTCCTTGGTATAGAAATCGGTCATGAGCACCGCCTGCCCATGCACATCAAAGCCAAGCTCCTTCATCTCATCCACTCTGGAGCTTCTTTGGTACTGCAGATGCTGTTCAATCTCGTCTGCCCAAAGCCCTGGATCCTCACGGATGCTCCTTGTCGTAACCAGCTCCGTTGCAATTACCTCTTTACAGATGGTATCCGACATCAGGCACCGGAGCCCTGCCGTCTGTGCCTCCACGATGGTTCCCGGCATTCCTTCAAAGCGTGACGGGTATACAAAATAATCCATAGCCTGATAATAATCATTAACGTTGCTTTTATTTCCGAGGAAATATACCTTATCCCCAATTCCAAGTTCCCGGGAAAGGATCCTGATGTCTTCCATTCCGCTTCCCTCGCCCAGAAGAAGCAATACATAATCCCTGGTCTTTCTCTTCACAAGCTCCGCAAACACACGCAGCAGATATTCATGGTTCTTGGCATAGTGAAAGCGTCCCACATGTCCGATCACATAACATTTTTCTATGCCAAGTTCCCTGCGGATTTTTTCGCGTACCAAAGGATCCGGCGCGAATTTCTGACAGTCAATGGCATTGGGCAGGAATCTGGTTCTCCCCTGTTCCACTGCCTTCTTTCCAAATACGGAAATTCCCGCATGCTCTGAGCAGGTAAACAGATAATCTGCTTTCTTTGACAGATTGCACCGGAGAAATCTTGTCAGGATCCCCTTTAGTCCCTTATCAACACCTGCACTTCTTGCATGTGCAATGGTCGTTTCGATCCCGCATTTCCTGGCAATCGGAAGATAAATAGCTGCGGTACTGGTCATATGCCCCTGAATCATATGAAACTCAGACCTTCCATCTGCATCTCTGTGCTCCTGCAGCAGCTTCTTCCAGGCACGGCAATAGGAAAAATAATTCAGGACACGAAAACGGGGAACACGGAAAATCCGTCCTCCAAGCTTCCTGATTTCTTCATTAAAATATCCTTCTTCCTTTGAGTGTACAACAAAGTCAAATTGCACTACGGATCGATCCATATGACGGTACAGATCCATAATACGGCTCTCTGCACCGCCAAGCTGTGTATTTCCCAGTATATGCAAAATACGAACAGGCTGTCCCATATCACACCTCTTATCTGTTTCTGATTCTTCCTGCCAGATTTTTAAAAGCTGCCAGCAGATATTCCCGGATTCTGCCCGGAAAGTGTCTTACTTCCCCGGGACATTTCCGATATTCTTCATAGGAAATCCATTGAACTCCCTCTTTCTGAAAGTAAGCTCTGTAATGATCCAGATCCTGATCGGATACGGTTCCCGTATGAACCACCATGGTAGAATATCCGTTCTTTTTCTGAAGGGTTCTGGACAGTAGAAATGAGATAGGGTAAAAGGTCATTCCATGAAAAAGATATGGTCTGTCACCAAATCCATCCGTCATCTCTGAAAAACCATTCTCCATCAGTGCTGTCAGGGTATTCCGATCGTAGGAATGTCCCGGTGCCATAAAAATATCCGTATGAACACCATGGTTTTCAAGAATCTGTCTTCCCTCTGCAATTTTCTTTCTTTGCTCTTCCAGCGGTTCTCCGGCAAATTCCGAAAAATGGTTTAACGGAAAGATGCCCCCTTTGGAAGTTCCATAGATGTGCTGGTAGCCGTGCATGGCCACCGTCCAGCCCTCCTTCTGCAGCTGCCTGATATATTCAAAAAACGGTTCCGGATCCATAGGGGAACCGCTTCCCTTAAGCAGCTCATCCCGGTTATCCGGAACCACCCCTATAAGCGGTTTCACCTGATATTGATCAAGAAGCGCTTTAAATTTATAAAAGCGCTCCCAGTCCATATCAGGTGTAATATCATCTAATCTAACTGTTATATTCATTATTTCAAAAGATCTCCCTTATGAATTTCTCCGTTGAAATCATATTGTTCAATCAAAAGAGAACCATCCACGGTACGTACCACCGGTTTCCCATCAAACACATCAACCACTTCACCCGGTGCAAAATGTGAAAAATCGATCATCTCATCAAACGGATGTGCTTTCCAGATCGTTATTTTATGATCCTCGTCCTCTTCATTTACATAAGCAAACGCCCCCGGAAAGGGTGCTGCCACCCCACGGATCAGATTGTAGATATCTCTGGTGCGCGCACGAAAATCCACTTTACCGTCCTCTGCCGTCCGCTTGTTATACCAGGAATCAAAGTCCTTTGATTCCGTATGGATCTCGATATTCCCGCTCTCATATGCCTTCAAAAGCTTACGGATCAGGTTCTTCGAGCAGATCATATTCTTATACTGTGCCGTACGTATATCATCATGCAAAGTGATGGAAAACATCTCTGTCGCAAAAACGTTCGGACTGTCTGCCTTTTCATCGTAACGGAACATATTCAGATTAAATCTGGTATCTCCAAGAATGATGGACCAGTTTAATGGAGAACGCCCCCTTCCGAACGGAAGGTATCCGGCATTACCATGGAATCCATAAATACCGTATTCAAATTTATCAAGAACATCGGAAGGAATCAGACGCTGCCACCCCATGCAAACACCAATTTCAAATTCATTCTCTGCCAGAAACTTCCGGGTTTTATCATCTGTCAGGAAATAGCTGTCTGCCTCATGAACCGGAATTCCATATTTCTCCGTCAGAAAAGACAGACCCTTATAGCCTGATACCTGATTTTTCTTTGTCACCTCAGGACTTATGGTAATCACCAGATCTACCGGGCAGATTTCTTCCTGGATGAAGTTCACAATATTCTCTGAGGTATCCTTTACCCCAAATACAACTACTTTATAGTGCATGATGCTCTCCCTCTGCTTTAGTGGTAACTATTCCGGATCATTACAGATTTTCCTTATACCAGTCAATGGCAAGTGCAATTCCCTTTGCAAAGTCATAATCCGGATCATAACCGAGAAGCTCTTTCGCTTTGCTGATATCTGCGTTGGAATCACGGATATCCCCCTTACGATCCGGGCCGAAATGAGGTTCTACATCCTTATCCAATGCCTTGCAGATATTATGATATACATCAATCAGAAACTCTCTTCCGCCTGCTCCGATGTTAAATGCCTCGCCGGCTGCTTCGGAAGAAGCCTGACATGCTTTCAGGTTTGCCTCTACGACATTCTCAACATAAGTAAAGTCCCTGGACTGCTTTCCATCTCCGTTAATGGTCGGAACCTCTCCATCCATCAGCTGCTTAATAAACTTCGGAATAACGGCAGCATACACGCCATTCGGATCCTGACGGCGTCCAAACACATTAAAATAACGCATTCCGTAGGTATCCAGTCCATACAGTACCTTATACAGTCTTCCGTACTCCTCATCCACACGCTTTGTCAAGGCATAAGGAGAAAGAAGCTTTCCTTCATGTCCTTCCTTTTTGGGGAGAACCGGATGATCTCCGTAAACCGAAGAGCTGGAGGCATAAACAAATTTCTTCACTCCGTTCTGTCTGGAGGCTTCCATCATGTTCAAGGTTCCGCGGATGTTGATTTCTTCATATAAAAGAGGCATTTCAATGCTTCGCGGGACGCTTCCCCATGCTGCCTGATTCAGCACATAATCGACATCCTTTGTGGCCTCCATACAGGTATCCAGCTCACGAATATCCCCTTTGATA
>ERZ837910.4859-NODE-4859-length-12683-cov-3.563826_pt1 | contig 12683 bp, 9 predicted proteins | sample MGYA00519940_ERZ837910 | MGnify/ENA primary metagenome ERZ837910 (study PRJEB31850, sample SAMEA3708825) | human gut metagenome | biome: human gut; feature: human-associated habitat; material: faeces | place: China | collected 2014 ... | reverse complement strand
TGTTGTCACAGCGAATATTCTGGCAGATGTCATTATGCCGTTGTCAAAGGAGATTATAAGTGAGGCTGAAAAAAGAAATGATACAGCCATTGTTATCATAGGAAGAACAGCAGGAGAAGATCAGGATAACAAAGCAGATGCGGGAAGTTATTATCTGACACAGGCAGAGAGAGAACTTATAAAAAATGTTACAGATACATTTGAAAAAAGTATTGTTCTTCTGAATGTCGGAAATATCATAGATATGAAGTGGACAGACGAATATAAACCATCTGCTGTTATGTATGTATGGCAGGGAGGACAGGAAGGCGGAAACGGTGTTCTTGATGTAATTACGGGTAAGACGGCACCAAGCGGAAAGCTGACTGATACAATCTGTTATAATATAGAAGATTACCCTTCAGCTCCATATTTTGGTGATGCTGATAAGAATTATTATGTTGAAGATATATATGTAGGATATAAGTATTTTCAGACGGCTGCAGCGGGTAAAGTGATGTATCCGTTTGGATTTGGTATGTCATATACTGATTTTGAGATAACAGGTTCGGTTAAAAATGTTGATGAAAACAGTGTGATTGTTGATACAGCAGTAAAAAATACAGGTGATTGTTCAGGAAAAGAGGTTGTACAGGTTTATATCGAAGCACCGCAGGGAAAACTTGGAAAACCTGCACGTACTTTTGTCGGATATGCAAAGACCGTTGAGCTTGAGGCTCAGGATAGCCAGAAACTTACAATATCTTGTCCTAAATCATATTTTGCGTCATATGACGATTCAGGAATTACAGGTCATAAATCTGCATTTATTCTGGAAGAGGGAGAATACAAAGTATATGCAGGAAACAATGTTGCAGAGGCTGAATATATCGGAAGTTTTTCACAGGAATTTCAGGTGATAGAGCAGCTTGAAGAAGCACTTGCACCTATAGAAGAATTTGAGAGAATGCATCCGGTTTCAGCTGATAAAGCAGATAATTCTGAAAAAGACAGCGGAGATAATACAGGAAATTCAGGTTTATATGAGATGGAATTTCAAAAAGTTCCTACAAGAACAGTAAATCTTTCTGAGAGAATTGAGAGTGAGATGCCGGAGGATATACCTCTTACGGGTGATGAGGGATACACTCTTAAAGACGTTGCGGATGGAAAGATTGATATTGACAAATTTATAGGACAGCTTTCAGATGATGACCTTATGTGTCTTATGAGAGGTGAGGGAATGTGCAGTATGAAAGTGACGCCCGGAACTGCTGCCGCATTCGGAGGACTTACTCCTTCACTTGAAAGATTTGGAATACCTGCACTTTGCTGTGCGGATGGGCCTTCCGGAATAAGAATGGATTGCGGAACCAAGGCGTTTTTACTTCCGATAGGAACATTGCTTGGTGCTACATTTAATGATGAACTTATCGAGGAACTTTTTGAATATTTTGGCGCAGAGATGAAATATAACCGTATTGACACTATTTTAGGACCGGGAATGAATATACACAGGCATCCTCTTAATGGAAGAAATTATGAATATATTTCAGAGGACACGATTCTTACCGGAAAAATATGTGCGGCAGAACTCAGAGGACTGCATAAAGCGGGCGTAGAGGGAACAGTAAAACATTTTTGTGCAAACAATCAGGAATTTCGCCGTGCAGATGCGATGGGCGTGATTTCAGAGAGAGCACTCAGGGAAATTTATCTAAAATGCTTTGAAATAGTGGTAAAAGAAACGGGATGCAGTTCTGTAATGACTACATACGGACCATTTAACGGTCTTTGGACATCGGGAAATTATGACCTTTGTACAACGGTGCTTAGAAAAGAATGGGGATTTGAAGGAATCGTAATGACTGACTGGTGGGCAGTTGCAAACTGGGAAGGAGAAGCACAGGACAGAAGAAACAGGGCGGCAATGGTTCAGGCACAGAATGATATATTTATGGTGTGTCCTGATACGGAAAGAGAGAACGCTCTTGACAATATCAAAGCAGAGTATACGATAGGAAAGATAACAAGAGGACAGCTCCAGAGGAATGCAAAGAATGTACTTAAATTTGCACTTAACAGTCTTGCAATGCAGATAAAACTTGGAAAAGTCACTCTTGATGAATATGCACCAGAGTGGGATACAAGCTACAGACCTGATGGTGAACTGGAGACTGTTGTGGCGGAGAACGGTTCTTTTATTGTATCAGACGAGCTTGCATTAAAAATGCTTGAAGATGATGGAATGTATTTCAATGCAGTTGATGCAGTGGAAGGAAATTACAGTGTAAAAATAAATATTACGTCACAGCACAATGAATATACACAGATACCTATATCTTTGTTCGTTGACAATGATTATCGTGGAACGCTTTCATTCCAGGGAACAAATGGAAAAGCTGACGAGAAAGACATGGCTATTGGAAAGATTGGAGTGGGAGAGCATTATATAAGAGTGGCATACAGACCGCATGGCATAACGATGAATGAGTTTGTGATTGAAAAGGAAAATACACTGTCATAGAGAATAGGTGTGATTAAAAATGACACGGCTGCTAAGTTTTGTTTAACAGCCGTGTTTTTTGTATATGCAGGTTTTATTTGTTTTTTTAAAATTGTTTGTAATAAAATATTATTTACTATATAATGAATTATGCAGAGAAAAGTACAGATATAATGAGTGTACTGTTTGGGAGAAAACAGATGTTTTATGTACAGAAAGGGGATAAATAAATGAAATTAAGCACTAAAATCGGGATTATATTTAGCATTATAATTATACTGCTTGTATATGGAATAGGTACTGAGTCTTGCATATACAGTTATAATTCTACAATTGAACTTGTCAGAAAAAATTCAAAATCGGCAGCAAAGACAACATCAGATGATTTGGAGGTATTATTAAATACTTATAAAAATATTGCTGCGGCATCTGGCAAAGACATGATACTGGCTGGAAATGTTCCAGATGAAGTAAGAGTATCCAAGGTAGAGCAGCTGGCAAAGCAATATGGTTTTACAAGTGGGAATGTATTAAATGAAAAAGGAATCAGTATTAAAGACAGAACTGATTTCAGTGACAGAAGTTATGTAAAAAAGGCGTTACAGGGAAAAACAAATATTTCAGATGTTACATTGAGCAAATATACGGGAACTTACGGACTTAGTATAGCAGCTCCTCTTATTTCATCAGGCAGGATAGTTGGAGTTGTATATTTTAGAATTGATGTTGATTTTATGAATGATATGGTAAAGCATATATCAGTAGGAGACGGAAGCTTTGCATATATTCTTGATGAAAAAAATAATGTGATTGCTCATAAAAATTCAAAATATATTATGAATGAAGAATATATGGGCAATGTTCCGGATGAGTTGACAAAAAGCAGCAGTAACTCAGATAATGGAGGTTTTACCTATGAAATTGATTCCAAAAAATATATTTGCGGATATTCTAAAATAGGAAATACTGATAATTGGCGTGTGGTGATGGTTTCTCCGACAACGGCATATGAGTCAGAGGTGCTTATGTTTGTAAAGAGACTTGTTATAAGTGACATATTTGCGTTAATTATAGCAATATTGGCAGCTGTTTTTATAGCAAGAAGTATCAGCAGACCTATCATAAGAGTGAAAAATGTTCTTTCAGGCATGGCAGATGGAGATTTATCAAAACGCATAGAGAAAACAGGAAGAAAAGATGAACTTGGTATTCTTCAGAATAGTGCAGCTTCATTAACAAATACATTGTCGCAAATACTTGGAGAAGCGGTCTATATACTTGAAAGTATGGCAGCTTATGATCTTACGGCAGCAGACATGAAAGAATATCCGGGTGAATTTAATAATCTTGCGGTTTCAATAAATTCGATTAAGTCTATTTTGAAAAATATGATAATAAATATACAGACATCGTCGGTGAATGTTGAAGGTGGTTCAAGACAGCTTGCACAGGCGGCAGGCATGGTTTCAGATGGAACAGTAGCGCAGGCCGCGTCTTTACAGAAGCTGGTTGCAGATGTTGACAATGTTGTTGAAAGTATCAATAGAAACTCACAGAAGGTCAATGTTGTAAATGAAAGTCTTTTAAATCTTGACATTGAAATAAAAGATGGTGATGATAAAATGCATGCATTATTAAGTGTTGTGAAAGAAGTAGAGGAAATGTCTGAGGATATTAAAAAGATTGTAAAAACAATAGATTCAATTGCGTTTCAGACAAATATATTATCACTTAATGCTTCAGTGGAAGCTGCGCGTGCAGGAGATACAGGAAAAGGTTTTGCAGTTGTGGCACAGGAGATAGGAACATTGGCAGCAAAAAGCAGTGAAGCATCAAAGAAAACTGCCGGACTTATTGAAAAATGTCTTAATGGTATTTCAGGTGCAAAGGAATATGCGGTTGTGACTTCTGAGACATTTAAAAATATTGTTGATGATTCCGAAAAAATTGCAGGAGCATTTAAAGAAATTTCAAAAGATAATGAAATACAGACAAAAAATGCAAATAATATTAAATGTGAAATTGAAAATATATCAGATGTCGTGCAGGCAAATACGGCAACAGCAGAACAGACGGCTGCGTCTACAGAGGTTTTATCCGGTCAGGCAATATCACTTAAAGAAATGACGGAAAGATTTAAAGCAGATTGATTTATATTCAGACGGAGGTTTATCTGTGAAAGAAATGACAGATTTGGAAAAATATTATAACAAATTTAATGAGGATAAAAGACTGACAAGGCGGCACGGACAGGTGGAATTTATTACATCAATGAAATATATTCATGAATGTATAGATGACAGGAAATGTGTAAAAATACTTGATATAGGTGCAGGAACGGGAAGATATTCCGTTGCACTTGCAAATGAAGGCCATGATGTGACAGCAGTTGAACTTGTCAAATATAATCTTGGAATACTGAAATCGAAAAAAAGCGCGGTAAAAGCGATGCAGGGTAATGCATTAAAACTTTCAAAACTTGCGGATAATACCTTTGATATTACACTCTTGTTTGGACCGATGTATCATCTGTTTGGTTTTGATGACAAGATAAAAGCGTTAAATGAGGCGAAAAGAGTTACAAAACCGGGCGGAAAGATACTTGTTGCATATTGCATGAATGAGTACAGCATCCTTACATACGGATTTAAACAAAACCACATAAAGGAAGTGGTTGAGGCAGGAAAAGTTACAAAAGATTTTCACTGTATTCCTGAGCCGAAAGATTTGTACGATTATGTAAGAATAGAAGATATAGATAAAGTGCGTGATGCAGCAGACTTGAAAAGGATAAAGCTTATTTCGGCAGATGGACAGGCGGATTTGATGAGACCGGTTTTAAATGCGATGGATGAGGAAACATTTAAGCTTTTTGTAGAGTATCATCTGGCAACCTGCGAGAGACAGGAACTTGTAGGTGCGGGAGCACATACGGTAGATATTTTGGAAAAAAAGAACTTATAGAAATAAAGCTGAATCTGTCTTGTAATAAAAGTCTGTGGGATGTATAATTGTCTGTGCGTCAAAAAAATGATAAATCAAAGTTACTGTGCAAAAAAGGTGTGGACAGTAATAAATCATAAGCATGAATATGGAGGAATAAGTTATGTACAATATATTAAGCGGTTGCTTAAATCCAAATCAGATAACAATGATAGGTATTCTTGCAGCATTTTTGCTGACATTTATCTGTCTTAAATTTCCATTCCCGTTTCTTCCGGTAGATCAGGGCAGGGAATTTGCAGTAAACGGTGCCTTGTCAAAAGGAAAAACAAGAGGTGTTGGACTTACATTTGTAATAGCATTTATTATATGCTCATTGCTTTTTATGCCTATAACAAGAGAGTTTATCATATATTGCATATTGTTATTTGCAATCATGTTAAGCGGATATCTTGACGATGCCGCAGAGACACCGTGGCAGGATTATAAAAAAGGTGCAATTGACCTTGTTTTGTCAATTGTTACAATGTGGACATTTTTAAATTTCAACAATTCAACAATCCATATAGGAAGTAATGTATTTGAGCTTCCGGTACCGGTTTATTTTGTACTCGGAATAATTCTTATCTGGGTTTCAATCAATGTAACAAACTGTACAGATGGAGTGGACGGGCTTTCAGGAAGCCTTTGCTGTGTTGTTATTTCAGCATTTACGGTAATATTTGCAAATGAACTTGGTTATTATGTAATTGCAGATTTTATTTTTGTTGCAACACTTTTAGCATATCTGTATTTTAATTCAAAGCCTAGCAGTATGCTTATGGGGGATGCAGGTTCGAGGGCACTTGGTTTTTATATTGCGATTATCGCAATGAAAACAGGACATCCTATAAGCTACATAATACTTGCAATTGTGCTTATAGTTGACGGCGGACTTGGACTTGTGAAGATATTTTTAAAGAGATTTCTCAAAATTTCAATACTTGTAAATACGAGAACACCGCTTCATGACCATGCAAGAAAAAATAAGGGATGGTCAGATACACAGGTAGTATTCAGATTTATTATAATGCAGATTGTAGCTGCAATGATTGGTTATATTATTATAACTATTTTGTAAAGACGTGATATGAAAAAAATATGTGGTCATGCACAAAGTATTGTTATTTAGCATAGTATATAAATGATAATATTTTGAGGTGCTTGCGGTGCAATCCTTTCCAAAACCAATGAGTGCAAAAGAAGAGGAAGAATGCATCATAAGATACCAGGCGGGAGACAAGAGTGCGAGACAGCTTCTTATTGAAAAAAACCTGCGTTTAGTCGCATATATAGTGAAAAAATATAATACATCTGACAGAGAACTTGATGATTTGCTTTCAATAGGGACAATAGGTTTGATAAAAGGTGTTGATTCATTTGACGGTTCAAAAAAAATCAGACTTGCAACGTATTGTGCAAGATGTATTGAAAACGAAATTCTTATGTATATCCGGACGGAAAAGAAAAGTTCAAAGAATGTGTATTTATATGATTCAATCGGTTCCGATAAAGAAGGAAATGAAATAAATCTTATAGATGTAATAGAATATGAAGATGATGATGTTGTAGAAAAGATTACGCAGGATGAGAGAATCAGAAGGCTTACTGATAAGATAGAAAGTGTTTTGAGCAGACGTGAGCAGGATATAATCAGAAAGAGATATGGAATAGAGGGATATGATATAAAGACGCAGAGGGAGATAGCATCAGAATACGGAATATCGAGGTCTTATATATCGAGAATAGAAAAATCAGCACTTTTGAAGCTGAGAAAAAGTTATGAAAATGATTGTTTATAAACTGCTCTTGTGCTAATATATTTAATATATTGTGCAGAAATTTAGGAGGATATATATAAATGAAAGTACTTTTAGTAGATGATGCGGCATTTGTTCGTATGTCGTTAAAAAAGATTCTTGATGATATGGCTTTGGGTTTCGAGTATATAGAAGCAGGAGACGGAGAAGATGCCATAGAAAAATATAAAATATATTCGCCGGATTTGGTTATTATGGATATTACGATGCCTAAAATGGATGGAATCACAGCGGTAGGCAGGATAAAGGAAATTGATGACAATGCAAAGATTATAATGTGTTCATCAATGGGATATCAGGAAAAAGTTTTGGATGCCATTACAGCAGGGGCAAAAGATTTTATAATAAAACCTTATGAGGCAGTTAAGGTCGCTAAATCGGTAAAAGCAGTATTAAAGTTAGGCGAGGAATAAAATGACATATTTAGAAGAGTATAAAGAGGGAAATAAATTTTCAGGGATTTATTTGTGCAAATCCAAACAGATATTAAAAACTAAGGCAGGAAAAACATATTATTCACTGATTCTTCAGGACAAAACCGGAACTATTGACGGAAAAGTCTGGGAGTTAAATGCCGGTATAGCAGAATTTGAGAGTATGGATTTTATTATGACGGATGGTACCGTTACTTCATTTCAGGGTGCACGTCAGGTAAACATAAATCGTATAAGAAAGGCGCAGGAGGGAGAATATGACCCTAAGGAGTACATCCCTGCAACAAAGTATGATATTGAAGAGATGTATTCGGAACTTAAAGGTATTATAGCTACCATTAAAGAGCCGCACCTTAGACAGCTTACGGAAGAGTGCTTTATAAATGACAGGGAATTTGTAAAAGAATTTAAAGTTCATTCGGCAGCAAAATCGGTGCATCATGGATTTATCGGAGGACTTTTGCAGCATACACTTGCAGTCACAAAGATGTGCGTATTTCTTGCAGACAATTATCCTATACTTGACAGAGATTTGCTTGTCACAGCAGCAATTTTTCATGATATAGGAAAAGTCACTGAATTATCAGATTTTCCGATGAATGATTATACAGATGACGGGCAGCTTCTTGGACATATATTTATAGGAGCTGAACTAATCGGAAATAAGATACGCCAGATAAGCGGATTTCCGCCTGTGCTTGCAACAGAACTTCGCCACTGCATACTTGCACATCATGGAGAACTTGAATATGGTTCACCGAAAAAGCCTGCTATAGCGGAGGCGATGGCACTTAATTTTGCGGACAATACAGACGCAAAACTTGAAACCATGACTGAGATATATGACAAGGCAAATCCGACAACGGAGTGGCTTGGCTTCAACAGATTTGTCGATTCAAATATCAGACAGAGTACAGGTAGTGTGGCAAAGAGAAAATAATTAAAAAAGAAAAAGCTGAGAAGCTGATTATTTTGTTTATAATTGGTTTGTCGGCTTTTGTTGATATTTTGCGGATATTTTAAAGAGGTTTTATAGAGGAAAAAATATTATGAATAAGGAAAAAAAAATTGTGTGTAATAAGAATGACGAGTTCGAGCTTGAGATTACCGACCTTGGCAGTACAGGGGAGGGAATAGGTAAGATTGACGGATACACACTTTTTGTAAAAGATGCTCTTATCGGAGACAAAGTAAGAGTTAAAGTTATGAAAACGAAGAAAAATTACGGATATGCGAGAATGCTTGAAATAATAGAGCCGTCTGAATACAGAGTTGAGTCTGAATGTCCGGTGGCAAGGCAGTGCGGAGGATGCCAGCTGCAGCATTGTTCATATGAAAAGCAGCTTTCATGGAAAGAAGAGAAAGTAGCTAACTGTCTTAGAAGAATAGGCGGTGTTCCTGTTTACACAGAGGAGAAATATAGGAAATATAAAAATGCGGAAGAACAGCAAAATGCAGAAAACACTGCTGAAAGCAAGACTCCGATAATAATGGAGCCTATTCTTAGGATGGACAAACCTGTTCATTACAGAAATAAAGCACAATTTCCGGTTGGGTATGATAAAGACGGTAATCCTGTTGCAGGGTTTTATGCGGGAAGAACACACAGCATTATACCTCAGACGGACTGCCTTATACAGCATGAATGTAACAAACAGATTGTAGAAACTGTTCTTGAATTTATGAAGAAATATAATGTTACGGCATATGACGAAAAGAAGAACAGAGGGATAGTACGACATATACTTACAAGGGTAGGAAAAGCAACCGGTGAAGTTATGGTATGTCTTGTTATAAATGCCAAAAAGCTGCCATATTCAGAAGAATTTGTTGAAATGATAAAAAATTGTGGAATTAACCTTGAGATAAAGAGCATCACTGTTAATATAAATCGTGAAAATACGAATGTTATTCTGGGAGAAAAAGTAGAGACACTTTACGGACAGTCATATATAGAGGACTATATAGGTGATATAAAATATCGTATATCGCCGCTTTCGTTTTATCAGGTGAATCCTGAGCAGACAAAAAAACTTTACCAGACGGCTCTTGAATTTGCAGATATAAAAGAGGGCGAAGTGGTATGGGATTTGTATTGCGGAATAGGAACAATATCACTTTTCATGGCGAGAGAGGCAGCGAAAGTATGCGGAGTTGAGATAGTACCGCAGGCAATAGAGGACGCAAAGCAGAATGCCAAGTTAAACAATATAACAAATGCGGAATTTTTTGTCGGGGCAGCAGAGGATGTTGTTCCTACGCAGTATGAAAAGAGTGGCGGCAGACTGAGAGCAGATGTAGTAACACTTGATCCGCCAAGAAAAGGCTGTGATGAGAAACTGCTTGATACAGTTGTTAAGATGGCACCGTCGAGGATAGTTTATGTAAGCTGTGACCCTGGAACGCTTGCAAGGGATGTAAAGGTGCTTACGGATAAAGGATATGAGGTAAAAAGAGTCAGAGCATGTGATATGTTTGGCGGAAGTTTTCATGTGGAGAGTGTGGTCTTATTGTCCAAACAGGATCCGGTATCTTTAAATTAAAGGTTATGATAAACTAATCATCCATTTACGCCTCTTAAAAATAATTAACGATACAACAAGCCTGAATATTTCTTCCGTGGTAAGCAGCGTATACACCCACACAATACCCCATTTAAATATATATGCTGCAAGCAGACACAATGGGATTCCGATGCACCATGTACCAACGATATCAATCGCCATGATGATTTTAGTATTGCCTCCACTTCGTATGATACCGCCTCCAAGTATCATATTTTCCAGTAACACTATTTCCGTCTCACATTCTGCTCCATCGCGCATCGCCTCCAGGCATTCAATTGCAATTTTTGCTCTGAGAGATGCCTCCTGATGAATCGTTGTAAGTGCAGGATTACTTTCTCTGCTTGCCATGTTGTCATCAAAGCCGATTATCTGAATATCATTTGGAATTTGTATGCTCTTTCCCTGTAAAAAACGCATAAATTCCAATGCATAAAAATCTGACACTGCAAAAACAGCGGTAACGCTGTTTTTTAACAGCTCCTGAAATTTTTCCTCATAAAAGAGCATTCTTCCACTTTTTTTCTTAGGTATCTGCCATCTCAAGAAAACACTGGGATCTCACTTATATCTGATGTTGTTTTTATCATCAGAAAATTTCCTCTTTTTCTGATATTCTAATTATATGTTACAACAGAAATTTGGGTTTTACAAAGGTTAAACGTGTAACCCATAACAAAATTTATGTTAGATTTTTGTGACATTTTACTTTAGAACATTAGAACAATGAAATCATCATCTGTAAAATATTGCCACCTGCCATTGGCAGTTTAGAAATGATTGGTGCGTATTTTATTTAGAGGATGGAGTTGACAGTTCCAAGGATGCTGAAAAGCCGAGTTTTACTTCAAAGGTTGTTCCACCATACGCATTTTGATGAACGTCAATCTTTCCGTCATGTGCCCGAACAATCTCGCGTACCATTGCGAGACCAAGACCTACACCACCAATTTCACGGCTTCTTGATTTGTCAACCCGGAAGAATGGTTCAAAAATTTTCTCACGGAATGCTTCATCAATCCCGCTTCCAGTATCTGCAATTGTAATATCAATATCGTTTCCTGTTTGTTTTGCCGACACTATAACTTTTCCATTTACATGATTATATTTAATCGCATTTTCAACAAGATTATAAAGCATACGATAAATTAAAATATCACTGCCCATAAGCATCAGCTCATTACTTACGTCTTTATCATAAGTTGTATCCTGTGGCTCCTGTATTAGTGCAATACCTTTTTCAAGTGCTAACGGTTCCAAATCTGTCAGTACTTCCTCAATTAGTCCGAAAAGTTCAATCTTGTCATTGCGCATTATTGTCTGTAACTCACTCATATCCAAAAGTGTTTTGACCAATTTGCTGAGACGCTCGTTTTGCTCCGTTATCATTTGTATTGTCTCTTGAGCTGCGTCTAAGTCTGCATCATTTTCTGTCGAATGATAGAGATCAAGTTGAGCTTGGATTAATGCCAAAGGAGTCCGCAGTTCATGTGCTGCATTGCCGGTAAACTGGCGTTGTATCTCGAAAGATTCCGAAAGCCGCAAAAGCATCTTATTATAAGAAGTACGAAGTCTGTCAAGTTCTGCAATTTTAGTTTCTTCAATTGTATAGTCTGTCAGATTTTGTATCTGAACCTTCTCTACGGTTTCTGAAAATTCTCTGAGTGGCTTCAATGCCCGTCCGCTGATAAAATAAGTGACTGCTCCACCAAACAGTGCCATAACGACAGTAATCAGAAGGCTTTTGGTTCTGTAGTCTGATTTTGAATTATAAACTTTTGTGGAAAATTGTGCTACAAAGTCATCCCATTCATTATCCGGAATATCAATGTATACCGCTTCCGGTTTTGTGCCATGATCAGTTACAGACTCCTGAAGCGTATCAAAGTAATAGACTCCGTTCTTATACAAGAAAAATGTAAGGCATCCGCACAATATGGTAATCAGTACGGTAGTAAGAATCGTCAGTCTCCATTGGAGAGATATTTTTCTCATGTGTTTTCTCCTTATCCTATTTTATAGCCTTCACCGATTTTATTGACAATCGGATCATAATCAAGGCCTGTTTTCAGTTTCTTTCTAAGAGAGGACATATGCACTCTGATTGAACCGCTAAAACTATCTACAGAAGAATCCCAAACATGCTCAATCAGCTCTTCTTGACTGACTGGTCTTCCCTGATTCAGAAGAAGATACTCTAGTATTCCGTTTTCTTTTCTGGTCAAAGTTATAGGTTTGCTGTTTGCATATGCAACTCTTTCTCTGGTATCAAATCGAAGGCTGCCACATTCCAGACAGATATTTTTCTGTACAAACGTTCTTCTTGTCAAACTTCTTACGCGGGCTTCCAGTTCCTGCAGATGAAATGGTTTTTCCATATAATCATTTGCACCGGAAT
>ERZ837910.4857-NODE-4857-length-12685-cov-4.679731_pt1 | contig 12685 bp, 12 predicted proteins | sample MGYA00519940_ERZ837910 | MGnify/ENA primary metagenome ERZ837910 (study PRJEB31850, sample SAMEA3708825) | human gut metagenome | biome: human gut; feature: human-associated habitat; material: faeces | place: China | collected 2014 ... | reverse complement strand
ACTCGGTAGATAAATTTACTGTTGTTAATCCATTTACACCAGTTGCAGAAACTGCTGTAAATAATGCATCAAATGGAGTAATTCCTCCATTATTGCAAATTGGCATCATAAGTACTATCCAACCTACCAGTATTACAGATAAAAAACCTAAACATGGTATTAAATATATATTTTTATCTTTTAACATCTTTTGTTTACTTCCCTTCCTATATTTCCTTTAATTCAGCATTTTCTTTTCCGACAATATCTTGAAAAACTTCAAAAATAGGTTCAGTTAAATAAATGGCTCCGCATCTTAAAATGTTTTCCCCATCTTGCACTTCAACACCAATATTGTTCATTTCACCATTAAAGTATTTTATTGCACCTCTTAATTTCTTTTTGGTTAATTCTTCTAGGTTTGTAATATTTATCATCAAAACTCTTCTTTTTTGAACTCCAAAATTTGTTATTTCATTTGCAATTATTGATGTTTTTTCTTCTTCTCTTATGCTTAATCTTCCTTTTATTAAAACAATATTTTCTTCTATTAAGCTATCTTTTGCAGTTAAATAAGCATTTTCAAAATCTTCTTCCTTAAAACATTTTCTCATACCTCTTCCACCACCACCGGCAGAAGCTTTAATTAAAACTGGATAACCAATCTTTCTAGCAATTTCTTTTCCTTGACTGACAGATTCAATACTGCCATCACTTCCAGGAACAACTGGAACTCCTGCTTCGATCATCATTTGTCGAGCAACGCTTTTATTCCCCATTTGATCAATCACATCACCACTTGGACCAATAAAAGTCATACCACATTTTTCAACAAGTCTGGCAAACGTCGAATTTTCAGATAAATAACCAAATCCAGGATGAATTGCATCACACCCTGATAAAGTAGCTACTGATAAAATATTTTCCATATTTAAATAACTCTCACTACTTTTAGCAGGTCCAATACAGTAAGCTTCATCTGCTAATTGAACATGTAAAGAAGTGGCATCTGCTGAAGAATAAACAGCAACGGCTTCAATTCCCATTTCTTTACAACAACGAATAATTCTAACGGCTATTTCACCGCGATTAGCAATCAATATCTTTTTAAACATTTTCTTCAATAACCATTAAAGCTTGATCATATTCTACAAGCGCTTCATTTTCTACAAGAATTGATGTAACCGTTCCATCACATGGTGCCTTAATTTCATTCATCACCTTCATTGCTTCAATAATACAAACAATATCTCCTTTTTTAACTGTCTTTCCAACAGTAACATACGGATCACTTTCAGGTGAACTTGCACTATAGAAAACACCTACAATTGGTGATTTTACAGGCGTACCTGTAGGCTCTTTGGTGTTTACTTCTGCAACCATTTTATTTTCTTTTTCTAATGGTTTTACATATTCAACTTTTTCACTTTCTTTTTCTAATTCTATTTTTAAATCATCTATTTCTACTTTCATTTTAGTGACATTTGATTGATCAAACTCACTCATAATTTGTTTAATAAAATCTAATTTCATAGCATTCTCCTTTATTTGAAGTTCAAAGTATATAGTAAAATAATAAGCTTTGAAATTCAAAGCTTATTATAAAATATATAGTCGCTTCAGCGACACCTCTTTACTATTTGTTTGCTTCAATATAATCTACGATATCTTTAACAGTTTTCATGTTAGAAGCAACTTCATCTGGAATTTCTACTTCAAATTCTTCTTCAATTTGCATAATTAATTCAACAGCATCTAAAGAATCAGCTTCTAAATCATCTTTTAAATTTGCTTCCATTGTAACTTGACTCTCATCACAACTTAATGAATCAACAATGATCTCTTTTACTTTTTCAAAATCCATTTTACTTTCCTCCTTGAATACGATTTGTATTATACACGAAGAAAGCAAAATGTAAATACTTTGAAGTTCAAATTTATTTATTTTTTCATTTTATCTTGATTTTATCAGTGTTTTTTATTCAAAAAAAAGAAGAACATCCATATATTCTTCTTTATTCTTTAGAAAAAACCCACTTCATTTGTACATTATAACTTAATAAAAATAATAATAAATCACCTACAGGTTTAGCAAGCTTTTCAGACATAATACCTAACGTAGAAAAAACATAAACAAAAAGTGTAGACAAAATTGTAATAACTACTGTTAAAATCAAAAATCTAATTGCTGTTTGTTTAGTTTCAGTTCTTTCTTTAAAAACAATCTTTTTATTGTAAATGTAATTTTCAACAGTTGAAATAACACGGGCTACAAGACTAGCAATAGCAATACGCCAAAAATCACTTGTCATCCATATTTTTAATACATCTAATAAAAGCCAAGCAAGTAATACATCTATGACAGAACTAATTACTGAAGATGAAATAAAACGGAATAGATGTAAGAAGATAACGTAAAGGATGTTACGATTATTATTTTTTAGATGAAAACATTCTTTATTTTGATCAACAACTATTTCCTTAACTTTTATTTCTTTTTGAACACAATCAATCAATACTTGTACTTCATAACAATTTTCATCTACTTTCAACATTTGATCTAAATATTTCATAGAAAAACCAATAATTCTACTATCAACATTTTTAAATTCTTGATGATAAATCATAGAAAATATCTTTGAAAATATTCTTTTACCTTTTGTATGAATAAAAAAGATTTTTTCTTGTTTAAATAATTCATTTAATTGAGTCATTTTATCTATTGGATAATCTTCTTCTAAAATAAGAATACCTTTTCTATCTTGATTATTTTCCTTAATAAAATTTAAACCCTTTTTAATAGCATTTCCTTTTCCTTTAGAAACAGGATAGTTAATAATTGTACAATCATCAACAAGACTTTCAAAAATAGAATGATATTTTTCATCAGATCCATCATTTACAACAACAATAGAATATCTTTCTTTTTTCAATTTTTTGATATAGTTTATAATTTCCTCCCTAGGATTATAAACTGGCATTAAAATTACTATTTCACTATTCATATTCATCCCTCATCTAATAATGATACATGAATCTACTTTGAATGACAAAGGAATGAGAAAAAATTATTCTTAACAATTCTTAATTCTAATTCTACTCAAAATATGATAAACTTCTTTTGTTTTAAAGGAGAGAGTTTATGAATTTAAAGAAGAATTATAAAGGTATTCTATTATGTTTAGTTATTGCGATTCCTTGTTGGTTTTTAGGAAAGAAGTTTCCTATTGTAGGTGGTCCTGTCTTTGGGATTATTCTAGGTATGATTATCACACTTTTTATCAAAGATAAAAAAGACTTACAATCAGGAATTACTTTTACCTCAAAGAAGATTTTACAATATGCAGTTATCTTACTAGGATTTGGAATGAACTTATCTGTTGTTTTACAAACAGGTAAACAATCATTACCAATCATTCTTGTGACAATATCTACATCACTTATTGTTTCTTATGTATTACATAAAGCAATGAAAATACCAAGTAAGATATCCACACTTATTGGTGTAGGATCTTCGATTTGTGGTGGTTCTGCCATTGCAGCAACAGCACCTGTGATTGAAGCGAGCGATGAAGAAGTAGCTCAAAGTATTTCTGTTATCTTTTTATTTAATATGATTGCTGCCTTATTATTTCCAACACTTGGTACACTTCTTGGTTTTTCTACAAAGAGTGGTGAAGCATTTGGTATTTTTGCAGGAACAGCTATTAATGATACATCTTCAGTTACTGCTGCAGCTTCTACATGGGATTCGATGTATCATTTACAAAGTGCTACTTTAGATAAAGCTGTTACTGTTAAATTAACACGTACACTGGCTATTATTCCTATTACTTTAGTGTTATCTTTTTTTAAGTTAAGAAAGAATAAAGATGGTCAAAAGGTTAATTTAAAGAAAGTTTTTCCTTTCTTTATTATTTATTTTGTTTTAGCTTCACTTATTACAACAATATCTATTCATATGGGTGTTTCTGCTGATTTCTTTACACCATTTAAAGAATTAAGTAAATTCTTTATTGTTCTAGCAATGGTAGCTATAGGATTGAATACAAATGTTATTCAATTAATTAAAAAAGGTGGAAAACCTATATTATTAGGATTTATTTGTTGGATCAGTATTACCTGTATGAGTTTATTTATGCAACATATATTAGGAATTTGGTAAAAGCTCTTAGGAGCTTTTTTTGTTAAGAATATGTTAAGTTTATATACATTACCTTAAGAAAGTGTTAATCTACTAACGGATTGTGAGGGATTATATATGAAACTAACAAATATTTTTTCTATGTTAGGTGGTTTAGCGCTTTTCCTTTATGGAATGAATATGATGTCTAATGGATTAGAGCTGGCTGCTGGAAATAAAATGAAAACGATTCTTGAAAAATTAACATCGAATCGTATTTTAGGAGTTTTAGTTGGTGCTTTAGTAACTGCTATTATTCAATCTTCATCAGCAACTACAGTAATGGTTGTAGGTTTTGTTAATTCTGGGTTAATGTCTTTAACAAGTGCTGTGTGGGTAATTATGGGAGCTAATATTGGTACAACCATTACTGGTCAATTGATTGCAATTGATATTACAGCAATTGCACCTTTAATTGCTTTTATTGGTGTAGCAATGATTGTTTTCTTTAAAAGTAAAAAATTAGATGCTTTTGGAAGTGTCATTGGTGGTTTAGGTATTTTATTTATAGGAATGGAAACTATGTCTAACGCTATGGTTCCGCTTCGTACTATGCCAGAGTTTGTAGGATTAATTTCTAAATTCCAAAATCCATTTATTGGTATTTTAGTAGGAGCGTTATTTACTGCACTTATTCAAAGTTCTTCTGCTTCTGTTGGTATTTTACAAGCTTTAGCTAAAAGTGGGGTCATGACTTTATCATCATCTATTTATGTTTTATTTGGTCAAAATATCGGAACTTGTATTACTTCCGTTTTAGCTTCTATTGGAACAAGTAAAAATGCTAAAAGAACAACTATTATTCATTTAACTTTTAATATTATTGGAACTGTTATATTTGTAAGTATTAGTATGTTATTTCCTTTCGCTCATTTGGTTGAAAGTATAACACCAAATAATGTTGCGGCTCAAATAGCCAATGTACATACAATATTTAATGTTGCTACAACATTATTATTACTTCCAATTGGAACAAAATTAGTTGATCTTGCTAAGATGATTTTACCTGATGATCCAGAAGATCATCAACATATGTCACTTAAATACTTAGATTTTAGTATTTTTAACAATGATTATCATATTGGAACAAGTGCTATTGCAAATACTCAATTATTTAATGAAACTCAACATATGTTAAATGTAGCTAATCATAATGTTAAGCGTGCATTTGAGTTATTAGATCATTTTGATCAAGAAAAATATGAACGTTTATTAAAGGATGAAGAATATATTAATTATTTGAATCAACAAATTATTGATTTTACTACAGAAGTTATTTCAAATGAGTTTCCTACAGAAGGTTCTCAAACAATTGTTTTATTTTTAAAACTCTCATCTGATTTAGAAAGAATCGGTGATCATGCTATTAATATTGCTTCAAGAGCACAAAAATTAGCTGAAGATGATACGCATTTTTCTGCTGATGCTTTAAAAGAAATAAGTATTATGGAAAGTTTATGTAATAATATCTTAGATGAACTGATTATTTTAGATTATGATGAGTTTAAAAATATCGTTGATAAAGTTGATGTTATGGAAGATAATATTGATAAAACACAACATCAATTTACTGTTAATCAATTAATTCGTTTAAAAGAAAAGAAATGTTCGACTGAAAATAGTATTATTTATACTAAGATTTTAACTGATTTTGAAAGAATTGGTGATCATGGTTTAAATATTGCTGAAAGTTTATATCATATTCGTAAAATTATGAATCAAATGAAAATGATAAAACCTGAAATAGAAGAATAAAGAAAAAAGATTTCTTATATTATATGCATAATATTTGAAATCTTTTTTTATAAATGACATGGAAATGTAATAATTAAAATAAATGAATCCATTAAATCTTGAATGAAGCATTGTCCTTGATGTATTTCTATAATCTTTTTAACACTTTTTAATCCAATCTTATTACTTTCAACTTCATGATTTATTTCTTTCTTTTCATTTTCAAAAACTATTTTTAAATTTCCTTTTTCAATACTTATTTGTAAATAAATGGGTTGCTCTTTTCTTGCATATTTTTGGATATTAGAACATATATTATCCATCATTCTTTTCATCATTGATAAATCTAATTGTAATTGTACTGATGAAATTGTTATCTCTTTTTCAATCTTAAACCCTTCTAATTCTAAATACTCTAAATGTTCTTCAATATATTGAATAAAAGATTCACTACTTATCGTTTCTAAACTTGGAATTAAATCATCATTATAAACCAAAGAATATTCAAATGTCTTATTAGATAAATCTTTAATTTGTTCAGTCTTTTCAATACAACTATTTAAATAATGATCCATTTGTTTTTCATCTTTATAACAATGTAAACATAAAATATCTAAATAGCCTCTTAAAGAGGTTAAAGGTGTTCGTAAATCATGTGATAAACAAGTAATCATTTCTTGATGAGCTTCTTTTATCCTTGCTTCATTTTGATAATTAGAAGCTAATGTTATTCTTAAAGTATCCATCTCTTGAGCTAAAATAGCTAATTCATCATGGCTCGTAATCGTCATAGCATGACTCAAATCCCCTTGTGACATATTTAATACTTCTTGTTTTAAAATATTAATATATTTAACTTTTCTTTTAATAAAAATAAAAGTTGGTAAAAAGAAAATAAGTAAGCTAACAAACAAAGCAACATAAAAATAGTATTTTACATACTTTAATAAATGCATAGAACTAACATAAACAATTCCCTCGCCATCTTTAAATGTTATTGTTTCTATAAAAAAATTATTAAATGCGTATTGTTCAAAATCACTTTTTAAGATATACAAAGGTGTAAATCCTACCGGCTCATCAAGAATTTTTCCAATGCTACCATCAATATATAATTCTTTTTCATTATAAAGAAAAATATTCGTATAATCATCATGCTTCTTTAAAAGCTTTTTCAATTCCTTTTTATCATTTTTATCTTTTGAATAAATAGAAATATTTTTTGCTTCTTCTTTAAAACCTTTTATAAACGTCTTTTCATTAAAAGGTTTTTCAACGGTTTCAATGAAAGTATAGAAATCTGTTACATTGTTTCTAAAAAAGGCATAACATAAGATGGCTAAAATAGCTGAAGAAAGAAGTAGTAAAACAATTTTCATTGATAAATTCAAGTTCTTTTTAATCAATATAATACCCCTTTCCCCAGACAGTTTTTATAATTCGAGGATTTTGAGGATCTTCTTCAATCTTCTTTCTTAAATTACGTATATGTACCATAATTGTATTATTAGCCCCATAATAATAGTTTTCATGCCAAATAGTTTCAAACAACTGACTTGCTGAAATAACTTGTTTACGATTTAAAACTAAATAATCTAATATCTCATACTCTATATCTGTTAAAGATAACTTATTTTTATTTAAATAGACTTCTTTATGTTCTTGATCAATTTCTAAATCATTTAATCTAATAATTGCTTTTGCTTCCTCTTTTTTACCTTGATATACATGATATCTTCTAAGTAAAGCTTTTACCCTTACATTTAATTCATTATAAGAAAAAGGCTTAGTTAAATAATCATCCCCACCACTTGAAAAACCTAATGTTTTATCACTTTCTTGACCTTTAGCCGTTAAAAATAAAATAGGAGCATTTGTCTTTTCTCTCATTAATAAACAAACCTGATATCCATTCATCTCTGGCATCATCACATCTAAAATAATTAAATCAATAGAATCATCTAATAATTCTAAAGCCTCTTTTCCATTTTTAGCTTCTATAATTTGATATCCTTCGTTTGTAAGTAAAACGTGTATGACTTCCCTAATATCATCATGATCATCTACTACCATTATCTTTTCATTCATAAACTTCTCCAATCCTTAGCCTTTACCCAATTTTCATATTTCATCATATGATTTAAATGTTTCATTACTTTCTTTTGTGACGTATAATTATTGATTAATTTCATTTTAGCATCATATTGATTTATTTTCTTTAAATTTTCAGGTACATGATTTTTTTTATAATACTTACCAAAATAATATAAATTTTGTTGAGAACACTTTATACTGACTATCTGTGAAGTTAAACGGTGATGTATATGTCCATACTCTCCTAAAGGATTATGACTTACAACACATTTCCACTTCTTTTTATGACTCAAATAAGCAACATCCTTTTCTATACTTCCTTTTACATGCACCCATGAATCTCTTTTACCATTTTTCTTATCAGGATAATCAAAGATTAAACCTTGATTATGTGTTTCTTTCATTATTTTCATAAATTCTTTTCTTCTCGTTGGATTATTTCCATTCGTTAAACAAACAACTAAATAGTGTCCTTTTAATAAATGATTACCACCCCATATCGTTTCATCATCAGGATGAGCAACAATCATCAACTTTTGACAATCATTTAAATCGATTTGATCTATTTCATTTTGATGTCTACAAGATTCATGATCTATAAAAAAACATCCTAAAACAACTAATATACAAATTAATATTCTCTTCATTTTTATCACCTCTTATACCTTATCACTTCTTTCTTAATAACAATTCATAAGAATTCTTAAGACTTTCTAAAAAGAATAACCACAATTTATAAAGTTGTTTAGGATTTCTTTAGAATTAATTAAGGCGATTATTAAGAATTCATTGATACAATTCTTTTCGAGGTAAAAAAAGATGAAAAGAAAAGATTATTTATATATATTCCTTTTAATAATGATTCCCTTGTTATTTTTATTTATTATCACAAGTCAAAACTTATTATTTGGAAATAAAGTTGATTGGTTTAATCAACATATTACAATTGCTGATGCATTAAGACATGCGATAAGAGAAGAAGGAACTATTTTTCCTACTTATCTTTCTCATTTAATGTCAGGAGTTAATATTTATTATTTTTCTTATTATGGTTCTTTAAGATTTGATGTTTTATTAGGAGCACTATTTATCAATGTAAAGATGATTGATCTTTTTATTGGTTATCAAGTATTTCTTTTAATTCTAACAAATTTAACTTGTTATTTTTTCCTAAAAAGACATTTAAAAAGAAATGATTTATGTTTTTTATTAAGTTTATTTGTTTTATTATCTTCTATCTTTTTTCAATTTCACAAACAAGTCATGTTTGTGAATTATATGCCTTTTTTATTTTTGATGTTAAGAAGTATTGATCATTATTTTATTAATCATCATTTTACAGGCATTATTATTTGGGGAAGTTGTATTGTTTTACATAGTTATTTTTATTGTATTGCTTGTTTTATTGTTTGTTTTATTTATTTCGTTATGCAATGTGCCAATCATAAAGAATATAAGAAACCTTTATTTCATTTATTAATAGCTTATGTAGGTATTGTATTACTAACTGCTATTTATACAATTCCTACTTTATATGTTATTGTTGATGGTAGTAAAAGTGTAAGTTCAACACATCTATTAGATTTATTAATGCCTACCTTTTCTTTAAAAGGTTTACTTTATAACAATTATGGTTGTGGATTTACATATCTTATTTGGATTTTAATTGTATGTGGTCTATATAAAAAGAAAACGCGTTTACTATCATTAATTATTATAATTTCTATGTTTTGTCCTTTAATTAGTTTTATAATGAATGGTTTTTTATATGCTAGAAGTAAAATACTCATTGTATTTATACCTCTCATTATTTTACAAGCAGGTTTAGTTTTAGAAGATTTCACTTTTAGAATCAATTATTCTATGCTTATTTTAATTATTTTACCATTATTTTTTATCACTCAACCTTATCTTGTATGTATTGATTTAATCGTCAGCTTAACCATTCTTTATTTTTATAAGCACCATCAACAAATAGTTTTTATCTATTTATTGATTCCTTTACTTGTTGTTTATTTTAATAATCCAACAACAAGTTTTATATCAACAAAACAATATCAAAACTATTCAAATAAAGAAGTAGAAACACTCATTCAAAGAAATAAAATCAATACTTTAGTTAATTTAAATCAAAGCAAACAAAATATGAATCAAACATATCAAAATCAAATAACACGTATTTCTGGTTATACATCAACAAATCATAAATTATATAATTCATACTTATATGATACATTGAAATTGCCTATTTCAATTAATAATCGTGTTGCCCAAATAGATCAAAATCATCTCTTTTATTTAAAACTGATGTCTGTTGATTCTGTTGTTTCTAAAAAGAAAATTGAAGGATATCAAAAAGTTGATGAAATAAATGGTTTAAAGCTTTATCAAAGTCAAGATGTTAAACCTATCGCTTATGCGACAAATCAACTTTATAGTCAAAACCAATTTCAAAAACTGAAATACCCTTATACTTTAGATACACTATATCATCAAGCAATTGTAAAAGATGGAAATAATGATTATCAAAGTCAATTTATTAAAGAAGATATGGGTTTAAAAAAAGAATATCAAATTAAAAATAATAAAAAAACACATATTAATTATCAACTAAATAGAAAAACAAATAATGAAATCATTGTAATTGAAGGAGATGTTATTAATCATCTACCTTTACAAAGTGTTTCTATTACTATTAATGGTATAAAAAATAAATTATCAAAAAGTACTTCACCTTATTATAATCAAAATACACATTTTACTTATTTATTAACAGCTCAACAATTATCTATTTCATTATCTAAAGGACACTATGACTTAAAGAATATTCAAACTTATTCTTTAAATAAAAATGCTCTTAAAAATATAAAAGTTGATCCTCTATCTATAAATAAAGGAAAAGATATTTTAAATGGAACAATAAATGTAAGTAATGATGGTTATTTTATTACACGTATTCCTTATGATCGTGGATATCAAATTTTAGTTGATCATCAAGAAGTTAAAAGTGAAGTTGTTAACGAAGCTTTTTTAGGATGTAAAATCAAAAAAGGAAAACATCAAATTCAAATTAAGTTTACTCCTTATGGTTATAGATTAGGTTTTATTTTATCTTATTTTGGATTTATGGTTGTTTTTATACATTATTTAATTGAAAGGAAAATAAAAGATGAAAGAAAATACTAAAGAGATTATTAGTTATGTTTTTGTAGGTATTATGACTACACTTGTTAATTATATTGTTTATTTTGTGTTATTGATGATCCATTGTCATTGGTTAATCGCTAATAGTATCTCCTGGTTTTTTGCTGTTATATTTGCTTATTATGCTAATAAAAAATATGTATTTGAAAGTCAAAATGATATCAAAAAAGAATTGAGTTCTTTTGTTTTGTTAAGATTTTTAACTTTAATTGTTGAAAATGGTTGTTTATATATTTTTATTACTTTAATGCATATACAACCCATGTTTTCTAAGTTATTAGTAAGTTTTGTAACTATTTTATCAAATTATGTTTTATGTAAGTTTAAAATTTTTAAAAAAGAAGGTGTTTATAATGGATAAAATAAGTGTCATTGTTCCATGTTTTAACGAAGAAGAAGTTTTACCCCTTTTCTATAAAGAAGTTGTACATACTTTAGAGAAAATTCAAAATATTGATTATGAAATTCTTTTTATTAATGATGGTAGTCAGGACCACAGTGAAGATATACTCAAACTATTAGCACATAAAAATAAACATTGTTTCTATTATTCATTTTCACGTAATTTTGGAAAAGAAGCAGCTATGTATGCTGGTTTAGAAAACGCTAGTGGTGATTATGTAGTCATTATGGATGCAGATTTACAACATCCACCTTATTTATTAGAATCTATGTATCAAGCATTAAAATATGAAGACTATGATTGTTGTGCTGGCAAAAGAATTGATCGTATTGGTGAAAATAAATTAAGAAATTTTTTATCACATAGTTTTTATAAAGTGATTCAATATCTTACGAAAATGGATATGGATGATGGCGCAGGTGATTTTAGAATGATGACAAGACAAATGGTAGATGCGATTTTAGAATTAAAAGAATATAATCGTTATATGAAAGGCATGTTTTCTTTTGTTGGTTTTAATACTAAATGGTTAGAATTTCATAATGTAGAACGTCCTGCAGGTAAGACAAAATGGAGTTTTAAAAGTTTATTTTCTTATGCATTTAAAGGTATCTTTTCTTTTTCTTCTACACCCATTACAATGGCTGGAGTTATTGGCGGAATATTGATATCAATAGCATGTTTTATATCTTTATACTCTATTTTTATTCATCATCTATCCTACTTAACAAGTTTAGTTTTATTTTTAAGTGGTATCCAACTTGTATTTGTAGCTATTTTAGGCCAATATTGTTCCTCTTGTTATTTTGAATCTAAACAACGGCCTATTTATATTATTAAAAACACAAATAAAAAAATGTAGTCTTTTATAAAAAGGATAGCTAAACTGCTATCCTTTTATGTTAAGCTTGAAAATATTTTTTAATTTCTTTTCTTTCTTCATCTGTTAATTTTAAAATATCCATTGCTTTTTCTAATGAACATTGAAGCTCATGCATTACATTTTGTAAATGTTCTATATTCTTTGCTTGTTTTGCTTCTCTTTCAATCATTTCTCCTAAGTTACACATCTTTTCTATCTCCTTATC
>ERZ837910.4842-NODE-4842-length-12721-cov-6.166249_pt1 | contig 12721 bp, 19 predicted proteins | sample MGYA00519940_ERZ837910 | MGnify/ENA primary metagenome ERZ837910 (study PRJEB31850, sample SAMEA3708825) | human gut metagenome | biome: human gut; feature: human-associated habitat; material: faeces | place: China | collected 2014 ... | reverse complement strand
GTGAAAATGAAATTCAAAATCACAATTAAAGAAATCCATGAGGCAGTTGTTGAAATTAATGCAGAAAACCATGCTGAAGCCCTAGCAAAAGTTGAAACCGATTACTGGGAAAATCGAAACGATTACTTGCTTAAACCAAAAGACACAACGTTTGAATAAAAACAAAGCCCCTCCATTAGGAGGGGCTTTCCTTAATCTCACCACTGGCTTGTTGAAATCATAAACCGAACAATTATTCGCTTATTGTTAATTGAATCAGGATTAGGGAAAATATCCGGTAAATAAACAACAATTGATTTATCGGGCCTGATAACCATAGATTGCACGGCGATAATACTTGTGCTTGGCGAAGTGTTAAGGCCAGTCAACACACACGCCGCCGCGATTGCTTTATTTTCACCGGGGGCAGGCATGCCAGCGATATTCAAAGTGCCGATACTCACATAACCATCAGACGGAAGAGCGCTTGAAATATTTTGGATAAAGGATGCAGAGCCGTACACATTCAAAAGCTTAGTGCCCGGCTGGTATTCACAGACAAACCCCGTGGACTGGAAAATATTTGCAGTAGGATTGCTAATTGTACCACGAACCCAATTCAAAGAAGTGAGTAGATTTTGCACCGCTGTATTAGCCTGTGCCGCACTCGTGGTAGCGGCATTTGCGGCCTGCGAAGCCGCTTTCGCAGTTGTTTTTGCTCCAGACGCATTGTTATTCGCGGCGTTAATATCAGAATCAGCCGTTGTTGCCCAGGTGTCAATTTTCTCCATATCCTCGTTGTAGTCAGTAAGCCAATCCGGCTTATCAGTGCCAACAAATTGGGATAGGTCGAGTGTAGTTGTTTTATTCGTGCTAGCCATAATAATTTTTCTCCTTTTATTTAAGATTTAGAGTTCCAAGCGTAATTGTATGACGTCCAGTTTTTACCAGCGTAAGCATCTGCTGTCAAATCAAGTGCTTTATATTCGTTTGCTGTCAGACCGTTTGTTCTTAACTGTTGTGTCAATTCATTAGATGCCTGCTGTACAGAAGTAAAAACGCCCGTAATTGCGGAATACACGCCGTAAATAAGTTTATGCCATATGAAACGCGCGGAGGTGGCATAGTTAAAAGCGGTAACGTTGTAAGCCTTATATTTTGCAGCGGTCAAACTCAATTTCGCATATTCATATGCTGTAATTCCAGTTTGCCGCACTCCTGCATACATATCATTTAAAGTATTTTTCAAACTGTCCATTTTATTGTATACAGGGTTGTTAATAATTGTTTCGTCTCCAAGTCGGTTTACAACTTCTTCCAATTTCTTATTAACAATTGTAATCAAATAATTATAGAAAATTTCATTATTTTTGTTAACCGTATCAATTATTCCAACTATTTTTTCATTAACTTCCTGCGTAAATTGTGCATACTGATTTTCCAGATTATCAATTTTCCCATCAACCGAACTTTCAAAATCTTCAATATCTTTAATAATCGAGTTCAGTTGCTCGGTCACATAATTTTTAACCCATTCTTCGGTTACGGGTGTATATGTGTTAAGGGTTTCAATTACCTGATTTATAGCACCCTGCAATTTGCATAATGCTTCATAATAGGATAGCGCATCAGCATATGCAGATGGTAAAGCGGGGGTGCAACACCGAACCACATTTAAAAAATCCATATTGTTTTCACCTCCTTTAATAAAGCTTCATAAAGCAGTTTTGTATTTCCGGGTTGTTGATAATTTCCATATCAATGTTCAAGAAAGTTTCCCGGTAGTCCTTTAGCAATTCGCTTAAATTATGGTACATATTCCCGCGTACTTTCTTTTCAAAATTCCTATCGCGTTTCTGCAAATTGTTTGCGGTAGAGGAAGCTGAAGAATCATTCAAAGTTGCAGATGTTAAATATTTTTCGTCTGCAATAGCACCATTATCCAACAATCCTTGCGGTGTATCGCTGTAAAGGCTTTTTCCGTCTGCCGTGTCTGTGCGCGTGCCGTCACTTTCAACGTTTTCCAGTTCCATATTTGTTTCAACATAATTGTAAGCGTTCAAAGGGTCAAAGTCAAGTTGGGCACTTTTATAGAGTTGGTTATAATACGGCATTATTTCAGCCATAGTGCGGTTAAGATAAAGTTTAAAAAGCCCCGCCGTTTCTGCGCCAATTTCCCTCATCCAATAATGCATTATGATTTTATTGTTAAGCGTGTCACGGTATTTTTCATCAAAAATAGGGTAATCCTTTAAACCGATATCATAACCATTCTGAATAAGTTGCCTTAATTCCACAGTGTAATTACTCATTTTCCGGTTCACCGTCCATTTCTGGCACAATTGGGATTTCAGAATTAAATTCTACTGTTATATTAGTGCCCCACATTTCGTTTATTTTTTCGCACGCCTGTTTTCGTTCATACAGGTAAGATTCACGTATCATTTCGAGCGAACCGAACGGGGCGGCGGCTTCATTCGCAACAAGTCTTTCCCGTTTATCTGTGAAAGCCGAAACAACTCCAAGGCTTGTAAGCGCTTCATTATAAATTTCTGTTTTTACACTCAACAAATCACGGGCGATAAACGGAATGTCCAAGTTAATTGGCTTTATACTGTCAAGATTCAAAGACTTATCACCGTAAATAAACGGTTGACCGCCGTCCAACTTCATAATCAAGTTTTTAAGCGACAATCTTTCTTTTTCGTTACACGCAATGAAAGCCGAAAACTTTTGTAAATTTGCATTCGTCTCTGCATTTCGCTGAACTTCATATAGCTTGCGTGCATACTCATTTATAATATAAGCGTCCCCTGTTCTTGCCATGTTATTAAAAATTAGCACGCTATTTGTTTCATCCAACATTCTAAAAGGTGTGCCGTTTGCGGCAATTGCACTTCGTTCAGACGGTACTCCATACCAGTTGAGCGGACCTGTGTATGCAACCCCCAAACCAAAAAATTGGTCTAAGCTATCCTCATAGAAAACCAGAGCAGAACCCTGTGTGATGAGCATTAATTCAAGATATCGAATATCAATGCCTTTTGGAACATTTTCCCATTTAAAACGTGCAAGTGCAATATTCAGCAAACGAATTGTATATTCATTGTAAGTTATATTGTTTAAAGCTAGAGTGTCGAAAAACTGAAAATCCCTGCCACCTATTCCTTTTCTTGCCATTATTGCACCTCCTTAAATAATAGAATTATCAAGAGCATAATTTTTAATATCATTCGTATGCCAAAAAGTAACACCCGTTTCAAATGCCTGTTTAATTCGATTGTGTGCTACAACAGGAATATTGTCTATTAAATTAGCTTCTGTACACTTCACAAAATTCCAAGAACGTCGGCCATACAAGTTAGGCACTTTTGTTTGGAGGGTTTTGTAACCGTACATGGTAAAATAATCGTCAATGCGTTTTGCATATTCGTACCGCACGCATTTAGGGAACATGTAGAAATACCATTGCCCATTTGCAAAGAAAGAATTTGAAGAAGCTGTATTTCCCCTTGCGCTATCGGGGATTATCTTATGTTCTTCAATCGTAACAAGTGTATTAGCAATTTTAGTTGCCGCACCTACAACACTTTCAACTGCGCCGGAAAAATCCCCGGTAAAAACTCCTACTCCCGCGCCAACCGAACCGCCAACAATTGTTGTTAAAGCATTTAAATTCATTCCCATTTGATTCTGCGCATACCAGTTTTTAAAAGTGTCATTTATCCACGAACAAACCGGAAAGGCTGGCATTGTCAACGATTCATCAAGTGAAATATTAAGTCCCTTGTAATTTAACGGTGTACATACAATAGGGGCTGAACCGCCAAGAGAACTAAACAATACGAAAGGCCCGTTCGTTCCTTGTGCTTCAAAATCAAAAAATTCATAACGGTACTCTTTGCCGCTTGCACCGGAGCCATACAGTTCTAAGGCTCTATAAGGGTATGTGTACAACTTATTATTTTTCGGCGTATAACCATCAAGCGGCGCGAAAACGTTTAAAAGTTTGTTCCCGTAAATTCTTTCAGAACCCATGCCAGACACCCAACCATAAGACGGAGACGCGGGGAAAATGTTAAGGAGTTCAAGAGGGTACATGAACATGGATACAATGGCATCACCCTTGCCACTTTTTGCGTATTCATCAACCATTGAAATTGCCATATCAACCCGTTCTTTTTTCGCGTAGTAATAAGTCAATCCAGTAAAAGTGTTATCAAGCAAACTGGAAGTTGCTACGCCGTCCAAACGCTCCGAAACGGCTATAATAATACCGGGTGTAAAATCATATACAGTGCCATAACCACTTGTAATATTTTGGTTATAAACATATTCTCCCGTTTCCAGATTTTCGGGCACAAGGTTATTTCCAAATGTATCGTCATTTGTGTGTTCTCGTTCAACGAAAGATATTTTTAATGTATCGTCTGCGAACCACGTTTGGAAAACATCCTGTTCAAAATACACGTCACTTTTATTTTCATTCTGAAAACGAATATCCGTGATAAAGTTGAAATACCACCGATTATTATTTCGGTAATACATATAATTACAGTTTGCAATCGTTTCATAATTTGCAGGAAACGAAACGAATTTATCGTCACGCTGATAAGTTGCGCCGTCAAGTGTCGCAACAATTTTTGTGGAAAGAAAAGAAAGACGTTCTTCCATATTCTGGAACAATCTAACGTGCGCATAATCATTTCCCCATGGGATTCCCGCACACAGATAAATTGTTGTATTGGGATTTATTGCCATTTTCTTCTCCTTTTATATTTGCCGGGCGGTATTACCCGCCCGGCTATGAACGTTAAGCGTTTACGGTAATTGTGGCTGTGCCGTTCTTTTCTGTATTATAAGTAGAAGTCGCGGTCACCGTTACAGGTCCAGCTTCCGTACTTCCGATTGTGAGTACGCCATCACGGGTGATTGTGGTTGTGTTATCAGAATTTCCAGAAACACTCCACGTTACACCCTGTGGGAAAAGACCTGTACCCGTTACGGTAGCTTTCATCTGAATAGTAGTGCCCTTGTTGACGGTTGTAGTGCTGGGTGAAACGGTAACACCTGTAATTGTGGGTGCCGTGGTAACAAATGCAACCGCGTTTGCGAACGGGCACACTGCCATGATTCTCCAATAGTGTGCCCAATACTGACAGTACAGGCCCTGCCCGTTCATATCGCGCGTAAACTTCTGCAAAGCATCCCACACTGCATAGAAATCTTCATCAATCAGAATCGCATGCGTATCCTGAATGGGAATTTCATCCACAACGATAACGCGATACTGAACCTTTGCGGGTTCCAGATTAAACAGGGTGCTATAACCAAGTACAGCTAAATACGCATCGGTATCCGCGTCAATGATAAGAACCTGTTTTTCTTTCGGCGTTGCAGTAAGAACACCAAGACTGTTATAATCAGAACGCATAAAAGCCATCTTGTTAGAAACGGCTTTCATTTTCGCAAGGGCCATGTGCGCGGACGTATTATCCGTCACTTCGTCGATTACTTCAACCGCGAACTTGCCAGCCGTGCCATACTGAGCAAGTAGATTTTTCATCGTGGTAAATTCATCCAGCTCTGCGCCCGTGTACATTGCGTTAAATACAGAACTGATAAAATCGCTAAGGCCCTGCCACGACATAAACGCTTGGCGCAACATGTCGTCAGAAATAGTCTGCTTATAAAATACCTGATAATTCAGTTTCGCAAAAGCGGTATTAACGTCAGGAATTTCGCGCTTCATCCATTCTTCCTCAGCCTGTGCCGGGTCAAACTGGTGCGCCTTTGCAAGGTTGGTGTAAACCAGTTCCACCGTATCACCGTACTCAAGAATACCTTTTTTAAGTACCCTCATAGGGTTAGTAAACAAACGATACGTAATCCATACTCTACCAATAAGATTAACAAGCGTATCTACAAAAGCGTTCTGCGTGGGCTGATAATCAAGCACCGCCGTACCAAATTCCCGGATATTATCTTGCGTTACCTGCGGGAGCCTGTTTTCAAAGCTGGGATTTTCTGCAACCATCTGTGCGCGAAGCGCGGTCAGAATCTGCGGCGCATTGTTGGTTAAATTTGTCAAAACTTTTGCGCTTTTCATTTCTCAATTACCTCCTCATTAAAAATAGATTTAATCTTTTCGGTTTCATCTTTGATATCATCGAAATCATCTTTCAAATCTTCAACATGCTTCTTAACGGCTTCACGGCCAGTCAGAACTCGAGTAACATAATCACGTTTAAAGTCTTTAAAAGCATTAGAAATCCCGTCCATTTTATCGGACATTTCTTTCCAGTAGCGTTCCATACCCTCTTGCTCATCTTCACTGTCGTGAAGTCTGCGCAAATCTTCGCGCATGTCGTCCGTAAATCCATCCTCACTGTTATAAAGCCTGTCAATGAATTCTCGTGCTTCACTAAGTTTCATTTTTAATATTCCTCCTTTAACTTTAAATTTGTAATCGCTTCTTTAAGTTCGATGTATGCTTTTGTGTTGTCTGATAAAGCCTGAGTGAAATTTTCTTCGCTTTCCTTATGAGCGTTCATCTGTTTAACGTTAAGCCACACCAGAACACCACACATAACGATTGGAAAGCCAAGAGTGCTAACAATTTGAGCAACCACGTTATAGTCCATTTTCTCACAACCTTTTGTCTACAAATTTATTCGCCAATAGCTGAAACTCTGTAACAGTTTTGTGTGAATATAAAATATTACAGCATTTTCTTACCCCTAAAAATATCCCGTACATAATTCCTACTTCTTTGGCACTTGCTTTTTGATAGTTGTAGTAACTTTCAATATAAAGCGCTTTCAATTTTTCACACATTGGGAAGCTCACTCAAATCTTTATTAAAGATTTTAAGGGCGGCTACGTCTGTAATATCCTGCCAGTAATTCCAGCTCCCGAACTCCTGCACTTTGTTAAGGTCATCCGGCTTAACGCGAAACTTCCTTTTATTACCAAAGTAAACATAATTTTCAGGGTCATTGCTTGCAGGACTGTTAATTGTGTGCCCGTTTTCAGCAAAAACAACAATCAGAATATTTGCGGTAAATTCGCCCGGCATAGGTGGCTCACCTCCTCCATATTCTACTTCATAACGCCCAACAATATTTGGGAAACCATCTTCGGGTGTTACCAGATTATTTGTAATCCCGCGGCCAACGTGCCATTCTTCATGGCAGTGCGGGCCGTTTGTATTACCAGTCATTCCGAAATTTCCAATCGGTGTGCCGGCGGTTACGCTATCACCAACGTTCACAAGGCGTTCTGCATGATGCGCGGTCAAAACTGTTCTATCAAGAGAGGGATAATAAATCGCGATAAAATTACCCCATGACCAGTTTCCGCCCGTGCCGTATTCACTCCGAACAACTTCACCATTACCGATTGCACGCACCATCGTATCTCCCATTACCCCGGAAGCGTCCCGCGTGTTCCAGTCTTTCCCCCGGTGCGAACCTCCAAAAACCTGCGTGACATTTACAAGCGGGTTAGCCGTAATCCAAGTTGTGTAAGCCATTGTTTTTTCTCCTTTTAAATAATTATTTTCAACATGCTTTTAATTTCATGCTGAATTTTTTCATTTTCATATGCAAGTGTTCCTGTTTCCAACGCTTCTTTTATTCTTCTGAAAAACGGGTGTCTTTCATATTGCTTTACGTATTGAATTGATTTATTGATACTCTCTTTGTCTGGCGTAAAAATCATTGTATTGTATGGGTCATAATCGTATGATATGATTGTCATGCCTGTATCATAGTCAAACCAAACACCGTATTTTTTCTCTCTCCAAACAAGGGTGAAATAAAACCGCGTATTTTTACCTTTTTTCATTATCTGCGCTTCATCATCCAAATAGAATTTATTATCCACTGAATAATCTGCGTAACCAAGGGCGCGGGACATTTGGCCAAATCTTGTGTTTTCTTTCGCACGTTTAAATTCTGCGCTTGTTGGAACTACCTGTAAAAGAATGTTATCTCTTACAACTGCATTTTTATTTTTCGGTAGTGATAAATCCCATTGTATAAAATACGGATTAGCCATTGAAATTGCATTGCCAAGCATAAATAAAATAACATCGTCCCTCATTCGAGCTATCGTGTCATACAAATCGAACAAAAGGAAAGGCTCATTCCGTAGGTAAGATGAATGCGGCTTATCAATTATAAATTCTTCAAAAATCAGATTTGAAATATCAGGAAAAGCACTCGATTTATAATCGCTTGCTTTCGTTAATGCAAAAGTGTATCCGGCTAATTCTTCATTGATATACCATTGCCCACCATCGTATTCTATTTTCGTATCCGGGAAAACTTGATTTTTAATGATATCGTTAAAATACTTATCGGCGGTTTTTAGCAACTCGTCTTTATAGCGGCGGATGTACCCGAACTGTTTTCCTTTTTTCAGAAAGTCGCGCACCGCTTTGATTTTCCATTGGTAGGATTTACCGATTCCACGTCCACCAAGCACAATGTTAAAAAGTGCATTGTATGATAACGTGTTATTTATATCGTAATACATGAAATCACCTCAACAGGATTTACAGGCAGAAATATTATAGCTTGCAAGGCCCGATGTTACAGACGGACGGTTTCACCCGTTGCACTCCTCTGTAAATAATATTTACATTTCCTGTAAATCCTATTATAATAATACCTGTAATCTACAAATTATTCCATGGATTTTTGTTGGTCAAATATGGATAATTGATTCAAACAACCTTTGATACAGATTCTTTAGTGCTCTATAATATCTGAAATAATTTTTCATCTTTTATGTGCTCCTTATATTAAACTCTTTATCAACTAGAACAATTCCCCCATCAACGTGCACGGGCATAAGTTTTCCGGTGTACGTTGCACACGGATGAAAATTTTCCCATGTAACCTGCTCTTTACCCTTGTCCGGAAGTCCTGCACAAGTAACGTGTAATTTACCGTCAATTTCTTCAATATATGTTTTCGGCCTTAAAAATCGTGCCCTTGTAAAATGGTTTTCGTGTGCCCACGCACCGAGTTTATAATCATCTATTTCGATGAACTTTTTAATATCTTCTACGGGTAAAGTTGTATGAATGCTATCCGTATCACTGTATATATACATATCTTTGCCATATTTTTCTATGCTGTATTCTTTTATTTTCTGACTGGTTTCAATCGTGTATCTGCGCGCATAAGCTGTAATGAACGCGCCCACAGGTAAATACAAGGCTTCCCTTGTTTCTGGTGGAGATGTTCTGTATTTCACAACACCTTTATCAAGGTACGGATGCTTTTTCGCACATATAGGGTCAAGTGCGAATTTACCATATAAAGAGTTTAGCATAATTTTTGACCAATTCCGCATGGTGGGATTATGTTCTTTCCCCGCCTTTATTTTTTCTTGCATCCATTTATCGATATACTTTTTAAACAAGTCTTTTGACGCTCTAAATTTCCATCCGCGAATATATTCCAAATTGTATACGTTGTAATGCTGTAAAAATAATTCTAAATCTACATTTGTTAGGCAAAGCGGAACGATATCCCCATTGCTTGAGGTTACATATTCTGTTTGTACAAATCGGCTATTCCCTTTAAGTTGTATCGTTGGTAAATAACCGTCCTTTAATTCAAATTCACATTTAAATAGTTGAATATATAAGGGCCGTGCTTCATCTTTTATATATTCACCATCATAAAATTTCGGCTCACCCCAAGGCAAATCACAGTAATACATGCGGGACGGATACAGGCTATTTACATCAAATACATTACCCTCCCCCACATCTTTATCCGCGTATATCGGGTTCAAATAAGTAAAGCCGCCTTTATAAGCCTTGCGAATGTCCTTGTCGTAATTCGGTTCGGGGAACAACGTTCTAAACCTCTTTTTCCCAATGATACTTTTAAAATCTTCTAAGGCGCAACTTCCTTGCGTCAGTTTTTCAAATCCCATTTTAAAAATACGGTCTAACGCAAGCGACATTATCTGAACATCGTGTTTCAAATATTCAGTTTCTTCTTTCGTTAAAATGTGGTTTGTTCCACGTGGAACATTATAATCAATTTCAAGTTTTTGAATATCCAAATGGAATGCTTTCGCTATTTCATCAACTGAATAATTCAGAAGTTTCATACTGTCACGCAATTCTAAACTATTGCCATTATCAAACCGTATCTTTATTTTATAAAATTGACCCTCATCAGATATAAGCGCGTTGAATTGCTTATTGTAAAGTTTCTTCGTTTCAACATATTCATATCCATGCTTTAATAGATAACTGATACAAAATTCACCGTCAAATTTCAGGTTGTGAAAATAAAGGATTAAATTTCCGCTTTCTTCACAGGTTTTGAAAAAACTTTCTATATTATTGCCAATTACAATATTATCTATAACGCCAATTTCGCAAACGGCCCAAGCCCATACCCTACAATCGTTTTTATCTGTGGTAGTCTCGAAGTCTGCGGTAAACATTACAAATTTAAAACCGTCAAAGCATTTTCAATTTTATTTATCATAGCATTTATAGCTTCTTCACCATAAGAATATTCAATTTCCAAATATGAGCCGTAAAACGGGTCTTGGCTTGCGAAATAAAAAGCTGTGCCGTTTATTTTACTAACTCTATCGACTAATCTATCTCCTGCCGCGCCGAAATTATTTTGAATCGCTTTAATATAGTTCCGTTTGTATTTTTCATCTAAGAAAGTTAAATAGCCGCTACGTTCACGATTTTGTGCAGACTCCAATCTCTTTTTAACTTCCATCAGCGTTCTGCCCGTACCTTTTGTAATGGGCCTTAAACTTTCTTGTTCAATCGTGTAGAATGCGCCTCTACGCTGTGCTTCCAGAATTTCAAACCTTTTCATGGTCTGCTTATTCGCTTTTGTTATTGCACGCTCAACTTGTTCGCGAACAAATAGCGGAACTTCTAAACTGCTACCCGCTTTATACTTTACCATCTTTTGTTTTTCAGGTTTTGCCAGCTCCTGTAAACGGTTCAGTTCCCGCGCTATTTCTGCGTCGGTTCTCCCGCGCATTACTTCTGTACGTGTCAACGTATCCAGAATTTTAAACGCTTCATTTTTCGATTGCAATTGTAACAAGCGTCTATTGTATGCACGAATTTCTTTGTCGATATCCCTAGTCCTTAAATTCCCGGCGGTGTATTTCATCTTTCAACACCTACTTTCTAAATAGTGCGCCCCGGTTACCCGGGGCGCTGATTTTCTATCACTCGAAATCCAAAACCATAATTTTTGGGCGGACGCTTTCACCAATTTTCGAACATGTAATAAAACCGGACTTCACGTTAATTTTATTCATCCCATCATCAAAGTCGGTCAAATCAACTTCTTTTCTAAAAAAGACTGAATAAAACATTCTGTCACCGTCACTATTTCTTACGGACGTAGAAGCATAAAGTCTGCCGTTACTCCCCATTTTAACCCAGAATGTCAACTCACCTTTAACATCGAAAACTGTTTCCACGCGGTCTTTAGTTTCTGCTTTCTTTTTGTAAGCCATTTTAAATACTCCCATTCTAAATTTATTCGGTTACAAGCGTACCATGTTCTTTTACAATTTCTGCACTAATTTCATATATGTTATAAACTTTCTCTTTATTTGCAATGCCGATAAACTTTTCTCCCTTGGCTTTCATTGCCTTTTTGAATTCTGCATCATTCTTATACAACCCGTCCATTGTTTCAACACAGAAATTCCCATCTTTTTCCTTAATCACACTGTAAATACGTCCCTCATAAATCTTTGCTTTCATTTTTAAATATCTCCTTTTTATTTTTGTGATTATATTATAAACGGCATTTATTAAATCGTCAACCCTCCTTTTAATCATTTCTGCCGTTTTTGACTTTAAACGTACCCTTGCTCATAATAGGGTTTATATGGGCAGTTTTCACATTTATTTATGGTATCTTCTGTCTCTTTTAACTCTTTTAATGTGTCAGTAATTTCATACAAAGCATCTCTTATTTGTGCAAGTGCATTTGTTAAACCTATATCTATCATTTTAAATCCCTCCAATTATTCGAGGATTTAATTATGGCAACTAATCCAGCTAAAGAGCATAATATTAGACCTGTTCCAATTGTTCTAAGTGCGTTTACAAAATCTAAGTACATATTTAATCCTCACAATTCCTATATGCATCTTTTAAAATACCGTCTTTCCAATAAACCAACCTGTATTCATTTTCGTTCATGCGCACAAACCCATATTCATATTGTGACAACATGTTTAGTCCATCTACCATTTTCAAAGCGCCGTCAAAATCTACTAATGCCATCTCGTTTAAAAATGCAACGTGACCTGCTTTAAGTTTCATTGTAGCACCTCCAATTTTCTTCCGCAACCCGGACAAAAATCTGGTTTGTAAACTGATTCAATATTCCACACACCTTTTAAAGATTTTTCTGACATAATTGTAAAAGGTTTGTTTCCTCCGCTTCTTATAACTATCCTCGCGCCTGTATCACAATCACTTACAACAAAATAATTTGTATCTTCTTCTTTGCAATAAAATCTACATTCACACATTTATTATCAACTCTCCTTTATCTTTGAAATATTCATAGCAAACCCAATCAGTGCATTTGCCTACTATTTTAATTAGACCATCAGCGCTCCCATCATATAAAGTTTCTTCGCCAAAATAGACTATAGCCCTATCCGGGTTGTAATGTTTTACTAAGTCGTATAACGTGTACATACGTTT
>ERZ837910.4835-NODE-4835-length-12741-cov-9.460586_pt1 | contig 12741 bp, 15 predicted proteins | sample MGYA00519940_ERZ837910 | MGnify/ENA primary metagenome ERZ837910 (study PRJEB31850, sample SAMEA3708825) | human gut metagenome | biome: human gut; feature: human-associated habitat; material: faeces | place: China | collected 2014 ... | reverse complement strand
CTGCGCCTGCAACCCGCGCAACAGCCGCCCGCTCTGAACCAGATCGCCGAAGCGCGCCGCCTGCAATACCAAAAATGCCGCCATGTCGCCCCACCATGGAACAGGTTGGAGGAGTTGCTTTTGCTGCGGAAAGGGGCGGCAAAAGCGCCCCACCTCCGCAACTTCTTTTATTTTCTGAGCACAGGCCGGGCATCCCCGGTCCGGAAACGCCCGGAAGAACGCGGCCCGTTCACGCTTGCCGGGCGCAACGCCTTTTGCACAAAAGAACTCTGCGCTGCGCGACTTCAGGGCAAGGCCGCGCCGTGGGCGGCAACCTGGTCGCCGCCGCGTTCCTGCAGATAGCGCCGCAGGGCCACGGCATTGTTGCACTCCACATCCTTGGCCGCATACAGCAGGACCAGCGCGGCGTGCCGGGCCAGCAGCCCCCGCAGTTCTTCCAGGGCCGCGCGGGCTGGGGCGTCGGCGTCCAGCTCCTGAAAATACCGCTCCTGGAAGGGCTCCCACCGGGCCCGGTCGTGGGCGAACCACTGCCGCAGGGCCGTAGAAGGGGCCAGCTCCTTGAGCCACACGTCCCAGGGCGCGCCGACGCGGGCCACTCCGCGCGGCCAGACCCTGTCCACCAGGACGCGAAAGCCCGCTTCTGGACCGGGCCGGTCGTACACGCGGGCAAGGGTTATCTGCACCATGCATTCCTCCGGGCAGGGATCCTGCCATTTTCTGCCGCCCGCGTCCGGGCGCTCGGAACCGGGGCCGCGCTCCCCACCACGCCTCCGGCCTCAGCGCCCCAGCACCAGCTCACGCAGACAGGCCGGGTCCGGGCAGAGGTAAGCGCCGCGGCCCGGCTTCTTGCCCACGGGGTCGATGCTGATCTCGCCGCTGGGGGCGCGCACCACCCGCACCAGTTCCTTTTTGGGGCGGCTGGTCATGCAGCCGATGCACTGGCGGGCAGGGATCTTTTTTTGTGCCATCCGGTTTCCCTCCTTCGGCAGATGGTGCCGGGCTTATTCAGCGTCTGCTGCGTCCTTCTTGGGCTCCTCGTCCTCGCCGTAGTAGCCGCTCTCGGGACGGATATCAATGTTGTAGCCGGTCAGGCGGGCGCACAGGCGGGCGTTCTGACCCTTGTTGCCAATGGCAAGGCTCAGCTGCTGGTCGGGCACGGTGACGCGGCAGGAGCGGGTCTCGCCGGGCAGCAGCTCCACCTTGACCACCTTGGCGGGGCTCAGGGCTGCGGAGATGAACTCCGAGATATCCTCGCTCCACTTGACAATATCGATCTTCTCGCCGCCCAGCTTTTCCACAACAGCGGCCACGCGGGCGCCGTGCTCGCCGATGCAGGCGGAAACAGGGTTGACGTTGGGGTCCTTGGACCAGACAGCCATCTTGGTGCGGGCACCGGCCTCGCGGCTGATGGCCTTGACCTCGACGGTGCCGTCGTAGATCTCAGGCACCTCCATCTCGAACATGCGCTTGACAAGGCCGGGATGCGTGCGGCTGATCATCATGCGCGGGCCGCGCTCGGTCTCCATAACATCCACAACATATACCTTGACATGCTGGCCCTCGCGCAGCTCCTCACCGGCGACCTGCTCGTTGCGGGGCAGCGTGGCCACGCCGCCCTTGCCCAGCTCCAGCGTCACAATGCCCTTGACCGGTTCGATGTTGGTGACGACGGCGGAGATGATCTCATGGGCCTTACTCTGCATCTCGGCGTACATCTGGCTGCGCTCGGCCTCCTTGAGGCCTTGGCGGATGACGTGCTTAGCCGTCTGCGCGGCGATGCGCCCGAAGTCCTTTGTCTTGAGAGGGATGGCGTATTCATCGCCCGCCTTGCAGCTTTTCTTTTTCTGCTGGGCCTCCTCCAGAGAGATCTCGGTAGCGGGATCCTCCACTTCCTCGACGACGGTCTTAAGCAGCGAAACGCTGAATTTGCCCTGGTCCGGCTCGATGACGACGGACACGTTTTCATCCTCGACCTCGTAGTCCTTCTTCACGGCGATCACGATGGCGTTTTTGATTTTTTCCAGCAGGTAATCGGCGGGCAGGCCGCGCTCCTTTTCCAGCATGGCCAATGCTTCAAAAAATTCTGCGTTCATTTTTTCCAATCATCCATTCTATATAATATTTACATTCATCCTATGCGTCAAAACAGGTCTTCATCGTCGCACAATTTGAAGTAGCTCGCTTCTTTTTCCTCGATAACCGTCTCGGAGCCGTCGTCCAGCAGCAGCGTGACGCGCGCGCCGTCCTTGCCCTGCAGGATGCCCGCCACGTCCTTTTCCCCCGCGGCCGTTGCGCGGATGAGATGCGCGGCCACCCTGCGGCCCCGCATTGCCTCAAAGTGGACGTCCCTGGTGAGTTTGCGGCCCAGGCCCGGGCTGCCCACCTCCATAAAATAGCTTTGGTCGATGGGGTCCGCCGCGTCGATGACGGGGTTGATGGCGCGCGTGGCTTCCTCACAGGCGTTGAGGTCCAGCGGCTCATCTCTGTCGATATAGATCCGCAGGAACCAGTCCGGCCCTTCCTTTTCAAAGCGCACATCCCACAGGCGCATGCCGAGCTGCTCGAGCACCGGCGTGACCAGCGCCTCCACTGTCCCGACGGTGCCGCCGCCTTTGCCTTTTGCCATCAAAAACCTCCAAACAAACAGGAAAGAGCGGACCTCTGCGGCCCACTCTTTCATAAGTTTACTATCGTACATTAGTTATATTACCACAAAAAACCGGATTATGCAAGACCTGTTATCAAGCTGTAACCGATTTTGACCGCCGGCCAATTCTCTTTTGTGAAACAGTTTGTGCCAACTAGTATATTTGACTAACAAAATTACGAATCGTATATTTTGTGCTGCCATCAAAGCCGGTCACCGTATCCGCACACAGCATGGCGCGCAGCACGGCTTCTTCCGTGGCCTCTCCCATGGCCCGAAACACCGCGTCTATCCGGCCCTCGTGCAGCACCGTGCAGGGCAGCACCGCGCGGGCGCTTTCATGAGGCACGCGGTTCGTTGTGGAAAAGCCTAAAAACACCTCGCCGCTGCCGTGGCCGATATAGCTGCCCAGCCGGGCAAGCCCCACGCTGCACCGGCGGATGATCCGTCCCAGCTGGCGGGAGGTGACGGGCAGGTCGGTGCCGACGATCATGATGCAGCTGCCCTCGTCCGGAGTGTCCTCCCGGATGCGCCGCTCGATCTCCTTGCCGATGTTTTCCCCGCCGACGGTCAAATCCCGCAGACACCCGTGGTTCGTCAGAACCAGCACGCCCACGGTGAAGGTCTCACCGCCGATCTCCACAAGCCGGGAGGAGGAACCGATGCCGCCCTTCAGGTCGTGGCAGGTCATGCCCTTGCCCGCGCCTACGTCGCCCTGCGCAAAGTCCGCCGACGCGGCGGCAATGGCGGCGAAGACCTCCGCCTGCCCCACCGCCCGGTGACGGATGTCATTCAGGGATGCGTCGTTGCACTCGCACACCACGGGGTTCACGGAAAGAACCGGATATCCCCGGCGCTCCCCCTGACGGCACATATATTCCACCATGGCATCGTGAACCAGCCCCACGTTCAGGGTGTTCGTCAGGGCGATGGGGGTCTCCAGCGTCCCCAGCTCCCCGATCTGCATCAGACCGGTGGTTTTTCCGAAGCCGTTGAGAACGTGGTAAGCCGCGGGCATTTTATTGCGGAAAATGTCGTCCTCGCAGGGCAGGATCACCGTCACGCCGGTTTTGTGCCGTTCATCATCCACGGTGCAGTGGCCGACGCGGACGCCTGACACGTCCGCGATGGAGTTCCGCGGCCCGTGGGGCATACGGCCGATGTTCAAATCCATAAAAATTCCTCCCGAGTGTTTTTTTGACATTATACCGTTTCGAACGGAAGAATGCAACGGTTTTGCCATAAAGAGGGAGGTTTCCCGTGAAGCGGCAAAAAATCCCGTGTTCATGCTGTTGCGGAGGGTTGACCCCTATGTTACAATTAAAATTGGAAACCAAAAGGAAGGCGGCACCGGATGGTGCGGAAGTGTGAACCCAAATGAAAAGATGCCCCTGCTGCGGCGCGCCCTATGACGGCAAGCGTTGCCGGGAATGTTACTACGAGCCGTTTACCGAGGAGATTGCCCACGGGATGCATACCCACGAGGGGGAACCGCTGGTCATTGAGCACCCGGAGGACAGACCCGTCCGCCGGAGCGTCCCCACCCGGCAGGGGGCGTGCGGACAGTATTCCGGCCGGCGGAAAAAGACCAGCCCCAAGTGGCTCTGGCCGATTCTGATCGTAACCGCGTTCATGGTGGCGCAGTACGTGCTGACGGAGTTCATTACCGAAAAAGTGAGCAGCATGTCCTCCCTGTGGAGCGACGACGGGGACACCTGGGAGACGGAGCCGATCACGCGGCCCGAGGATTTCCACCACCAGACCGTCCTGTACGACAAGGACGGCATCCTGGCCGTGGCCGACTGGCGGGACGGGGACACATACACGGAGGAGATTCCCGTCTACCTGCGCAACGATTCAGACCGGGACGTTATGCTCATGAGCAGCATGGACTGCGTCAACGGCTACATGACGGAGTACCGCCTCTTTTTGGGCGAGGTGGAAGCGGGACAGGAGGAAATGACCTCGATCTGGGTCAACGATACCGACCTTGAAAGCGGAAATATTGAAACGATCGGCGAACTCTCGTTCTGCTTGGAAGTGACGGATGCCAGCGACTACAATCCGCTGGATTCTACGCCCCCCATTACCCTGCGCGCAGACAAGAACAATGTCCGGTCGGTGGAGAGCGGCGGCACGACGGTTCTGGAGGAGGCGGGCATCACCCTTACTTACACGGGCAGCGAGGGTGAGCTTTGCGAGGACGGCGCCTTCCGGTTCCGGGTAGAGAATCATTCCGAGCGGAATATCTGGCTCTACACGATGGAAACCTATGTGAACGGCGAATCCGCTGATCTGTTCCTGTTCGACGAGCTTGCGCCGGACGCCTGGGGCAAGTGCGAAATGTGGCTGTATGACGCGGACGTGGAGCGGGTTCGGGACATCACCTCCCTGGAGCTGGTGCTGGGCGTCCTGGATCATGACACCGATGAGCTTTTGCTGGAAAGCAAGCGGGTCAGCATTCCCGTTACAAAATAGTGTTTTCTTCCCCCGGCTGCTGATGCAGCCGGGGGAGCATTCGCTTCCAAAAAATCCACGAAAAAAGCAACGAGCCATTGAAAGAACGGCGGAAATTTGATACTATATAGAAAACATGGGGCGGCCACGCGCCCGCCCCGAAAAACGATCAGGTGAAACCATGAACACCAAACAGGATTACATTGCCGTCTTTGACTCCGGCGTGGGCGGCATCAGCGTGCTGCGGCACCTGCGGCGCCTCATGCCCGGGGAAAGGTATCTCTATTTCGGCGACTCCGCCAACGCCCCCTACGGCACAAAAACCAAGGACGAGGTGGAAGCGCTTACCTTCGCTGCAGCGCGGCGGCTGATGGCGCGCGGAGTCAAGGCGCTGGTGGTAGCCTGTAACACGGCGACCTCTGCCGCCATTCACGACCTGCGGGAAGCCTATCCGGATACCATCGTCATCGGCATCGAGCCTGCCCTCAAGCTGGCCTACGACCGGTATCACGGCGGCGGCATCGGCGTGATGGCCACGCCCATGACCCTGCGGGAGGAAAAATTTGAAGCGCTGATGCACCGCTACGACCGCAGCTGCCGGGTCTACAAAATCCCTGCGCCGGGGCTGGTGGAGCTGGTGGAGCGGGGGCAGGCGGATTCCCCGGAAGCCGAATCCCTTCTGCGGGAGCTGTTCGCCCCCTATCAGGGAAAGCTGGACGAGGTGGTGCTGGGGTGTACCCATTACCCCTTCGCGGCGAAGGCCATTTCCCGGGTGCTGGGAAGCGGCGTCGCTCTGTTAGACGGGGGTGACGGCACCGCCCGGGAGACCCGCCGCCGTCTGGCGGAAGCGGGGCTTCTGGAAAACGGAACAGGCGAGGTCATCCTCACCAACAGTCTCCCGGACGAGTCAATTCTCGAATTGTCCCGGAAGCTGTTGGATGAGAAATAGATATGGAGGAAAAGATTATGGACGACAACATTCTGGTCATAGGCATTGCCGGGGGCACGGGCAGCGGCAAAACCACCCTGATGAACAATCTGATCTCCCGCTTTGAGGGCATGGTCACGGTCATCAGCCACGACAACTACTATAAGCGCCACGACGACATGACCTACGAGGAGCGCAGTCAGCTCAATTACGACGAGCCTGCCGCCTTCGACACCAGCCTGATGGTCTACCATCTGGAAGAACTGCGCCGGGGACACGCCATCGAATGCCCGGTGTACGACTTCACCATCCATAACCGGTCGGAGCAGACCATTCACATCGTGCCGAAAAAGGTCATCATCGTGGAGGGCATTCTGATCTTCGAGAACGAGGAGCTGCGCAACCTCATGGACATCCGGATTTTCGTGGACACCGACGCGGACATCCGCCTGTGCCGCCGGATCAAGCGGGACGTGAACAAGCGGGGAAGAACTTTGGAAAGCGTACTGAAGCAGTATCAGGACACGGTCAAGCCATGCACGAGCGGTACGTGGAGCCGAGCAAGAAGTATGCCAACATCGTCGTCCCCGAGGGCGGAAAAAATCTGGTGGCGCTGGACATGATCGTCGGCCGCATCCAGCGGCATCTGGAGGAAACATGAATTACGAGAGCCTGATTTTTGATATCGACGGCACCCTCTGGGATTCCCGTGCGCTGGTGGCGGAGGGCTACAACATCCAGCTTAACAAAGAGGGGCTTTCCCGGTACTGCATCACGGCGGAGACCCTGAAACCCCTGTTCGGCCGGGTGATGACGGAAATCGCCGACGTTCTGTTTGCCGACTTTCCGGAAAAAGAGCGCTACGCCCTGATGGCGCGGTGCATGGAGACGGAAAACCGCCACCTCCACGAAAACCCCTGTCACATCGGCTACCCCGGCGTCCGGGAGACGATGGAAGAGTTGGCGAAGACGCACCGCCTGTTCATTGTCAGCAACAGTCAGCAGGGCTATCCGGAGCTGTGCATTTCCAAGCTGGGGCTGACCGGCTGCATCACCGGCCATCTGTGCTTCGGCGACACCGGCACCAGTAAGGGAAGGACCATCCGCACACTGATGGAGAAATACAACATCACCTCCTGCGCCTACATCGGCGACACCCAGGGGGATTACGAGGCCACGGTGGAAGCGGGCGTCCCCTTCCTCTGGGCAAGCTACGGCTTCGGCACCCCGGCGGGGTACGCCGGGAAAATCGACAGCTTTATGGATTTGCTGAAGCTGTAAACGTTACGGAGGTTCCATGAGTATTTCCATCGACACTTACTGCCTGCAATGCCTTCTGCGGCGGAACATCGCCCTTGCCCAGACCCTGGGGACGGAGGAGCAGGCAATGGCCTTTGCCAAAGAGATCATGAAGCTGTGCATCGCCGCGCCGGAGGGGGTGTCCTCCCCCTGGTTCGGGCCCCAGATCGCCGACCTGCTTCACGAAATGTACGGCCTTGACTACGACCGTTTCCGTCAGGAAAAACTGGATTCCAACCGCTTCGTGCTGGAGCGGCTTCCCGCAATTCGGGAGAAGGTGACCAATGCGAAAGACCCGGTTTTCGCGGGGCTGCAATTCGCCATTCTGGGGAATTATCTGGACTTTTCCGCCTTGCAGGGGCAGGTCAGCTTTGAAAAGCTGGAGGAAATGCTGGATAAGGCGCTGGAAATGGAGCTGGACGAGCAGGTGTACGCTTACTTTTGCCGGGATTTACGCCGGGGCGGGAAGCTGGTGTACCTGACGGACAACGCCGGAGAGATCGGCTTTGACCGGGTGCTGGCCGAGGCAATCGCGGCGGCGTATCCGGATATTTCCGTCACTTTCTGCGTCCGGGGTGCCATTGCCCAGAATGACGCGACCCGGGAGGACGCCGCCGCCGTGGGCATCCCCTTCCCGGTGATCGACAATGGCAACCGGGTGGCAGGTACCCAGCTGGACATGCTAAGCCCGGAAGCCGCCGCTGCGCTGTCGGGCGCGGACGTGATTCTCGCCAAGGGCATGGCCAACGCGGAGACAATGCTGGGCTGCGGGTACAACGTATACTATGCGTTTCTGGTAAAATGCCAGCGGTTCGTCACCCGCTTCGGCAAGCCCATGTTCACCCCCATGCTGGTGAAGGAACGGGAGTAAAAAATTCCTCTGCTGCGGTGGCAACAGAGGAATTTTTGCAATCAGGAATGGCGCTGGGTGGGCTGGAGGTAGCATTCTGTGCTCCAGCTGAAACCGTTATCGTACTCGACGGTCAGATAGACGGTCTTCTTGCCGTCCTTCAACTGGACGAAGCACACGCCGTTTTCGTCAAAGAGATCGGTGATTTCCATGCTCTGATCTTTGTAGTAGACCCACACCGTTCCGTCCTCCCGGTAGGTCACATCGATTCTGTTCTGAAGGTCTTCCAGAAGCTCTTCCTCCGTCAGAGGGCGCTCCCGGCCAAAGGCGTCGATGGCTACACCGCCGCCCCCTTCGCTGTGTACCCCGTCGGCAGCTTCGTAGGTCAGCTCGTAGCTGCCGTCCTGAATTTCCAGAACGGCATCGGTCTGATCGCCGTAGCGCCAGAGCTGGATGGTTCGCTGAATGCCGCCCACGTCCTCCGCGTAGCAGACACCCGCCATGGCAAATACCGCAATCACCGCGGCGCACAGCAGCACCGCTTTCCGCAGGGAAAAATGCTTTTTCGTTTCCATATGGGTTACCTCCGTCAAAATGTCCTCGGAGGCATGAAGCACGCCGAAGGCACGCCGGTATTTTTCCTTATTCGTCATCGTTCCACGCCTCCATCAGTTTGGTTTTCAGGAGCTGCCGTCCCCGGTTCAGCTGGCTTTTGACGGTGCCTTCCCGCGAGTGGAGAATCTCCGCGATCCGGGCGACGCTGTAGTCCTCGTAGTAAAACAGGTGGATCACCGTCCGGTACTTGGCGGGCAGGGACATGACCGCCTCAAAGAGGGACTTATCCTCCGGCGCTTCAAAGGACAGCGTTTCCATATAGTCCTCCCATGAGACCCGGTGCTTTTCCCAGAAGGAACGCTTCTGATCTCTGGCACGGTTGATGGCGACCCGCAAAAGCCATGCGCGGATGTGATCCTCGTCGGTAAATTCCTTGTCATAGGAACAGTACCGCAGATATGTATCCTGCACCGCGTCGTCGGTGTCCGCCTGATTCCCTGTGACGCTGAACGCCGCAGAGAAAACACGGTCGCCGTATAAGCGAAAGGCATCCTCAGCTGACAGTTTCATAGACAACCCCTTGTTCGTTAGAAGTACTTCTGCCAATAGAACGTATGAGAAGCGGAAAAGGTTGCGTATTCTGGAAAATTATTTTTGAGTATTGTATCATCCGAAGGGCTTTCCTTCAAGGGTGTTTTCCACCGCTGATTGGGCAAAATGTTGAAAAAAAGTCCCGGAATTTGTGAAAACCCTCTTGCCAAACAGGAAAAACAGTGATATAATCCTAACGTAAACAGGTAGAAGGTAGGAAAGAGAGGCGCGAGCGCCTCTCTTTCTTGCTGATTTAGGTCGTATCTGAAAGGACGCGAACGCCCTTTCGGACAGGCTCAGGGAAAGGGTGTATCCATGAAAGTTACCGAACAGGTGGCGGCCTTCGCCGAACCCATCGTGAAAGAACACGGCTGCGCGCTTTGGGACGTGGAATACGTCCGGGAGGGCAGCGAATATTTCCTGCGGCTGTATATTGACAAGGACGGCGGCGTGGACATCAACGACTGCGAGGCCATCTCCCGCGCCGTTGACCCCATTCTGGACGAAAAGGACCCGATCCCCGGCTCCTACCATTTTGAGGTTTGCTCCGCCGGACTGGAACGGGTGCTGAAGCGCCCTTCTGATTTCCAGAAATATCTGGGCAGCTCCATCACCGTCAAGCTCTACCGCCCCAGAAACGGCATGAAGGAAATTCCCTGCGTCCTGCGCGCTTACGAGGACGGCAGGCTGACCGTGGAAGCGGGGAAGGAAACCGTAACATTTGAAAAATCCGAGGTCGCGCTGGTGCGGCTTCGCGTGGAATTCTGATAGGAGGACAGAATAAAATGGCAAGAAAGACAGCCAAAAAGCAGGCGGAAGCCCCCAAGGTGGACATCGGCGCGGAGATCTTCGCGTCTCTGCGGGAGCTGGAAAAGCTCAAGGGCATCCCTGTGGACTATATGGTGGAGCGTCTGAAACAGGCGCTGACCAACGCCTACCGCAAAGACCGGGAGGATCGCCGGGACGTCCCGGCGGACAATGTGGTGGTCGATCTGAGCGAGCATGGACTTTCCATGCACATCGTCAAGACCGCCGTGGAGGAAGTGGAGGATACCGCGCTGGAGATCCCCATCGACGCCGCCCGGAACTATAACCCCGATGTTCAGGTGGGCGACCCGGTGAACATCCCCGTGGATATCCAGAAATTCGGCCGCATCGCCGCCCAGACCGCCAAGCAGGTGGTCATTCAGGGCATCCGGGAAGCCGAACGGGGCGTGGCTTACGAAAGCTATTCCAACAAGGCACAGGAGCTGATGACCGGCACCGTGCTGCGCATCGACCCCACCACCGGCGATATGTTCCTGCGCATCGGTCAGGGTAATGATACCTCCGACGCCGTGCTTCAGGCCGGCGAGCAGATCCCCGGCGAAACCCACCACGAGGGCGACATGATCCGGGTGTACGTGCTGGAAGTCCACAAGATGGGCCGCGGCCCGCTGATCCACGTCTCCCGCACCCATCCCAATCTGGTGCGCCGCCTGTTCGAGCTGGAGACCCCGGAGATCGCCGACGGTCAGGTGGAGATCCGCAACATTGCCCGGGAAGCCGGTTCCCGTTCCAAGATGGCGGTTCGCGCCGCCATGGAGGGCATCGATCCCGTGGGCGCCTGCGTCGGCCCTCACGGCGGACGTGTGGGTGCCGTCGTGAAGGAGCTGGGCGGCGAGAAGATCGACATCGTGGTGTGGAGCGAAGACCCCTGCCAGTATGTCCGGGCTGCCCTCAGCCCTGCGGATGTCATTGACGTCAGCCTGATCCCCGGCCAGAAAGCCTGCCGGGTGATCGTCCCCGACGACCAGCTGTCTCTGGCCATCGGCAAGGAGGGTCAGAACGCCCGTCTGGCCGCCCGCCTGACCGGCTACAAGATCGACATCAAGCCCGCCTCTCAGGCAGAACCTGCCGAGGAGACGGAGGAAGCATAAAAATTCAGGGCGATAAGGAGGCAGTTCGATGCAGAAGAAAATTCCCCAGCGGCAGTGTATGGGCTGCCGGGAACGGAAGGCCAAGCGGGAGCTGATCCGGGTCGTCCGCAGCCCCGAGGGCGAGGTCAGTCTGGACTTCGGCGGCAAGAAAAACGGCCGGGGCGCGTACATCTGTCCCAATCCCGAGTGCCTGAAAAAGGCCATCCGCTCCAAAGCGCTGGATCGCAGTCTGGAAGTGACCATCCCGGAGGAGGTCTACCAGCGGCTGGAAAAGGAGATGGAGAATGGATAAGGCGCTGCAATATCTGTCCATAGCCCGCAAGGGCGGCATGGCGGAGCTGGGCGAGGAGCCGGTAGGCGCGATCGCCCGGGCGGGAAAGGCGTACCTGATTCTGGTAGCTGCCGACGCTTCCGACCATACATGGCGTCGGGCGAAATCCTTCGCCGCCGGAACCGACCAGCAGTGCGTCCGCCTGAAATCCACCAAAGAGGAAATGGGCTTTGCCATCGGCCGGACCAGCCTTGCCATCGCCGCCGTGACGGATGTCCGGCTGGCGCTGACCCTGCTGACGGCGCTTGGCGAACCGGAGAAAAACCGGGAAGCTCTGGAAGTGCTTTCCGCCAAGGCTGAAAAGGTAAAGAAGCATCAGGCCGAAGCGAAAGCCCATGTAAAAAATGTGCGAAAAGGGAAAAAGAAGCAGTAGTTTTGAGTAGTAAGCAGAGCGCAGAAGCGCATATCCCCTGCGTTCCGCTTTCCGCTTGTCATATTTTGGAGGTGCGTTTTATCGTATGAGTTTAGTGAAGTATCGTTTGAAGGAGGTCGCGGCAGACTTCGGCGTTGCGCCGAAGGTGATCGCGGACATCATCTCCAAGTATTTTCAGAAGCCCAAGTCCAATACGCAGGTGCTCACCGATGAGGAACTGAATCTGGTGTTTGACAGCATGACCCAGACCCACCAGATCGCGTCGCTGGAGCAGGTGTTTGCCGTGAAGCCCGCGCCCAAGGCGGAGCCGCCCAAGCCCGAAGCCCCCAAGGCCGGGGCTCCCAAGCAGGAAGCCCAGCAGGCCGCGAAGCCCCAGCAGGCGAAGCCTCAGTCCCAGCCCCAGAATCAGAACCGTCCCCAGCAGCCCGCCGCGCCCAGCGCGCAGCCTGCCAAGGCAGACAAGCCCAAGGAGCCTGAACGGAAGCGGGAGCGCCGGGTGGTGGACACCTCCGCCGTGCAGGTCAACGCCGGACGCTTTGCCGACGTGGACAATCTGGTCTCCGAGAAGGTGCAGAATTATCAGGGCGGCAAGCAGCGCATCGGCGGCAAGAAGGGTCAGCAGGGCAATAAGCAGCAGTCCGGCAAGTTCCGCGGCAGCAAGTCCCGGAACGAGGAGCAGGAGAAAATGCGCCGCCTGCAAATGGAGGTCGCCCGGAAGGCACCTCTGACGGTGAAGATCCCCGAGGAGATCACCGTGGGCGAGCTGGCTTCCCGGATGAAGAAGACCGCCG
>ERZ837910.4804-NODE-4804-length-12828-cov-4.908870_pt1 | contig 12828 bp, 12 predicted proteins | sample MGYA00519940_ERZ837910 | MGnify/ENA primary metagenome ERZ837910 (study PRJEB31850, sample SAMEA3708825) | human gut metagenome | biome: human gut; feature: human-associated habitat; material: faeces | place: China | collected 2014 ... | reverse complement strand
TCACAAGTCTGTACGCATTGTAGCGCGCAGGAAGTCCAGAAACCTGGGTTTCTGGCTGTTCTTTTGGTCGCTTTTGGAACAGCGGCCAAAAGTGACCCGTGCCCGGAGGCACGGAATTTTCCAAAACGGGCGGACAGAGTTGTCTGCCCCTACGACGGTTTGACGATACCTTGCCATTTAGCGGTGGGGTGGGCAGGGCAGGCTTTTCATATAGATGTCCGGAATTCCGGGCGGGGTCACGGGCTACCGCGGACGGCACTTCCCCTATTCGGGCGTAAGGCGCTCCTGACGCCGGGGAGCAGCGTATTTTTCACACTACATTATTATAGTAAGGAGAGTATCACTATGGCAATGACACATACCTTTGATCTGCAGCGCTTCGCTGACAGCAACGTACAGACCACCGGCACCCAGAGTCTGAGCGCCGAAATGAAAACCTATTACGGCATGGAGCTGCTGGAAAACGCCAAGCCCGCGCTGGTGCACAACCAGTTCGCCGCCACCAAGCCTCTGCCTGTGGGCGGCGGCAAGACCGTGGAGTGGCGCAAGTTCGGCTCCTTTGACAAGGCGCTGACTCCGCTGACCGAGGGCGTGACCCCCGACGGCAGCGGCATCACCGTCAGCTACATCACCAAGGAGCTGAGCCAGTACGGCGACTACACCACCGTGTCCGATATGCTGGATCTGACCGCCATCGACGACGTGGTGCTGGAGATCACCGACCGCCACGGCGCCAACATGGGTCTGACGCTGGACACCGTGACCCGCAATGAGATCCAGCAGGGCACTCACGTCATCTACGCCCCCGGAAAGGACGCCGATGGCAAGAAGGTGGACGTGCTGTACCGCCGCGATCTGGACAAGAGCTGCGTGATGACCGCTGAGCTGGTGGCCCGCGCCGCCACGGAGTTGAAGAAGATGAACGCCCCCACCTTTGACGGCAAGTACGTGTGCATCATCCACCCCAGCGTGGCCTTCGACCTGCGCAACGACCCCGACTGGGTGGCCGCTCACCAGTACGCCGCCGCTACGGAGCTGTTCTCCGGCGAGATCGGTGAGCTGCACGGCGTGCGCTTCGTGGAGACCACCGAGGCCAAGATCTTCCGCGGCGACGATCTGGCCAGCGACAGCCGCACCCTGACTGCCAGCGCCGCCGTCAGCAATTCCACCACCGTCAGCTTCGACGGCGGCACCGTGGCCGCAGGCGCACTGGCAGGCCGCTACGTACTGTGCGGCGGCAAGCGCGTTAAAGTTGTATCCAACACCGCCAGCCAGCTGACGCTGGAGGAGGCCGTCACCGTGGCGGACAACGCGGTGATCTATCCCGGCGAGGGTGGCAAGGAGGGTCTGGCCGTGTACGGCTGCCTGTTCGTGGGCAAGGGCGCTTACGGCGTGGTGGATCTCAGCGAAGGCACCGAGGTCATCGTGAAGCCCCGCGGCTCCTCCGGCACCGCCGATCCGCTGGATCAGCGCTCCAGCGTGGGCTGGAAGGGCATCCACGCCGCCGCCATCCTGTACGATGAGTACATCGTCCGTGTGGAGTGCGGCAGCAGCTATTCCGCAGAAGATAAAGCCAACTGACGCAAGGAGGAACGTGATATGGCAAAGAAGCAGGACATGACGGAACGGATGGTGGCGCTGACCATCCCCAGAGGCCGCAAGCAGGAGGAGAACTTTGTGATCGTCTCCGTCAACGGCCGCAGCTGGAAGATCATGAAGGGTGCGCAGGTGGACGTGCCCGACTACGTAAGCGAGGTGCTGGAAAACCGCCGCATGATGCAGGAGGAAGCCCGCCGCTACGTGGACAGAATGGCCGACTGAGGAGGGACGGCCATGGCAAATATCACAGCCGGACAGGTTCTGGAGCAGGTGGACGCGCTGGTGCCCAACCAGTACACCCACAGTGAAAAGCTGCGGTGGCTGGCGCAGGCGGAGGGTTTCGTGCTGCGGGAGGTCTGCCGGGTGACGGGTAAGCTGGCGGAGCTGGAGGACGGCTCGGTGCTGTCAGTGGAGGCTCCCTACGACGAGCTGTACCGCCACTATGTGGAGGCGCAGATCCACTACTGCAACGGCGAAATGGCCCGGTACAACAGCGCCGCTGCCAACTGGAACAACGGTCTTTTGACCTATCGGGACTACGTATGCCGCACCACAGCGCCGGAGCGGGGCGTCAGAGCATTAAAGCTATGCTAACACGGCGGGGCGGGAGGGGTTTCCTCCCGCCCCGTGCAAGAAAGGAGGAACGGCATGTTTCTATCACAATGCAAGGCGCCGGCGCAGCAGCGCGTGACTGTCAGCAAGTTTGGGGGCTATGACGCGCGGCGCCGTGCGCCGCTGGGCTCCTTTGCCCGGATGGAGAACCTGACAGGGGACGGCTATCCCACGCTGTCGGTGCGGGAAAAGCGCAAGACTATCGCGGCGCTGGACAAGCCCAACGGCCTTGCCGCCAAGGACAGCCTGATCTGGGTGGACGGCAGGACGCTGTACATCAACGGTCTGGCCATCGATCTGGCGCTGACGGACGGTGAAAAGCAGTTGGTCAGCATGGGCGCGTATCTGCTGATCTGGCCCGACAAGAAATACGTCAACACCCAGAACCTCAGCGACCGGGGCAGTCTGGAAAACGCCATCCAGACCACCGGCGCCGTCACCTACGCCCTGTGCCGCGCCGACGGCACGGAATACGAGGGCTATACCACCGGGGCGGCGGCTCCCGCCAGCGCCGAAAGCGGCGACCTGTGGCTGGACACCGGCAGCGGCGCGGCGCTGATGCGCTATGACGGTGTGATGTGGCAGGCGGTGGACGACGCCGCGTTGAAGCTCAGCTCCGCAGGCATCGGAACGGGCTTCTCCGCTGGGGACGGCGTGACCCTCTCCGGCTGCACCGGCGCTGCGGCGGACGGCACATGGACGCTGCTGCAATGCAGCGACAATGCCATCGTCATCGGCACGGTGGCCGCCATTGAGGGGGAGCAGACCACCGCTGTGACGGTGCGGCGCTATGTGCCGGACATGGACTTTGTGGTGGAGTGCGGCAACCGGCTGTGGGGCTGCAAGTACGGCATCGTGGACGGCCAGAGCGTCAACGCCGTGTACGGCAGCGCACTGGGGGATTTCCGCAACTGGAACACCTTCGCCGGGCTGTCCACCGACAGCTACGCCGCCAACCGGGGCAGCGACGGCGTGTTCACCGGGGCGGCGGCCTATCTGGGCACGGTGCTGTTTTTCAAGGAGAACAGCATGGAGCGGCTGTACATCAGCGCCTCCGGCGCGCACCAGATCACGTCGCTGCAATGCCCCGGCGTGAGGCAGGGCAGCGGACGCTCTCTGGCGGTGGTGGACAGCGTGCTGTATTTTCACGGTGCAGGCGGCGTGTACGCCTTTGACGGCAGCATGCCCCAGCTGGTATCCGCCGCCTTCGGCGACGAGCGGTATGAAAGCGCCGTAGGCGGGGCGGCAGAGGGTCACTACTGGCTGTCGGCGCGGCGAAACGGCGCGGATCACCTATTTGTCTACGATACCGCCCGAAAGCTGTGGTTCCGGCAGGATGGGCTGCGGGTGAAGCAGTTCGCCCTGTCCGGCGGCGTGCTGTACGGCCTAACGGCGGACGGCGTGACGGCGCTGCAGGGCGGCAGCGAGGCAGACGAGACGGACATCGGTTGGTACGCCGAGACCGGCGATTTGGGGCTGGACACGCCGGAGCAGAAGTATTTGCAGCGCGTCGAGCTGCGGCTGCTGCCGGAGTATGGCGCGTGGGTGAAAGCCTACGTCAGCTATGACGAGGGGCGGCACTGGCAATACGCCGGAGAGCTGAAGGGAGAGCAGCGTCTGCGGGCGGGATTGCTGGCGGTGCGGCCGGTGCGGTGTCCCCAGCTGCGGCTGCGGCTGGAGGGGCACGGCAACTGCCGGATCTACAGCGTCAGCGCCGTGTATGAGAAAGGAAGTGACCTGCCATGAGCGAGCTTCTCATGCCGCCCTATCCCAACGGGTCGGTGCAGCAGCAGCTGACCCAGCAGTATTCCTACCTGTTCCAGATGGCCCAGCAGCTGAACATGGCGCTGTCGGCGCTGGAGGGCGGCACGGTCAGCAACGGAAGCGGCAGCGGCCAGCAGCGAAAGAGCGGCGGCGCGGCGGCCGCCGCCGGGAAAGCGGCGCTGGAGAACGCGGAGCAGTTCCAGAACCTGCGGGCCATGATCGTCAAGACCGCCAAGCAGGTGTCCCGGAACATGGAGCAGCTGGAGACACGGCTCAGCGAGGAGTACGTGGCCTCCTCCCAGTTCGGCACCTACGTGCAGCGGCTCAGCGCCTATCTGGAGGCCAACCCGGAGGCACTAACCCAGTACTACAGCTTTTGCAGCGATCTGGCCGCCAACGTGGCGGCGGTGGACGCCGCCTTTCCACCTATAAGCTGGACACGGAGGGCTATATCCGCACCGGCATCGTCTACTACGACGGCCCCGCACCGGTTTACGGCGTAGCGGTGGGACAAAACCTGACCACCACGGAGATCGACGGCCAGCAGGTGGTGGAGCAGAACAACTTCCGGGCGGTGTTCACCGCCCAGCGTCTCAGCTTCTGGCAGGACAGCACGGAGATCGCCTATGTGTCCAACAACCGGCTGTATATCACCAACATCACCGTGCTGGACAGCATCAGCATTGGCCATTGGCGCATGGACAGCGGCAATGGCCTGGCATTCAAATGGATCGGAGGATAACACCATGGCCGTAACAGAAAAAGATTTCACGCTGTCCTGGGGCGATATCACCATCGGTGCGCCCAACACCATCGCGGTAACGCGCCCCTCGTCCCAGTACAGCTTCCGCTTCCGCTGCGAATTTCAGGGCGTCACTATCAACCTGACCGCACCGGAGCTGATGATCGTCTCGCAGGACGATACCCGCGTGGTGTTCCAGTGGACGCCGGACGAGAGCCTGTCGCTGGCCATTCCCGACAGCGTGTCCGGCACGGGAACGCTGACCATGACGGTGGCCTACACCAGCAGGTTCGAGCAGCTCAGCAACCCGGAATTCTGCGTCAAGACCTACGACTTCACCGCCTATGTGCCGGACAGCATGCGGCCCAGCGCCACGCTGACGGTGGCGCTGGTGAACGACAATGCCCTGCTGGAGCAATGGGGACTGTGGGTGCGGGGCATGAGCTGCCTGCAATACGCGGTGGAGGCCAGTGCCGTAGGCGGCGCGACACTGAAAAGCTGCCGCTTCACCTTTGCAGGACAGACCGTCAGCGGCTTTTCCGGCGTGACCGCGCCCATCGGCATGGCGGGCACCCTGACGCCTGCCGCCGTGGTGACGGACTCCCGGGGGCGCACCACCACGGTGTCCGCCGCTCCTGTGGCGGTGTTCGATTACCAGACGCCGTCGCTGCGGACGTCGGTAGCCTACCGGTGCAACGCCGCCGGTGTGGAGGACAGCGGCGGCGCGTGTCTGCAGGTAAAGGCCGCTGGCTCCTGCTGGCCGCTGGATGGCCGCAACACCGTGACACTGCGGGCCCGTTACCGCCCGGTGGGCGGCGTGTACGGCGGCTACACCACGCTGGTCAGCGGTCTGACCGCGCAGATCGCGGATTCGCTGGACAAGGACACCACCTATGAGGTGGAGCTGTCCGCCGTGGACACGGTGGGCAGCGTCCGGGCCGTCAGCTATACGTCCTCCAACGCGTCGGTGGCCTTCCACCTGCGCAGCGGCGGCGTAGGCGCCGCCTTCGGCAAGCTGGCGGACAGCGCCGCGCTGCAATGCGCGTGGGATGCCAGCTTCGACGGCGACATGACGGTGGTGGGTCAGCTGGCAGCGGGCAGCCTCACCGTAGGCGGCAGGACGCTGGTGGATCTGCTGTATCCCATCGGGTCGCTGTACCTGTCCACCGCCGAAACAGACCCCGGCACGACGCTGGGCGGCACGTGGCAGCGGATCGAGGATCGCTTCCTGCTGGCGGCAGGCCAGACCTATGCCGCCGGAGCCACCGGCGGTCAGGCGGCGCTGACGCTGACGGAGCAGCAGCTGCCGCCCCACATCCATCACGTGGAGGGCTTCACCAGCGTGGACTCCACCACTCACGACCACGGCGTGCCCAACGTGATCCAGGGCGGCTCCGGCGGCGAGGCCTATGCGGAAAGCTGGAGCGGCGGCACCGGAAGACGTGAGCTGACCACCAGCGCCATCTGCATCAACCACGACCACACGGTGGATCTGGATTCCCAGCCCTGCGGCAGCGGCGAAGCCGTCGGCATCCTGCCGCCCTATCTGGCGGTGTACGTGTGGCAGCGGGTAAGCTGAATACTATATATATATTTAGGAGGTTTTTCTATGGCATCTACTTACCGTCAGGTGGGCTTCGGCTCCACCGGCAGCGCCGTCTCGAAATTGCAGACGATTTTGAACCAGCACGGCTACGGTCTGGCCGTGGACGGCATCTTCGGTGAAAAAACCCGCGCCGCCGTCCGGGACTATCAGAAGCGGTACAACCTGAAGCTGGACGGCATCGCGGGCCCGGAGACATGGGGCAGTCTGCTGGGTCAGAACGGCAGCAGCAGCAACGGCAGCTACACCGGCGGCGGCAGCTCCGGCAAGACCAGTACGTCCACCAACCTGCCGCTGGGCAAGGTATCCGACGGCACCGCCGCCGCGCTGGATCGGCTGGAAAAGGGCTACACGCCCTCCAGCGACGTGGAGGCGGAGCAGGCGCTGCTGGACAGTCTGGCGCAGCTGCGCCCCGGCGATTACGAATCCGATTTCACGGCGCAGCTGGACGCGCTGTATCAGGAGATCAGCAGCCGTCCCGGCTTTTCCTATGACCCCGGCTCCGACGCGGCGTACCAGTCCTACGCCTTGCAATATGCCCGACAGGGCCGGGCCGCCATGGCCGACACGCTGGGCCAGACTGCCCACCTCACCGGCGGCTACGGCTCCAGCTACGCACAGTCCGCCGCCCAGCAGTCCTATCAGCGGTATTTGCAGCAGCTGTCCGACGTGCTGCCCCAGCTGCAATCCGCCGCCTACAGCCGCTACCGCGACGAGGGCGACGCGCTGATGGACCGCTATAAGCTGCTGCAGGGGCAGGACGAGGAGGCCTACGGCCGCTGGCAGGATCTGGTGAGCGCGTGGCAGAAGGAGGTCTCGCAGGCCCAGAGCCGCTACGACCAGATCAGCAGCCGCGACTTGAAGAATTACCAGCTGCTGCTGGACTATTTCGCCGACAAGGCCGCCGCCGAGCAGAAGGGTCTGCACACCTCCAAGACGGACGAGAGCGCCCTGTCCAGCATCGGCAACACCGCCTCACTGAGCTCCACGGCGGCGGAAAGTCTGGAGCGGGCCATGAACAACTATCTGAAAAGCGGAAACGCCCAGCAGGCCGATACGCTGCTGAATCAGTACAAAAACCGCATGACGCCCGCGCAAAAGGCCCGTTTTGAGGCACTTTTCGCCGCGTGGAACCGCCCCTTGAGCTGGTAGTTCTTTCCATTCTCTCCCATTGGTCGAGAAAATTATGGTTGCTTTTAGGGCCATAATATGGTAGGATGGTTTTAAGCGCTGTGACCTGATGGGCGGCGCTGTTTTCCACGAGCCGGGCGGCACGTTTCCCGGCCACGCGAAAGGAGAAAAAAGAATGAAAGAATATAACGATTGCTTTGTTCAGACTTCCCCCGTGAACGGGCGCGCTTTTTCCCGGCTGCTGGTTCTGCTCCTGTCTCTGGTGATGGCGCTGGCGCTGGTGGGCTGCGGCGGCGACAAGACACCCGACAACTCCGACGACGCCAATGGCAATCCCCCTGTCGTGGAGCCGGACGACACCGAAAACCGCGTAGAGCCCGCTCCCGTTGTGGAGCCCAAGGACATGGAGGCCACCTTTGCCAAGTACAAGGATGTGTACGCATGGCTGGAGGTTCCCGACTTCTCCAAGATCCTGGGCACCGACCACGAGCTGTCCTACCCTGTGGCGCAGCATCCCACGGATCGCAGCTACTACCTCAGCCGCGATCTGGACGGTAACAGCAACAAGGCCGGCACCATTTTCAGCGAGGCTACCTGCGAGGGCAAGACCATCAACAGCCGTGATCTGAACGATCCCGTCACCGTGCTGTACGGCCACAATCAGGCCAACCGCACCATGTTCGGCGGCCTGCAGAGTATGCTGAAGAATCTGGATTTCAGCGAGCAGCATCTGGTGTATATGTATCAGAAGGATCGCCGCGTGACCTATCAGATCGTGGGCGGCGTGCAGTATGATACCAGCCACATCATTTACTACCACGACTTTACCAACGCTGACGTGTTCAACAGCTTCTTCGACCAGCTGTGGAAGGAGACGGACGGCACCACCAATCTGGACAAGGCCAATAAGCCTGTGGCCGGCGACCGGGTGCTGATCCTGTCGGTGTGCAAGAACGGCGACGACAACCACCGTTATCTGATCGTCTGCAAGATGATCGAGGATACCGCCGATCCCACCACCTGGCCCCTGAAGGACGCTGCGGCTGCCGCTGGCACGACCACCACCAAGACCGACACCACCGCAAAGACCCACTAAAGAGTAAAAAAGAGCCCTGTTCCTTGCGGAACAGGGCTCTTTTTTATACGTCAGAGAAATGACAAGCTTTCCCATAAAACGTTTTCACTCCGTGAAGTGGACGTGGGTAAAAATGTGATCCTGACAGAAGCAGTGATAGCCGGCGCACTTGCTGCAATAGCGGAACTGCAGGTCGGGATAATCGGTATCCGTGCGGCCACAGACGGCACACTTGTGATGATAGCCCTGCTGTTGTTCCTGCTTTTGCTGCTGTTGAGCCGCCCGCTTGAACTGCACCGTCTGGGGACGGTGGCGGTAGGCGGCGCGGTCGGCCATGTAATGTACCTCCGGCCAGATGAACACGGCAAAGTTCAGCAGAGCGATCACCGGCAGCAGCGCGCCACCCCAGTTGCCCGCCAGCAGGCTGCGCACCACGTCAACGGCGAACAGCGCCGCGTCCAGATAGGCCAGCCATTTCATCTTGATGGGGACAATGAAGAACAGCAGCACCTGCGTATCCGGGAACAGGAACGCAAAGGCGAAGAACATGGACAGGTTCACGTAATAGGAGCCCGCCACGGTGTAGCTCTGGCCGGAGATCAGGCTGGCGATCAGCACACCGACTGCCGTCAGCAGCACGCCGCTGATGTAGTAAAGGGTAAACTTGGCGGTGCCCCACTGGCGCTCCAGCGTGGAGCCGATCCAGTAGTAGAAATACAGGCTGATCAGCAGCCAGAAGATGCCGCTGCTGGTGGGAACGAACACGTAAGTGATGATGCGCCACAGCTCGCCCTTCAGCACGGCGGAGGTGTTCAGCGTCAGGAACGCCAAGGCGTTGGCGTCGTTGGCCTGGGTGAACATCATCAGAAGATAGACGATCACGTTGCCTGCCACGATGTAGAGCATCAGATTGGGGATGCCGAAACGGGGGTGCCGGGCGCAGAAGCGCTGCACCGCGTCATAGAGCTTTTTCAAGGAAGGTTCCTCCTGTTGGTTTGAATGGGACTTTGCGTTACATTGTACCCTATATGGTGGGAAAAGTCATTACTATTTTTTGAATAATTGCGGAAAAGATGTTTCGCTCTCCGGTTCCTTTACCTCCCGGCGCGCTATGGCGTGTACGTATTTGTGACTGTGTACCAATGAAAAATGCGGTATAGTGCGGGCGGATTCTTAAACCGCAGGTTTAAGCAGCGTTTTTGGGCACTTTTGCCGCTGCGGGCAAAAGTGTATCGTCCCCGCAGGGACGAAATCCCCCGACTTTCGCAATGTAAATAGACAAATACTTGACACCGTTCCGGTTTCACGTTATGATAGGATTCGGAAAAATTCATTGAGGGGTTCACTGATTATGGCAGAAAGACTCACCCCCCGCAAGCAGCAGGCGCTGGAGATGCGTAGCCGCATCCAGAATGTGGCGCTGGATCTGTTTGACCGGGAGGGCTTTGAAAATGTATCCGTGGAGGAGATTGCCCAGAAGGCGGGCTGCTCCGTGGGCAATATCTACCATTACTTCAAAAGCAAAGACGAGCTGGCCATTCAGGTCACCAGCCATGTGGACGCGGCGTACCTGACGCTGGAGGCGGAATATCTGGCGGACAGTACCCGTACTTCCCGTGAAAAGCTACTGGACTTCGTGGGTCAGTCCCTGCGGATCAGCAGCAGCGACCCGGTGCTGTACAAGGCGTTCATCCACGCCATGAAGTATCCGGAGCAGGGCGCTTTGCAGCGCAATGAGCACCGTATCTATTACCGGGTGCTCGCCGAGCTGGTGGAGCTGTGCCGCCGGGACGGCTTTATCAACGCACAGTATGACGGCGACATGGTGGTGGAGTATCTGGTGACGCTGCACCGCGGCACACTGCTGGAGTGGCGTATCTACGAGGGAAACTTCGATATTGCCCAGCGGGGCATCGCCATGGCGGAGATCCTGCTGCGGGGGTGGGAAGCGTAATATAACCGGAAGGTATTTGGTCGATTTCACGGCCAAATACCTTCTTTTTTTGTTCACAACGCCGATATTTTTCAAAGCGTCCGACACAACGGGAAAACGCCGTTGACAAACCCGATGGAAAGTGCCATACTGTGAATAGTTCATTAAGTGATTCGGTGAAAATTTTGACGAAGTATTCGATACCGTAAGAGAAAGAGAGGGAACCCCCATATGAAGATCCTTGTCATCAACCCCGGCGCCACCAGCACCAAGATCGCCGTGTTCGATGAAGACCAGCAGCTTTTCAAGCTGGGCATTGACCACTCCGCCGAAGAACTGGATCAGTTCGAGCGGGTCATCGACCAGGCGGACTACCGCAAGACCGCCATCCTGAACGCTGTCACCGAGGCCGGTTACAAGCTGGAGGACTTTGACGCGGTGTGCGGCCGCGGCGGTCTGTACCGTCCCATCCCCAGCGGCACCTACGCCGTCAACGACAAAGTGATGCACGATGTGGAGACCGCGCCCTACGGCGAGCATCCCTCCAACCTGGGCGCGTATCTGGCCAAGAAGCTGGGCGACATGGTGGGCATTCCCGCTTTCTTTGTTGACCCCGTGTGCGTGGACGAGATGACCGAGATCGCTCACTATACCGGCTTTGCCGAGTTCCGCCGCCTGTGCCAGTTCCACGCCCTGAACCACAAGTCCATCGGCCGCAAGGCCGCCAGGGAGCTGGGCAAGAAGTACGAGGACGTGAACCTGATCGTGTGCCATCTGGGCGGCGGCGTCAGCGTGGGCGCTCACCAGAAGGGCCGCGTGGTGGACGTGTGCAACGTCAAGGACGAGGGCTCCATGGGCATGGATCGCGCCGGTGGCCTGCCTGTCAACCAGCTGATCAGCTACTGCTTCAGCGGCAAGACCAAGGACGAGGTGAAAAAGACCTTTGGCCGCCGCGCCGGTATGCTGTCCTATCTGGGCACCACTGATTTCCGCGTCATCTGCGCCAAGGTGGTAGAGGGCGACCCCAAGTATGTGGAGGCCTATCAGGCGCTGGTCTATCAGCTTTCCAAGGATATCGGCGCCATGGCCGCCGTGCTGCATTTCGACGTGGATGCCATCGTGTTCACCGGCGGCATGGCCTATGAGCAGTTCTTCTGCGACGATATCACCGCCTATGTGGGCAAGCTTGCCCAGACCATCCGCCTGCCCGGCGAGGAGGAGATGCGTTCTCTGGCCGAGGGTGCGCTGCGCGTGCTCCACGGCGAACAGGAAGCCAGCATCTATTAATCCGTTTTCCAATAGTAAGTGACAATAGAGTGTAAGTAAGAGTAAGAAAAAGAAGAAAGGTGGAAGAAAACTATGAAACATCTGATGTCCGGTAACGAGGCCACCGCACGTGGCGTCTACGAAGCCGGTATCAAAGTCTGCTCCGCGTATCCCGGCACCCCCAGCACCGAGATCCTGGAGAACATGCCCCAGTACGGCAAGGATGTGTACTGCGAGTGGGCTCCCAACGAAAAGGTAGCCGCCGAGGTGGCCTACGGCGCGTCCGTGGCCGGTTCCCGTGCCTTCTGCACCATGAAGATGGTGGGCCTGAACGTGGCTGCCGACCCCCTGTTCACCGCCGGTTACATGGGCGTCAACGGTGCCTATGTGGTGGTCACCGCTGACGACCCCTCCTGCCATTCCTCCCAGAACGAGCAGGACAACCGCCACTATGCCCGCGCCGCCAAGATCGCCATGGTGGAGCCCAGCGACGCCCAGGAGTGCAAGGACTTCGTGAAGCTGGCCTGCGAGATCTCCGAGGAGTTCGACACCCCCGTGCTGTACCGCACCACCACCCGCGTCTGCCATTCCAAGGGTCTGGTGGAGTTCGGCGAGCGCACCGAGCATGTGGCGCCCGAGTACAAGCGCAACACCCGCAAGTACATCTGCGCCCCCGCCAACGCTTACCTGAACCACCCCATCGTGGAGGAGCGTCTGGTGAAGCTGGCCGAGTACGGCTGCACCACCGCTTTGGAGAACGGCCTGAACAAGCTGGAGCTGGGCGACGGCAAGGTGGGCGTCATCACCGCCTCCATCGCTTATGAGTACGCCAAGGAAGTGTTCCCCGAGGGTACGTCCTTCCTGAAGCTGGGCCTGACCTATCCCCTGCCTATGAACCTGATCCGCGACTTCGCCAAGAAGGTGGAGAAGCTGTACGTCATCGAAGAGCTGGAGCCCTTCATGGAGAACGAGATCAAGGCCGCCGGTATCGACTGCGTCGGCAAGGAGCTGACCGGCGTGATGTACGAGCTGAATACCGAGCTGGTGCGTGAGCGCGTGCTGGGTATCAAGCCCAACTACAAGACCATCACCGACGTGCAGGT
>ERZ837910.4802-NODE-4802-length-12831-cov-5.333046_pt1 | contig 12831 bp, 10 predicted proteins | sample MGYA00519940_ERZ837910 | MGnify/ENA primary metagenome ERZ837910 (study PRJEB31850, sample SAMEA3708825) | human gut metagenome | biome: human gut; feature: human-associated habitat; material: faeces | place: China | collected 2014 ... | reverse complement strand
CCGTCTGACAGCTTCCCCCCGGGGGAAGCCAAGGGGTGCTAACTTTTAGCGTGTATGCTCTACTACAATCCAAGTGGGAAAGCCACTGCATCCAGCCAACGACTCTGTCACGTCACGTTCGGGCGGATGCTATCCGCCCCTACAGGGTGTTTTCTAATTTGCCGCACAGCGTCATTGTCCGGCGGCACTGCCGCAAAACATTACTGTTGACAAACCGGTGGGAAACTGGGTATAATAAACCCATGCGAATAAAAAGCTGTGAAAAGAAGAGTACTTCGATTTCAGCCGTTCAGAGAGCCCGGGGTGGTGGAAGCGGGTACGGCGGTGCGGAGGAACATGGTCTTGGAGCTGGCGGGTCGATAGGTAGGCCGCGCCCGGGTGCGCCCGTCACTGCGCCAATGAGGCAGAATTTCTGCAAATCAAGGTGGTACCGCGTAAATTTACGCCCTTGGGTTTTCCCGGGGGCGTTTTTCATTATCAAGGAGGATGTTATTATGTGCGAAAAATGCAAGGGGAAGTTCTATATCACAACCCCCATCTACTACCCTTCCGCCAAGCTTCACATCGGCCACACCTACTGCACCGTGGCAACCGACACCATGGCACGCTATAAGCGGCTCCAGGGCTATGATGTCATGTTCCTCACCGGCACCGACGAGCACGGCCAGAAGATTGAGGATAAGGCAAAGGAAGCCGGTGTCACGCCCCAGCAGTTTGTGGACAACATTGTAGAGGGCGAAGGTGGTGTCAAGGATTTGTGGAAGCTGATGAACATTTCCTATGACCGGTTCATCCGCACCACCGACGACTACCATGTGGCCGCCATCCAGAAGATCTTCAAGAAGATGCATGACAATGGCGACATCTACAAGGGCACCTACAAGGGCAAATACTGCAAGCCCTGTGAGTCCTTCTGGACCGAGAGCCAGCTGGTGGACGGCAAATGCCCCGACTGCGGACGGGAGGTGCAGGATGCAGAGGAGGAAGCATACTTCTTCCGTCTGAGCAAGTACGCCGACCGGGTGCGGGATTTGCTGGTGAACACCGATTTCCTGGAGCCTCGCAGCCGTGTCAACGAGATGGTCAACAATTTCATCGATCCCGGTCTGGAAGACCTGTGCGTTTCCCGTACCAGCTTCACCTGGGGCGTGCCGGTGGACTTTGACCCGGGCCATGTGGTGTATGTGTGGATTGACGCACTGTTCAACTACATGACCGCCCTGGGCTTTGAAAACGACAAGTATCACGACCTGGAAAAGTACTGGCCTGCGGATGTCCACTTTGTGGGCAAGGAGATTGTGCGGTTCCATTCCATCATCTGGCCCGCCATGCTCATGAGCCTGGATTTGCCCCTGCCCAAGAAGGTCTACGGTCACGGCTGGCTGCTGCTGGACGGCGGCAAGATGAGCAAGTCCAAGGGCAACGTGGTGGATCCCTATGTGCTGGCACAGCGTTTCGGCGTGGATGCCCTGCGGTTCTTCCTGCTGCGCACCTTCCCCTTTGGCGCTGACGGCAATTTCTCCAATGAGTCCCTGATTAACACCATCAATGTGGACCTTGCCAATGACCTGGGCAACCTGGTCTCCCGTACCGTTGCCATGGCGCAGAAGTACTTTGGCGAGCATCTGCCTGCCCAGCAGGCTGAGGACGCTGAGAAGGACGCAGAGCTGGTTTCCATGGTCAGCACCCTGCGGGAGCGCTATGAGGAGCAGATGGAGAAGTACGCCTTCCAGAACGCTCTGGCAGAGATTTTCAAGGTCATCTCCCGTGCCAACAAGTATATCGACGAAAACGCCCCCTGGGTGCTGGCAAAGAGCGAGGAGCAGAAGCCCCGGCTGGCGCGGGTGCTGTATAACCTGCTGGAGACGGTGCGTGTCTGTGCCGGTCTGCTGGCTCCCTTCATGCCCGACACCTCTGCCGAGATTGCAAAGCGGCTGGGCGATGCCTGCATGGACTGGGAGAGCCTGAATCAGTTTGGTGTCCTGAACCACGAGGCTGCCACCGTTGCCGGTGCGCCCCTGTTCCCCCGGATTGACATGGACAAGGAGCTGGCAGCCCTGGAGGAGCTGAAGAAGCCCGCCGTCCAGGAGGACCCCCTGCCCGAACCCAAGGCAGAAATCGCCTTTGATGATTTTGAAAAGGTGGAAATGACGGTTGTGAAGGTGCTCACCTGCGAAAAGGTGAAGAAAAGCGAAAAGCTGCTGAAATTCACCCTGAATGACGGCACCGACACCCCCCGCCAGATTCTCTCCGGCATTGCAAAATACTATCAGCCCGAGGAGCTGCTGGGTAAAACCCTGGTGGCGGTCACCAACCTGGCTCCCCGCAAGATGATGGGTCAGCTCAGCTGCGGTATGCTGCTGTCCGCCGAGCGTGGCGACAAGCTGAACCTGGTGATGCTGGATGACAAGGTTCCCGCCGGTGCAAGACTGGTGTAATTCTCCCATAAACGATTTTGAGGCTGCCTCATCCGAGGCAGCCTCTTTTTAAACGGGGAATGCAGGAAATGTGCATTCCCGTTTTTCGATTATTCCGTTTTTCGGGTGAAGGCAACGCCCACCACCTTGGGGCCGGCGTTGACGGCTACTGCGGCACCAATCTGGTAAACGCCCTCTGCTTCATAGCCCAGCTTTTGGAGCATCAGCTCCTGCAGCTCCGAGAGGCAGCTGGTGTCGCTGCCATAAATCAAGTCATAGGGTGTGCCCGGTTCCATATCCGCCAGGCTCATTTCTGCCACCTTTTCCACCAGATGGCGTTCACCCCGGCACTTGGCGGCGGTGGTGATTTCGCCGCCAAAGATTTTCATAATGGGTTTCAGGTTCAGCGCCGTGCCCAGAAAGGCGGCGGCGGAAGGAATGCGGCCAGACTTGGCGGCATACTTCAGGTCGTAGATGCCAAAGTAAATCTGCTTTCTGGGCAGAATGCCGTGCAGATACTCCAGAATTTCCTCGGTGGAAGCGCCGCACTGAACCAGCTTTGCCGCGTGAACCACCGGCGCGCCATAGATGGCGTTGTAGCCCCGGCTGTCGAAGCTGTGAATGCGGATGGTGTTCCGATATTCTGGGTGCTCTTCATAAAACAGGTCGATGGCCTGGAGACTGTTCTGGTAGGTGGTGGAGCCATTGGCGTTAATGAGCACCAAAATCAGGTCGGTAATACCGGCGCGAGCCTGCTGCAAATAGATTTCCTGGAATTGGAAGGGGGTAATCTGGGAGGTTTTGGGAATTTCATCGCACTGTGCCATCAGGTCGTAGAACTGCTGGTTGTCAAAATCCACCCGGCTGGTGTAGGATTTGTCGCCCAGGGAGATGGGGAAGGGAATGACGGAAATATTGTATTCCCGCTCCGCCTCCATGGAAATATCACTGGCGGAATCGGTCATAATTTGAATTCTGCTCATATTGGTTCCTCTGTGTTCAAAGATTTGAAGCGTCATCGCCAGGCCATTATAAAGGCTGGATGTTGTTCTGTCAATATCCCGGGCACATAAATCAATGCAATAACCATGGGGATACGCCGCTTTCGGGGCGTGTGCAAAACGGTTTTCGGAGTGCGCCGCCGCATGGATATGCGTTCCGCAGCGTCACTGTCCGGCCTTACCCATGGTATTCGCCGTTATATTGGATGAAGGTTACGTCCTCCACACCAGGAATATCCCGAAGGGTTTCAAACTGCTGTAGCTTATGCTTGTTGCAGAACACCTCCAGCGCCAGCTCGGTGCGGCCGGTATACATGGTTTTGGATTTCACATGGTAGCGGGTGCGGCCAAAGCGACGGCAGATTTCATCCTCGGCGGTGTCACCAGTGAAGTGAATCACGCAGACATAGAGGCTGCCGAAGTCCTTGCGGAACTGAAATGCCAATACCACCAGGAACATGGCTGCCGATGTGATAAGCGCCAAGCCATACATATGAGCGCCAACGGTGATGCCCACCGTCACCGACCAGAACATATACAGTAAGTCCAGTGGGCTTTTCACTGCGGTGCGGTAGCGGATGATGGACAGAGAACCAACCATGCCCAACGAAATCACCACGTTGCTGCTGATGGCCAGGGTGACCATGCAGGTCAGGACACTCATGCCAATCAGGGTCTGGGCATAGCCCCGAGAGTAGATGACACCGCCGAAGAACCGGCTGTAGATGAAGGCAATGATAACGCCCAGAATCAGGGCTGCCGCCACTGCGGGAAGAATGGAAGCATAGTCGATGCCGCTGTCAAACTCGGCGAGGAATGATTTTTTGATGATGTCATTGACGCTCACGCAGAAGACTCCTTTCGGTGGTGTCGGCTTGGAGGGACTGACGGAAAATGTCCGGTGTATCGTGGCCGTCGCCCACCCAGTAGCCGTCACCGTTTAAGTATTGTGTTTTCTCATAGCAGAGGACATATTTGGATACAGCGGTCATTTCTGCCCGCTGCGGCGGCAGAATGTCCTGCACAAATTTGGGCAGGAACTCGGTGAATTTCACTTCCATTACCAATCGCCCGGGGTCAATCACGGAAAGGCAGGGAAGGGACGGGTCAAAAATATCAAAGCTGCCCACCGCTGCCCGGACATTCTGATCGAAGGTGATGCGTACAGTGCCTGCATCCAGAATCCAAGGCTCCCGCTCATAGTCCACAATGGTGCGGGGGCGGAGGTTGTGGCAGCGGCACTCCACATAAAATTCTTGCAGCAGAGGCTGGCTGCTTTTCAGCAGGAAATTGTAGTCCCCGGCCAGAATCGCCTCAAATTCACCACGGGTGATTTTCGCGCTCTGCTTGTAGATGTATGCGCCGTACTTTTTCTTCCGTTCCAGCTTAATGGAGCGGTCGGAATAGTTATAGATGCGGATGCGGTACTTTTTCCGTTCCAGCACGCCGGCCTCCTTTTGCTCGTAGGCGGTGTTCCAGTAGTCGTCAAAATACAGGCTGCGGATGAGGTAACCGCCGTTCACCGCGTTGGGGTCTGGGTGCAGCAGCGGGGCAATGCGGGAGGTGATCAGCTCCTTTTCGCCCCAGCTAATCAGGTATTTCCATTCGTTGCGGTAGATTTCCCGGCTCATTCGCTGTCACCTTCAATCACTTGGAAGGGAATAATGGAGCCGTCCTCCTCCACATAGAAGCAGTAAACGCCGGATACCTTTCCCTCTGTGTTGACGTAGTAGTCAAAGCAGGGCATCTGCTTGCCGGAGGCGTTGGCAGCCACCACCCGGAGGAAATACTGCCCCGGTTCCAGCACCAGGGGAATTTCCAGCTTCGGCAGCACAATCCCATCCGCTTCATAGAGCACCTCTTTATCCTCATAGTCCTTCGCAAGAACCATGCGATAGGTGATGTCCTCGTTCTGAAAGTCGAAGGAATCGTCCCAGTTGACCAGCAGGGAGGTTTCCGTCTGCTCCGGCACACCCACGTAGAAGGGCATGGGAGATTCCAGGGTTTCCAGATAGCGCTGGTAGTTCGCCCAGATTTCATATTTGGTATCTGCGAGCGCTGTTTCCCGCTCCTGGAGCGTTACGGGCAGGAACTGCAAATCCGGCATCCGGCTGACATAAGGCTCCACAATTGCATTGTAGCGCCGGAACAGCTCGCCAATGTGGTTGCCGCTCAGGTAGTTCTCCAACAAATCCAAAATGGCGGTGTGCAGCTCCTGGCGGAATTTTTCGGACATCAGCGCCCGGCGGAACAGAATGTTGCCCCAATAGTTGCTGATGCCGGATTCCCATTGGGTGCTGGAATGATAGCCGCGGAGTTCGTGCTCCGTGGCGGTCATCATGCCGTCGTTATCCCAGGGGTAGATGTACCAGGTGTCCCCGTTGAGGGGGCAGTAGATGTAAAAGTTCCGGTTCTGGGTATCCACATTGCCGGTGAGAATCATAAAAGCCATCCAGTAGGCAATGTTTTCCCTGTCGAAGTACCGCTCCAGCAGTTCATCGTTGGAGATGGTGTAGTCATTGACGGCGTGGAGCATTTCCAGGAGCTTTGTGTGGTCTGCTCTGCCCTTGGTTTCCAGGATGGCGCTGAAGGAAGCCTCGTCATACGCCGGGTCGGATACCAGCCGCAGGGCATTATACTCATAAAATTCACAGGCGTTGACCTTGTACAGATACCCGTTTTTGTCCAGCCCGTGAGTTCGCAGGGCTGTTTTGTTCAGCTGCTCCACCTGGGTATACAGGCCATAGTCCACAAATTCATCCGGGTTATCGCCGGTGAGGTCCCGGACGTACAGGTGGACGAACTGGGTGCGCAGGGACATGATTTGGGGGATTTCCGTCATCAGGTCATAGGCCAGCTTGTTGCGGAAGCGCAGTCCCTCGCCCATGTGCTTGTTCAGGGCGATGGTGCGCTGGCCGTTCCAGCTGTCGGAATTGTCGATGAGTTTGATTTTATAATTTTTCTGGGCGTTCCGGGAGGAGGTCTGTCCGCGAATCTGCACCGTGGCGTTGGGGATGGTCTGGCCGTAGCCCAAAAGCCCCTCCACCGGGCCGTTTTCGTCCCCCACTTGCAGCAGGGCGGCCACCTTATAGCGGTCGATACCCAGTTCATCATAGTAGTAAGCGGAGTAGGTGTTGACCTCCTGCCAGGTGTGGTTGGTGCCGTCGGAGGCGTTGCCCTCCCGAACGGTGAGGTACATGGTCACCACATCCTCCGGTTCGGCGCTGTACAGGCTGCCCACATCCCGCAGATGGAGGCTGTTGATGTCCGCCGTTGGTGCAATGGTGAGGTTGCCGGCATCAACGCCCATCGTTTCAACCGGTGCGTCCGTGTTTGCCGGCGGGGCTTCTTCATACAGACACCCAGTCGTAATGGCGGCGATCAGCACAAGCACCGCCGCAAAAATGATCCGTTTATGCCTCATGCTTTTTCAGTCCTTCCATTTGTTTTTCAATCAAAATGCCCAGCCGGGTCATGCGTCCCAGCCTGTTCTCGTTGACCAGGGGCTGCACCGACAGGGCGTAATAGGGCAGCCGCTTTGTGTAATAATTCAGCCGGATGATGCTGTAAAGGAAGTATGCGGCGCTGCCCAACAGAAAGCCGAAGCCGTAAAAACGCACATCAAACAGCAGGGAGATCAGCGTAAAGCCGGAGGTGGCGGCGGCGAAGAGAATGGATGCCCGCAGCGCACCGGTATAGTCCGTGAAATAGAGCAGCAGCAAAATAAAGGTGTTGGCGATGGCATAGATGCCGTAGCCCACAGTCAGGGTGCGGAAATACCCATGCATCAGGTCGTTGAAGCCCAGGGGCAGCAGGTTCAGAATGAACTCCCCCAGGCAGATGCAGGCGGCGGTGACAAACAGCTGCTTCAGCGCCGTGAACCACAGCTCCCGCTTCATGGTTTCCAGCATTTCCTTTTCCACCCGCAGAATATCCCCGATGGTTCCCTTGTCATTGAACAGGGAATAATACTCCCGGTACTTGGGATAGAAGTTGACCTCCACCGACACCACAAAGCTTACGGTGGTCACCAGAATGGTCAAAAAGGCCAGCAGCGCCGGTACATCGTGGAAGGGTGCCCCCACCCACAGTCCCAGCACCACCACTTGAAGGGGGCTGCACCAGATGATGACCAGGTGAGAAAATAGCCCCACGGTGGTGTAAAAGCCCACCTGCGCCAGCTTGCTGTACTGGTCTGCCCAGCGCAGGAACAGAAAGGGGCTGACGTTGCTGTCCGGGAAGCAGCGGTAAATCAACCGGAAGTCATACAGCACCATAATGCCATAGCCGATGCAAAGCCCCACCAGCGTGCCAATCACGGTGTCCGCTCCCTGCCAGAGCAGAAACGCGCTGATACTCAGGGAGAACACAATGGCCAGCAGATAGGAAATGAAAATGCCCCGGTATTCCTTGATGGCGGTGAGGTAGCTCTGCGCGTTCCAGGCCACAATCAGCTCCATGAAAAAGCACCACACGAAAAGGCAGTGTACAAAGGGCGAGCCGCAGAAAAACAGGAAGATGGCATACAGCACACCGCCCAGCACCAGTGTCATGGCGTTGATGCCGAAAAAGGAGGGGAGCACTGCCTCCCGGTGCTGGGTATACAGCATATCCGCCAGGAATCGGGTGATAATCATGGAGAAGATACTGGTCACCAGCAGGGATGCCAGCAGACTGTAGGTGGTCATGCACACCAGCAGCTCACGGTCAAAGGCGGAGCGGCCAAAGAAGACACAGATGTACATGATGCCCAGCAGCAGCACAATGCCCAGTAACATGGGACCGACGCACACGGCGGTGGAATAGCCCACGGCGCGGAACATGGCAAACAGGCCGCGCTTGCTGTATAGCTTTTTTAGCTCAAATCCGATTCCTGCCATGGTATTCCCTCAACTCGTCGTAAACAGCCTGATAGTTTTTCAGCATGAATTGCTGCTGATAGTACAATTCCACCCGCTTCTGGCCGATGCGTCCCATTTCCAGCATTCGCGCCCGGTTAGAGCACATCTTTTCCATGGCATCGGCCAGTCCCTCCCGGTACATGGGGGGCACGCAGTAGCCTGCCGCGCCCAACAAATCGCCCTCCTCCCCATTGATAAGCGCCCGGCAGCAGCCCACATCCGTGGTGACGGCGGGGCGCTGGGCGGCAAAGGATTCCAGCACGGAAAGAGGCTGCCCCTCGGAAATGCTGGTGAGGATGGTAAAGTCCAATTTGGTAAAATATTCCATGATATTGACCCGACCTGTGAAAATTACATTTTTCATTCCAAGCTGCTCCACCAGGGCATAGCATTCATCGGCGTATTCCTGGTCGTCCACACCGCCCAGAATGTGCAGCCGCACCCGCTCCACCCGGGAGGACAGCTCGAAGAAGGCATAAATCATGGTTTTTACATCCTTGATGGGAGCCATGCGCACCACCGCGCCGATGTCCACATAGCCGTCGGGCTGCTTCAGGGGGATTTTGGACAGAGCGGTGAAATTCACACCGTTGGCGATGACCCGGCAGCATTCCGGCTTGCAGCCCAGCTCCACCTGAATCTGGCGGGCGCGGCCAAACAGGCTGGTCACCCGAAAGGCGCGCTGATAGATAATATCCGACAGCATATAGAAAAATCGAATCCACTGGTTCTTGAAGGCGGGCTGCACCCACCCGGCGCGGATGATTTCCTCCTCCCGTTCCCGGGTATAGATGCCGTGCTCCGTGAGAATGATGGGCTTGTTGCAGACATACGCCCCCAGGCTGGCCAGAAGTCCGCCATAGCCGGTGCAGATGGAGTGATATACATCTGCCTCCGGCACCTCCGTGCCCATCAGATACAGCACCGGCAGCAGCATGGAGCGGATGGTGTGGAAGCTGTCCGAAAAGGCTGCATAAGGGTATTTTTGCAGGCAAAGGTCGGTGAGCGCCTTCAAAAATTCCTCGCTTTGCAAAAACGCCATGGGGTTGAGCTTTCGGGTCTGAAACAGGTTAAAGAGGGTGTCCCAGTCCGGGCGGGCGCAGTCCATCAGCGCCTGCAGCTGCTTTGTTTCGTTCTCGGTGAAGCGCACCTTCCATTCCCGGGTGGCCTTGAGGCGCAGGGCATCATCCAGAAAAACCTCGTGGACAGAGCTGACATTGGGCAGCATTTCATACACAAATTTGCCCCGGTCACGCGCCTTGGCACCAATGACCCACAGCACAAATTCATGCTGGGGAAAGCCCTTGATATAATTGTGCATCCAGGTGGAGACACCGCCGTTGACATAAGGGTAGGAGCCTTCCAACACAAGACAAATTTTCACGCAATCACCTGTTCCATTCGATGGTAATATCCGCCTGGTCGGCATCCAGTAGGTACAGCGTTTCCGTCAGAGCGGTGAGTGTCCCGCCGGTCACCCGGTCGGGTGTGCCGCTGTTAAAGCGGACAAAAAGGTAGGCTTCATCAATGTAGTTGCCCAGATGGATGTTCAGCGAGTGCTCTCCTGTCCACTGCTTGCTGACGGTCAGTCCGCTCCACCGCTGGATGGTGCCGGACATATGGGCGGAATCCAGGCGGCGGATGGCGGGGGCTTCGGCAAAAACCCAGTCAAAGAAGCCATCCATGTTGTTTTCCAGGTATTCCCAGCCCAGCTTCGCACCCCGGTCAACGTCCATGGCATCATCGGGGTGGATGAAGTGACTGAGCACAAAATGGAAGTTCAGCTCGGAGAGCGCCACCAGACGCATATAGGGGTCGAGAATGGAGCCGGAGGTAATGCGGGGAAAATTCACAATGCCATCCTCACCTACTCCGAATTCCTGCACATAGGGGAAGTCTGTCTGGTCGGGCAGATAGGTGCCGGAGATGGTGCGCACCGTGGGATAGAGGGAGGCCAGATATTCCCGTCCGTCCTGGGACATGATGTTGGAGGGCGGGACATACAGCGACATGGTGGTGGTAGGGTACAGCTGCCGGCAGAAGCGCAGCAGCTCCCGGAAGCTGGCATCCATGGCATCCAGCCCTTGCCAGGTGTTGTAGCTGAATTCGTCTCCATAGTCCACATCGTCAAGACACAAAGGCTGGTGGTTATAGCCGTGATAGCCCAACTCGCCGCCTTGGCGAAGAATGCAGTTTCCAAAGTAGGAAAAGCGGGAGGTGTCCGTTTGGGGCTTGGTTGCACCGGTGGTGTCATCCTCATAATTTTCGATCACCAGGCCAATCAGGGGCAGCTGATATTTCTCACTGAGCTGCTGGATATCCGGGAACCAGATATTCATATAAAATTCGGCTACGCTGACATGATAGTCCCGGGTGATGTATTCAGAGTTGCCCTCGGGGACGGGGGAGGGCATATCATCCAGGAAAATGGATGCGCCGTTGAGCACCGGATAGGCGGACACATCCTCCAACAGACTATAGGAGGCAGCCATAAAGCCCCGGGCGGGGTAGTCATAAAAACCATAATTATCCATGACCATGCGTCCCTCGCCGCACTCATAGCTCCAAATCAGGGGGTTTCCGCCCTCGTGGTCAGCGGCAGCATAGACGGTTACACCGTCCCGCAGCTGCACGGCAATGGCGGAATCGAAGCCATCGGTGATGTCAAAGGTGTTTCCGCCGCCCACAACGAAGTTGTCGTCCAGCCAAATGCGGTCAACCTGAACGTAGTCGCCTCGGTTGAGCACGCCGGAGCGCCTCAGAATAAAGTCGCCGCTGGTGCTGATTTCCAGGGTCATGGCAAACATGGCGCGGCCACCGCTGCGAATCCAGTCATAAACGGTGAGAAGCCGGTCGCCAAGGGCATCCATATCCGGGGTCAGGATGACCATGGTTTCATAGGCGGACAGGTCGTCGGGAACCTCCATGTCGCCGATGTCAATGAGGTCGTAGCCAACCTTCATATCCAGAAGCACTCGCTCCATGTGGGCGCAGGCATTCACGCAGTCTTCGCGGCCCAGGTCTGTAATCAGCAGGCAGTTTTTGGGCGCTTCCGCCATGGCCAGCTGAGCGGTGACAACCTGGTCTGCGGGCAGATAGGGGTCTGCCCGGTTTAGGTCTGACACACGGATGCCCATGCGCTCAAAAAACAGAACGGAGCCGATGAACAAAAAGATTGCCAATACCCCTGCCATCTGGAGAAAGGGAAATTTTTTCAGCTTCTTAATCATGATGTCCTCGTTTCGCCGGACCAGAAGCGAATCTGCTCCCGGCCTTTTTTACTGAAATAGATACCGGTATCGGGTGCCGCCTGCACCATGCGATGCACAGCCTCGCCGTGGTGCTGCCGAACGTGGAATTGCAGCCGCAGCAGCCAGGCGCTTTCATTGGCGGGAAACTGAGCCTCCATGGCGCACAGCGTGTGGTCGGCATCATCAAAGGCACCGTTTTCCATTTGCATTTGGGCAAGCTCGGCGTAATTTTCCGGGGTGGGGAGCAGGGCGGTCAGCTTTTCCAGCGCAGCAATGTATTCCTTGCGGCGGACGGCGGCAATTCTCCCCCGCACCAAACCCAAATTCAGGTACTGCTTAAGACAGTCGCAGTATTGCTGCAAGGCTTCCGCACTGTCCGGGTTCTCCCGGTGACGTTTAACGCATTTTTGCAGCATCAGGTCGTATTTTTTACCCAGCTCGGACATGGCGGTGGTAGCATAATGAACAACCTCCACGTCATCGTTGAGCCGCGCCTGTTCCAGCAGGGCGTAAAAGGTGCTGCTGTCATTGGTCAGAATATCCATCATCAGCTTGCGGCGCACATCGGAGGAGCTGATGTTCAGTGCTTCCTCCAAGGGAACCACGTTTTCTTTCAGCAGGTCAATCATCAAATTACGGCGGGTGTCGGCGGAGTTGAGAATCATGGCTTCCTCCAGGGAAACCACCGGCTGATTTTCATCCTCGCCCATCATGCCCATGCTGCGGTAGATGCTGTTTTCCACCTGAAAGCGGTCAACCTGCACATCGGCACTGGCACCATTGCGCCGCTTGTGAATGCCCAGCAGGATTGCACAGATTGAACCAAATACCGGCACCAGCACCACCATCGGAACCATGGACATTCGGACGGGAAGCACCCGACTGGCCGCCAGCAGAAAAACCAGGATACAGCCGCAGGTGTGCAGCAGCAACAGGAGCGTTACTTCAGACATGGGCAATTTCTGCCCCCTCTCCCAGCAATTCAGCTTGTTGAGGCGCGTCCAGCAGCCGGTATTGCAGCCCTGCTGCTTCCAGGCGCTTTGAAATAATGGGCAGATCACTGGGACGAGCCTGGGACAGAAGCACATAAAGGCTGCCCTTGTACAGACCGATGATGTCGCTGGTACGGATGCAGTCGGCCAGGCGGCAGCCCATTTGATGTGCGCCCAGCGGGCACATGTTTCAAGGGGTGAAAGTCCCAAATCTGCCCGACAGCGGGAAGGATATAGCCAAGAGCAAGGGTGTCCCGGGTAACTGGGAA
>ERZ837910.4801-NODE-4801-length-12832-cov-2.989825_pt1 | contig 12832 bp, 9 predicted proteins | sample MGYA00519940_ERZ837910 | MGnify/ENA primary metagenome ERZ837910 (study PRJEB31850, sample SAMEA3708825) | human gut metagenome | biome: human gut; feature: human-associated habitat; material: faeces | place: China | collected 2014 ... | reverse complement strand
GCTGTTAGCACAAATATGCTAACAGCCTCTACAAAATTATAATATTTTACTCATTGTACAATTTCAGAAATGGCATAAAGCAGTCTTTCTCTGGGGCTTCTCTTTTTATACATTTCTTCCATTGACAATATTCTGGTTTTGTCCACTACCTATTGCACTTTATTTATGTTAATCGTGCATTTAATATTTTATTTAACTAATTTCTTGATATTACTATATTTTAGTGTTACAATATTTTAGATTAGTTTAAGGAGGTATTCTAAATGGCTTTTGACGGAATCGTTACAAAATCAATTTCACAAGAATTAAAAAATATAATTGGATATAAAATAGATAAAGTTTATCAACCTGATAAAAATACTGTTACTCTTGGTTTATATGGAAAATGCACAAATCTTATTTTGCTTATTTGTATAGCATCTCCAAACTATCGAATTCATTTAACATCACATGTTCAAAAAAACCCACAAACTGCTCCTAATTTTTGTATGTTACTTAGGAAGTACTTAATTGGTTTTAAAGTAAAAAATATTTACACTGTTGATTTAGAAAGAATCGTTTTTATAGATTTAGAAAATAATGAAACAATCAACATGTACTATTGTGAAGATTATTATAACTATATATATGAAGATATAGCCATAAATACAGGAATTACAAAAGTATTCGATTTAATTCAATATGATGATGGATTTTTACTAAGATATCCAAGTAGTAGTAATCCAAATACATTACCACCATATGAAGAAACAAAAAAATTACATTGGGCTTTAGACGAATATAATGATATACACAAAATATTAGATGTAACAACAATTTACAAATTGAATAACATCATAAAAAATGGAAATATAAAAAATTTAATAATGTTAGAAGAAGCTTTACATGAAAAGAAAATAGCCCAAATAGCAGATAAAATCACAGAAAGAAAAAATGTAAAAATGGTACTAATTGCTGGACCATCATCTTCAGGAAAGACAACATTTGCACAAAGACTAGGATTACAACTTAAAATAAATGGATTAAAACCAGTTACAATTTCAGTAGATAATTATTTTGTTGAAAGAAAAGACAATCCAAAAGATGAAAATGGAGATTACGATTTTGAATGCTTAGAGGCAATAGACTTAAAGTTATTTAATAACCATATAAAAACTCTTCTTGATGGTGGAAAAATTGATGTTCCAACATTTGATTTCAAAGAAGGAACTAAAAAATATAATGGCAAAAAAATGAAATTGGCAAGTGACGAAATCTTAGTAATAGAAGGAATCCACTGCCTAAACGATAAACTTACTGAATCAATTCCAATGGATCAAAAATATAAAATATATATTAGTGATTTAACAGTATTAAACATAGATTACTGCAACAGAATCTCAACAACAGATACAAGATTGCTAAGAAGAATTGTAAGAGATAACAATTTCAGAGGTTATACTGCACTTCATACATTAAGTACATGGTCAAGCGTAAATAGAGGTGAAAACAAAAACATATTCCCACACCAAGAGAACTGTGACGCAATGTTCAATTCATCTTTAATATATGAAATAAGTGTTCTAAAAAAACATGCACTACCACAACTAGAAAAAATAACAAATGAAGAAAAAGAATATTCGGAAGCAAAGAGGTTAGTAGAATTCTTAAAATATTTTGAAGATATAGACGAAGAATTTATACCAAGAAATTCTTTACTAAGAGAATTTATAGGAAACAGCATATTTGGTGACTAGAAAAAGAAAATAATAGGAGGGAATCAATTATAAATTAATATTAGTATGTAATTGATTATAAGAGAATATGGCGGGAAACTTTACTGAAATAGACGAAGAATTTGTGTGTGAAAACTGTGGAAAAAAAGTACCAAAATTGGGATATTCATGTCGAAATCATTGCCCATATTGCCTACACTCAAAACATGTAGACATTAATCCAGGAGACAGGGCAGAGGAATGTCATGGAGACTTAGAACCAGTTGGAGCAGAAATAGATAGCAAAAAGGGATATGTAATAATATTCAAGTGCAAAAAATGTGGAAAATTACGAAGAAATAAAGCTGCAAAAGATGATGATATGGACATGATAATAAAACTAACAGCAATGCATGACTATTAAAAAGTAATAAATAAAAAAGCTCACCCTTTGTTGAAAACAGGGCGAGCTTTTTTATTAAATTATCCTATTTAAATTTCCATTTGTGTATTCTTTACCTTCTAGCTTTTTACCGTCTTTACAAGACACAATTATTTTATTAATTTCATCAATATTTTCATCTAATATATTTGCTCTTAATGAATAAGAAGGCAAGTCGTAGGTATCAATAGATGTAATTTTACTGTTATAAATTGATGTGACCGTTTGAATATTGTCTGGCATAATTCTAAAGTTAAATCCCATTCTATCTTTTAAATAGAATTTTGAACTACCAGAGCATTTCATTTTACATTCTGGATAACATTTATTGCTTTTTCCAAGTAAACAATACGAAGAATTCATTAAAATACTTCTTCCATAACAAATTATTTCGACTGGCAAAGAGCTGTTAATACATAAATCTTGCAAAATAATTTTATTAAGTTCTATAGAAGGAGTAATAACATTTGTTCCTAACTTTTTAAGTTCATTTACAGAATTTTTATTAAATACATTAAGAGTGTAGTTTGCTATTATTTTATAATTTTCAATGTAACTTTTCAAAAACTCAAAACCTGCAATATTGGAAACGATAAATCCTTTTATATCGTAAGTTTCAAGAATATTTTCCAGAGTATTGAGCAACAAATTTTTATAATTTGCTTTTATGATAGTTGGCATGTATATATATAAATCGCCGAGTTCAGATAGTTCATGTATTTGTGAAGCATATTTTTTCATTGAGAAGAATTTTAAAGGAAGATATATATTATCTGCCCCAGAAATCTTTGAATAGTCTAAATTTGTGTTGATGCTTTCAATGAGTAATGAGATTTTTTTATTTTTCAAAGTATTTTTCTTACAAACTGGTGTTGAGCTAATATTAGTTTGAATATCAGAAAAGTATACAGAGTTAGTTGTTTTTGTGGCACTAGATGTATCTAAAATTTTTGTTGCATTTGAAGTTTCATAGACATTTGATTTTTCAAGAGTTTCTGAATTATTAGTAATATTTAAACTTCTAATAACATTAAAATCTCTTGTTGCAGAGAAATTATTTAAAACAGCATTTTCCAACTTTTCTATTGCAGTTCTACGCAAATTATTTAAACCGCTTATGCTTGGAATGTGCAAGTTTTCGTCCAAGTCGATATGAATAGTTTCTATGCGATAAGGAGTGTTTCCTAACTTAGAAAGTTGTTCTTTTAATCTTGTAGCATCTACAGGACTCTTAACTGAATCCTCTGGGATAATGTCTGAAACTACATCAACATAAATGTTATTGTAGAATGGTGGCACATTTGCACTAATGCTTAAAGAAATAGGAAGATTCTTTTTTACATTTAGATAGCACGAAATTGGAATCTTTTTAATTTCTTTGTTTTCAGAATATGTAACTTTACATTCATCGCTCAAAGTCTTACTAGACAATTTATAAACTTTCAGACCAGCACGAATTTTTCCTTTCATTCTTCCCAATTTTACAATAGCACCTGAGTCGGCATTTTTTATGTTAGAATTACCTTTCATAAGCTCTGAAATAGTGTATTTTCCGGTTTCACCTTCGATAGAAATGCAATCACCTATAGCAATTTTTTCATTTAGTTTTATTGTAATATGGCCCTTATTTGCATTATAGTTTGCTATATTTCCAAGATAAAGTCCGATGTTATTTGGTTTTTCCTTATAAATTAAACTCTTATTTGGAGTAGATAATTGATGTCCTGTAGAAAATCCTCCACGATTGAATACTTGTAAAAGTTCTTTTTTGTCTTTTTCATCAATAACAAAATCTCCATCATTTAAAGAAGAAAGTGCCATATCAATATACTTTCTATAAATACGTGTAACAGTTGCAACATATTCAGGAGTCTTCATTCTGCCTTCAATCTTAAAAGAGTTAACTCCTAATTTTACAAGAGTTGGTAAGTTCTCCAAAGAACATAAATCCCTAGGAGAAAGCAGATAGCCTTTATCAATAGTATCTTCACCCTTAGAATTCTTTTCAATCAATTCATAAGGAAGTCTGCAAGGTTGGGCACATTTGCCTCTATTACCTGAACGACCACCAACCAAACTTGAAAATAAGCATTGACCAGAATAAGAAATGCAAAGAGCACCATGTATAAAGATTTCTAAATCAACTTTACAATTATTTCTTATATATTCAATTTCGTTAATAGGAACCTCTCTAGAAAGAACAACTCTTGAAAATCCAAGTTTTTCTAGCTCAAGAACACCTTCCAGATTATGTACAGACATCTGAGTACTTGCATGAACTTCAAGATTTGGAAAATTATCAATTAAATATTTTCCAAGACCTAAATCTTGAACAATAATTGCATCAATTCCAAATTCATAAGCCTTCTTAGCAAGTAGAACTGCATCGGCAAACTCTGAATCAGTAATAAGAGTATTAAGAGTAAGATTAGTTTTAACATTTCTAATCTTGCAATACTCAATAACTTCCTTTAATTCCTCCAACGAAAAATTTTTTGCATTAGCCCTAGCACTAAAAATATTAGCACCAAGATATATGCAATCTGCACCATTCTGAACCCCGGCTCTAACACAATCAAAATCTCCTGCAGGAACCAAGAGTTCGGGAACAGTATCCATATGTGAATTCTCTAAAACATTATTATTTTTCGGCATTATAAAATATCCTTTCAATAAATAAAAATCATAGCTAATTATTTTAAGCTCTTTATATATTGTAACACACTTTTCTAAAAAATCATACTATATAATATACAATGAAAAAGGAGGAATGAAAAATGCAAGACGATAACAGAGGTAATTGCCCAAACAGTTGCGGATGTGGATGCGATGAAGGACCAAGAGGAGGCTGTGGATGCGGAAATAATCCTTTTGGAGGATTATTCGGCGGAAACGGCTGTGGAGATAGCGGAATATTATTCTTTATAATCATATTCTTATTACTATTTACAAACTGTGGCTGTGGTTGTGGAAGATAGTGACAACTATACATTAAATATATAAGGGTATTTGACATGATATAATGAATTCATAAAGCAAATAGAAAAAAGCTGGCACTTATTAAAAATAGGTGTTAGCTTTTTTGGGTTGGTATGTTTTAGCAATAGCCATAAATATAATTATGCGTTTTCATCAAGAATCTTTTGAACCTCTGATTCTGACATATCAACTGCTTGAGCAATTTGAGAAACAGTAAGATTCATAGAATGTAAATTTTTTATTATCTTAACAATACTTTCTTTTTCGCCACGAAGTCGACCAGCTTTATAAATAGCTTTCTCGTCCATGATAGCCTTTTCTTTTAATTCGGCAATTCTTCTAAGTTGCTCATCTTTACTTCTTTCATGAACTTCAATAACTGCATCTTTAATATCATTATTCTTTTCCATAATTTCTTTAACCTCCCTAGAATTAGGGTCATCTAAAAATAACATCCACTGTGCTTTTTTATCAAGCTTATTTTTATAGTATGTATTTTTAACCTTATCTAATTCTAGTATACAAATTTCGATGGAGTCTGTCAATACTAAATTTGGGTGATTTTTTTCGCAAAGTTTCCATACGGTTTCCATCTCAGAAATTGTTTGGGTGAGTTCAAGAGGATAATCAATTATTGCGATTAATATAACTTTTTTTGCTTCTGCGTAGTCGTTACCACGCTTGATTTGGGAAGCATAAAGTCTTGAAAAATAAAAAAGTAAACGTTCAGCAAAGTTTGCTCTTTCGATGAGTTGAATTTCAACATCAACTTTTTCATTATTGTTGATGTCTAATTCTAAATCTAAAATGCCAAGCTTGTCATCAGGAGCATCACGTACTAAAATTTGGTCGTTATTAATTGTCATTTTCGTGATCTTCTCGTCAAGTAAAGCTTCGACAAAGGCTTTAGTAATTTTTTCATTGTTTTGATTAAAAATACTTTGGAAAACAACATCATTCTTTGGTTTTAAAAGCTTTTTTTCTTCTGTTTGAACTGGTGAATTATTCTTTTTCAATAATTGTCCCACCTTTCAAATTTAATTTTATAGTGCAAAGAATAAAATATTAAATTATTAATTTGAAAATGCAAAAGAAAATAAGGGCTAAGAAATAAAATAATAGAAAAAATATTCATGACTATAATAAAAGTATTATATGCTGAAAGTACTGTAAATGCAAGGAAAATCGTATGCCAAGAAACGACAACTGTATGTTGAAAATTGTGTGCAAATATTAAAATAGAGAAGATTAATTCATAAGGTTCTGCATCCAATTTTGACAACTTTCCATTCTTACTGTATAATAGAACGGCATAAGAAATGGAGAAGTAAATAAATGAGAATACGTTTTAAAAAGTGGGCAAGACCTGAATTAGAATCAAGTGAATTTTATATAGATACCCCAGAAGAATACAAGGGCAAGTGGCAAACTTTATTTGAGAATGATAATCCAATACATCTTGAACTTGGATGTGGAAAGGGTGGATTTATCTCGCAGATTGCTCCTAAAAATATGGATAGAAATTATATTGCTATAGATTTGGTTGATGCAATGTTGGGACTTGCAAAGAGGAAGATTGAAGAAAATTATAAAGAGCTTGAAAAAGAGCCTAAAAATATTTATATCACAAGATATGACATAGATAGAATATTAAATATTTTTAATGAAAATGATAAAATTGATAGAATTTATATTAATTTCTGTAACCCATGGCCTAGAGGAAAGCATCATAAGAAGAGATTAACTCATACAAGACAGCTTGAAAAATATAAGAAGTTTTTGAGTGATGATGGAATGATTTATTTTAAGACTGATGATGATAATTTGTTTATCGATAGCTTAACTTATTTTAAAGAGGCTGGATTTACTCTTGTAAAGGTTACCAACGATTTAGCTTCAGAAGAGAATTTCTGGAATGGGGAAGAAAACATTGAAACCGAGCATGAAAAAATGTTCAAAGAACAGGGAATTAAGATAAAAGCTTTAATTGCAATAAAAATATAGAAAAGTGATAAAATTATTTAAAGCTTGAGGCAAGAATTAAAAAAATTAAAAAATAAAAGTACTTATTTTAGGAAGAATCCCTTAATAAGTACTTTTTAATTTCGCAAATTTAGTTTTCTTGTGGCTGTATTTTTGTCCAGACTGAAACACTGCCACCATCAACATAGAATATGCCGTTTCCATCGTTATCAACATATACAGGCTCTTTCAAATTACCGGTATAATCGTAAAGAACGGTATTAGCCAAAGATTTTCCAACATTCATCTGCAAGCATCCGCCAATTGAATTTGTCATTATAACAACAAGTCCTGAATTTGGATGGGCAGTATCACCTTCACGAACCCAGCCAATTATGTGTGAATCGTTGAAATAATCTGTTTGAACTCCATAAGCGATATTTTTCCTTAAATATAGCAACTTTTCTAACATATTTTTTTTATCTGAAATGTTTTTACTTGGAATGCCATATAAGTCACCATAGAAAACTGTTGGTAGGCCGTCTTTTCTAAGAAGTATAAGTGAGTAGGCAAGAGGCTTAAACCAGTCGTCAATCCAAGATGCCAAACTCTGGTCTGGTTCTGTATCGTGATTATCAACAAATGTAACAGCTTTGTCTGGGCATGTTCCAACAAGTGTTCCGTTGAAGATAGTTCTCATATCATAATTACCATTACTATGACATGCATTGAAAAAGTTGTAATGAAGAGGCACATCAAATAAGCTAATCATGCGGTTAGTTTTATCAAGATAAGAGGTTAAAGATTCGATATTGCCACTCCAGTATTCGCCTACTGTAAATAAACTTTTTTGAGAGTACTCGTTTAATGATTTTAGCCAGTCTTCAAAGAATGAGGCACGAATGTGTTTTACTGCGTCTATTCTAAAACCATCTACCTTTGTTAAATCCAAATACCATTTGCCCCAGTTGGTTAGTTCTTCAACAACATCAACATTATTTAAATCTACGTCGCAACCCATTAGATAATCAAAATTTCCGTTTTCTTTATCTACAAGTTCGTCCCAGTGCTTACCATAAAATCTGAATACAGAGCTCTTTTTTTCGCTTTCGTCCCAATCTACACCATGAAAATGCGTCCAGTTCCATTTAAAAGGAGAATATGTGTTGCCTCTTCCAGGAAAAGTGAACTTGGTCCACGCAACTATTTCGTGTGGTTCAGCAACTTCTTCTGTTCTATTTGTAGGATTATCTTCTATCGCAATTACTTTTTCTGTTTCATCTGCACCCATCTTTTGATTAAATACAATATCGGCAACGACTTTTAGTCCATTTTCATGCAAAGCTTGTATTGCGTCTAGATAGCCATTTTTTGTACCATATTTTGTTGGAATGGCACCTTTCTGATCAAACTCTCCTAAATCATAAAGATCGTAAACTCCATATCCAACATCTTTTATACCGCTTGAAGCCTTATATGCAGGAGGTAGCCATATATAATTAAATCCAACTTTTGAAAGATAAGAAGCCTCTTTATATGCTGTGTTCCACAGACTACAATCAGCAGGAAGATACCATTCAAAAAATTGAATCATTATTTCATTTTCATTATTATTCAAAATTATCACCTCAATCAAAAATATTATAACATAAAAATTTAGGAATTCAATGCAAAAGTTAGTAAAATAGTGTATAATAATAATGCAAAAAAGTTGCAAACTGAACATGATAAGGACATACTTATTTAGTATAATATTATCGAAAAAATCTGGCAAACTGTAAATTGGCAGAATATATAATATGAGAAAGGGAAAATATATAATGGAGAATGATTGCATACTTATTGTTGATGATGAAGAAAGAATGAGAAAATTAATTAAGGACTTTTTAAAACAAAAAAATTTTAGTACAATTGAGGCAGAAGATGGTGAAGAGGCATTAAAAGTTTTTAAAGAGAACGAGAATAGAATAAAGCTTATTCTTCTTGATGTAATGATGCCTAAATTGGATGGCTGGTCTGTATTAAGACAGATTAGACAAACTTCAAATGTTCCAATCATCATGCTTACAGCAAGAGGAGAAGAACAAGATGAATTATTTGGATTCGAGCTTGGTGTAGATGAATATATATCTAAACCATTCAGCCCTAAGATACTGGTTGCTAGAGTCGAGGCTATATTAAAAAGAACATCTATAGGAAACAGGGAAGAACAAGATTATGGTGGAATAAAAATTAATACTCAGGGAAGAACTGTAACTGTTGATGGAAAAAATATTGAACTAAGCTTAAGAGAATATGAGTTGCTATTATACTTGGTAGAAAATCAAGGAATAGCATTGTCTAGAGATAAAATATTAAACAATGTTTGGAACTACGATTATTATGGAGATTCTAGAACTATAGACAGTCATATAAAGAAAGTAAGACACAAGCTTGGCAAAAAAGGAAAATATATAGAAACAATAAGAGGAATAGGCTATAAATTTGAAGTGAAATAAAGGAAGTAAAAATGAGAAAAGTAAAAAGAAGATTTAAATCTGTACAAATGAAACTATTTGTAACGCTTAGTTTAGTAGTAATACTAATTGTAGGATTGCTTATTGTAATGAATATTATAGTTTTAGAGGGGTTCTACATGTTCTCTAAAATCAACACTGTAAAAAAAGAATATCATAGAATTAATGAGTTGTATAATACAGATGATGCTGCAATATTTAGTAAAATTAAAGATGATGCAACTGCAAATAATTTTGATATTGCAATAGAAAATGAAGCCTATACTTTACTTTTATCTACAAATGAAAACTTTACAAATACATTAAATAAGAACACGGAAATTTTACACAAATTCAGAATTTTTGAGGGTGACAGAAATCAGATTATATATACTCAAAACGAATATGTAATAAAAAAAATTGTAACAGGTGGATTTAATTCTATACTACTTGCTGGAACTTTGGATAATGGCTATAAAGTTTATATTCAAATTCCGATTTCCGCCATTGAAGAAAGTGTTAGAATATCAAATAATTTATTGTTGATAATCGGTTCAATTGCAATACTCGTTGCAGCAATTGCAGCGTCTTATGTTTCAAAGCGTTTCACCAGACCAATCAGAGAGCTGAAGGGCATTGCAAATCAAATGTCGAAGCTAGACTTTAGCAAAAAATATGAGACAGATGGTTCCGGAGACGAAATTGATGAACTTGGAAAAAGCATAAATGTTATGTCAGACAAGCTTGAAAGAACGATTGGACAGTTACGCAGTAGTAACATAGCTTTGGAAAGAGATGTAGAAGAAAAATCTAAAATAGACGAGATGAGAAAACAGTTCATATCAGACGTTTCGCATGAATTAAAAACTCCAATAGCACTTATACAAGGTTATGCGGAAGGCTTAGTAGAAAATGTAAATACAGATGAAGAATCAAAGAAATATTATGCAGAAGTAATTTTAGATGAGTCTAACAAGATGGACAAGCTGGTAAGACAACTTCTTGAATTAATGAAATTGGAATATGGAAAACGAGAGTTTAATAACGAGAATTTTGATATTTGCGAATTAATCAGAGAAGTAATAAGAAAATGTAAGGTAATGATTGATGAAAAGCAAATAAAGGAAGTAATATTCGAATGTGATAAACCAATAATGGTTTATGCTGATGAATTCTACATTGAACAAGCCTTCACAAATTATTTTACAAATGCAATTAAGCATACAAAAGAAATAAATGGTGAAAAATATATAAAAATAGAAGTAAAAGAAAATAAAGATAAAAACAATGCAAGAATTTCTGTTTTTAATACTGGTGAAAATTTATCAGAGGAAAATATAGAGAGAGTTTGGGGAAGATTTTATAAAGTTGATGAATCTAGAAATAGAGCTGATGGTGGAACTGGAATTGGACTAGCACTTGTTAAAGCAATTATGAACAATTATAATGAAAAGTATGGTGTTGAAAATAAGCAAAATGGTGTAGAGTTTTATTTCGACATTTCCTTGACAACAGGCAAAGAACAAACTATAATTAAATAGAAATTTGCCAGAAAATAGAGATTTTTAACATCTAAAGAATAAAACTAAAGAAGTTTAAAGGAGATTTAGAATGAAGCGTTATAATGAAATTGAAAATCCTGATGATTTAAGAAAAACTGTTAGAATAGGAAAGAATAGTTCAAATAAGAGTTGGAAGAAGATTTCGATATTCATAATTGCCATTGCAATTATTGTTGGAATAATTTTTGCTGTAAAATTGAATAGCAAAACAAAAATAACTGCAAAAGAGGTAACAAACTTTAATTATTTCATTACAACAATAGATGGAAAATCTGGTGTTATAGACAAAAAAGGAAATGTTGTAATTAACAACGAGTACGACTATGTTCAAATACCAAATCCGGAAAAACCAGTATTTATATGTTTATATGATTATAATACTGAAACAATGGAGTATTCTTCAAAAGTTTTAAACGAAAACAAGAAAGAAATATTATCAAAATATGAAAAAGTACAGGCTATTCCAAATAACAACACATCAATCTCAAACCCATATCAAACAGAAATACTTCAATACAAGTCAAACGGAAAATATGGTTTGATAACACTTTCAGGAAGCAAAATTACAGATGCCATATATGATAGTATAGAAACACTTGAATATAAAGATGGAATTTTAAAGGTAAAAAAAGATGGACTATATGGACTTATAGATTTAAGTGGAAGCGAAATCGTGGGATGCGAATATTCATCAATTACAACAGATGGATATTACAACACTACATCAAAATATGAGCAAGCTGGGTTTATTGTTACTGTAAGAAAAGAAGAAGGATACAGATATGGATATATAAATAATAAAGGAAAACCAGTATTAGACACTATATACACTAACATCAAAAGAATAACTGAAATAAAGGAAGATGACAATGTTTACTTATTAACTTACAGAAATGGAAAAGCTGGAATGTTAAAAAATGGACAAACTATTATAGAAAATGAGTTTGAAAACATTGAATACGACAGTGTAAATGCTATACTAGCAGTACAAAAAAATGCAAAACAAGGAATTTACGATTTAAAGGGAAAAGAAATTCTCCCAATATCTTATGATGAAATCACTTTTGCTGGAAAATATATAAATGCAACAAAAGACGGCGAATTTATGGTGTTTGACGGTTCTGGAACATTACAGCAAAATGATAGTTACAAAAGTATACAACCTGTTGCAAATGGAAAATACAATATAACAATAGACAGAGCAAATAAATATGGAGTTGTTGATGCAAATAGAACAATAGTAATATCTAATGAGTACACTTACATCGAATATGCTTTTGATGATAACTTTATTGTATCGAAAGATGGCAAGAGTGGTTTGGTAAGTTGCAAAGATAATTTCAATATATTAATTCCAATCGAAAAAAATATTATACAAAACATTAAAGGAACAAGAATAATACAAACAATAAATTCGAATGCAAATACATCTGAAATATACAATCAAAATATAGAAAAAGTATTAACAAGAAAAGATGCTAGAATTTATATAAAAGATGATTATATAGAAATAGCAACACAAAATAGTATAGATTATTTAGACTTTAATGGTAATATAAAAGATGCAAAAGATATATTTAATAATCAAATTATTGCAAAAGAGAAAGATGGAAAATGGGGTTATGTTGATAGAAATGGAAACACAGTTGTAGACTTCAAATATGATATGGCAACAAACATAAATGAGTATGGTTTTGG
>ERZ837910.4800-NODE-4800-length-12834-cov-3.682996_pt1 | contig 12834 bp, 7 predicted proteins | sample MGYA00519940_ERZ837910 | MGnify/ENA primary metagenome ERZ837910 (study PRJEB31850, sample SAMEA3708825) | human gut metagenome | biome: human gut; feature: human-associated habitat; material: faeces | place: China | collected 2014 ... | reverse complement strand
TCCGGAGCCATCGGCTAAATATATTTTATAGTCGGCACCGGCAGGGATTTTCACCGTATTGTAAACCAACTCTTCGCAGGAATCGACGGTATAAGTAAGTGTATCCTGCCGATAAGCCAAATAACTTTGAGTAGAGTTACTGATGTGTATGCCATTTTCTTCCCATAGCTCGACAATTTGTTTTTCCAAATCGATATGTTGTCCATTAGCTAAAATCAATTCCGCACTTTTTTTACCGATTAATTCTGCCTCCCGGACCACTTTCACCGTTTCTATTTCTGTCGGCTGCCAAAGCATACCGATCAGGAGGAATATAAGGCCACTGGCAGCAACGACACCTATTCTCCTCATTCCCCATCCGCTTTTCTTTTGGACATTTACTTCAAACTGTTCCCACTCTTTTGCCAAGTCGATCATCTCCCCTTTATCCACTCTGAGGTAAGCTTCCCGATAGTCTCTCACTCTCTCAAACAGCTGTCGGTGATCGTTGTCCAACAGCCATTCCTGAAATTTTTTCTCTTTCAAAGTTTCAGGATGTCCAAGGTGTTCCAATAGATATTCCAGCTCTTGAGGATCTAACAACAACATAAAGGTTCGATTCTTTTTGCGGGTTTCCGCAAAAAGAATAACGGACAGATGATAATGGATAATGGACAATTATTGGAAGCTTCACTTCCATTAAATAAAGAAAAATGAGAAAAGAAAACGAGAATAAAATCATTGACAATCAATACAATATATCCTATTCTTCGGGTATACTGCTTCATTGTCAATTAACCAGGAGCCTGCGGGGTCCAATAACTTTATAAACATTATGAACTTTATAAACTTTCAACTAAATTAAACGAACGTTTATTTGGTAATAAACTATTCACAATAAACACAGGCAAGGAGTAAAAATGGGTGAAGTAAAATTGATTTTTTTATTACTTTGAATCGTTTTTTAACAACCGAATTTCCGTCAATTCGTCCTCCTGGATGAATCATTGTTTTGTTGTTTAATATTCTTTCGGCATTGTCGAGAAAATAGAAGATTGTGTCGGGAGAAAACTCAAAAAAATTTCTGTTGAAATTTTAACGATTAAAGTATTCTTTTTATAGCTTAAAAAATCCCGCTTGATTCCATAAAATCAAGCGGGATAAGAAGTATGGGTAGCCACCCATAAAATCAATTTATGCTCAACGCATCATTCTTACGTTAGGGGCTTCTTTTTCCAGCTCGGCAGCCTTCTCTTCATTTCCCATAGCCCGCTGTATTTTCGCTTTCACCCGCATATACTCGGATTTATAATACCCATAATCCGTTCCTGCTATCAAACGGTCCAGCCAGCCATCGGCTTCTTTCAGCAACTCCTCATTACCGGAAATCTCTACGTGCTGAAGTAAACCACGAATAAAATCCAATTTCGCATCAGGATTATAAAAAATACCATAACCGAGCGAACGGTACATTTCGTCCAGCATCCCTCTCAAATCTCCCTCTGCCACCTGTTTCACCGCCAACAAAGTAGCTACATATTGAGGTACTTTCGGAAAATTCAAACCGGAGACATACCCCAATAAAGCCTCATACCGTTCCTGGTTAAAAGCACTTTTTTGCGGATTCCACCATACAAAACTATTCACAGCACTACGCAACGTATAATCCAGATAAATATCGACCGTATCTCTTGCAACGACTGGATAAAACCGGTATTTATTCGCCATCACCTTTTTCACCAAAGGAGAAAGAGGGTCCGAAAGATTTTTGATAATGAGTTCCCAGGTAGCCCGCGAATAAAACTCTTTCTCGCTCAAACTATCGATATATGCCGTCACCACCTCTTTCTGCAATTTCGGACGATAGGCTTTATACAGCACTTCCATATATTGCTTTACAAAAGCTTCATCCCGTTCGCCTGCCTCATAACGAGCCTGCAATGTCTCCAAACTGGCTTCGCCGGACAAAGCCGTCCGCCCATTACCGATCAGGACATCCGCATCCTGCATACCGACCACACAATGCTTCAGCTCTCCTTTACTATCGATATACAATAAAGTCGGAAATGCCTGTACTTCATACTTTTTGGCCAATGCCGGTCCCTCTCCTTTTTCCATATCCATTTTGACACAGACAAATTCAGTATTATAAAAATCAGCCACTTTATCCTGTGTAAAAACGTTCTTAGCCAACATTTTACAGGGGCCACACCAAGAAGTATAACAGTCGACAAAGATCAGCTTCTTTTCCTTTTTTGCCTGTTTCAGGATCTTCTCCCAATTCCCCTCCCGGAATACGATCGACCGGTTCTGGGCATCTACTCCGACAAACCAAAAACACCATATTAATACAATAAATACTCTCATAGCTTATTTTCTTTCCCGATAAACAACATCGACCACTTTTCCAAAACCCTCATAGGACCGATAAACCTCAGCCGGCTGATCCAAAGAGGTCGGTATAGACAACATCCGTACATGGCCTCCCAACTCTCCCGAAGTGGTTTCATTTTCGCTACCGACGATCAAACAAGATTGCATATCCTTAATCCCGACCGGCTTAGAAGCATCACCCAAAATAAACATATTGAATTTGATCATCGTAATTTTTTCTCCTGATAACTCTGTTTTGAGTTTTCCGTCCGGGAAAGTAATCGGAAGTACCCGGTGTCTTCTGGAAGTCATATCCAATTGGTGTATCTGATTTCCTACCACATAAAATAAATAATACGAGGTCGGATGGATAGCAAAAGCCGTTGCCTTCTCGATATCCGGAGCTTCGATCTGAAAATAACTGTCTTTATCCTGACTCAATGCTGAAAAACTACCTGCTTTCATTCCGTACATCCAATATTTATCGGCATTGTCTCTCAGTATGGCAAATATCATTCCATCATTATCATGTAGAGTACCGGTCATATAAACAAACTTTCTACCGGTTTGAAAAGAAAAATATTTTTCTTCGGCAGTAAGCAAACGCATACTTTGCAAATCCGAAGTCAGTTGTACAAACCGCAGATTTGTCGTGTCATAAAAAACAACAGCCGGTTCATAAGCATAATAAAGAGCCGTCATACCGATAGCCGGAGCTACACCGAAATAATCATTTTCCCCTTTGATTTTATTTAAGGGTTGACCATAAATAGAACCAGATGTCATATCATTTTTGGCATAAATACCATTTTTCCCAACACAAAACCGCCAAAAATTAGAATAATTTCCTTTCAAATCAGTCGGTACAAAATCAGGGTCCCATTTACCGAATTCATACATAAATTCATTGAGCGGATCATAACTGAAATCATCCGGATCCAACTTCACCGTTCCTCCATCTGCCACAAAATATACAGGATGAGCACCAGATGAATATTCATTCATATCCGGATAATGTGCAATTTTCCGGGGCCCTTTCCGAAGAGCTAAAGGACTATCTGCCCATATATCGCGCACCATCATTTCTTCTTTCCCCGACGTAGAAACCATATCCAACCGGGAAAAACCGTTTACATCCGATAAGATCAACCATCCTTCGTTCGTGGTACTCGTTACTTTCAGATCGAATCCTTGCCGCCAGGTCACTTGAGTAGTATTATCTTTTACCAACAGGTAAACCGTATACTCAGCTTCCGGCAATCTGACGAAATAGTTCAAATTCAATGTATTACTATCCAAAACAAAAGTTGTTTTCCCATCGACAGAACCCGATTTCACCACAGCTTCCCATTTCAGGAAATAATCACTCAAGTTTTCCTTGGCTAATGTGCCGGTCACTTTAGGATACACTTTGATGCTATCTACATTCTTGAAAGCATATTGCTTCTCGGTTGGGAAATTACTGAACTGTACCCGATTGATTTCATCGTAATCATAATTACCCAAATCTTTATAACAACCGGGAAGCAACAGGGTTCCCAGTAAACATATTACGAAATATTTTAAATGTTTCATTGTTATCCCATTTTATTATACATACAAACTGTCTCCCATTTTCATATTCTTTCCATCTTCATCCGGAATAGGAAAACGCTCCAGATAATCTTTCATATAGGACGCAATAAACCGAATTCTCCCAAAACTCATATAGGAGTAAGAAAAAAACTGATCTCTGGAGATTTCCATAACTTCACAAATCGTCTCAAATTTTTTCACGGTAAAATTGCCGAAATAATATTCATTCCAAGTGGCAGGCGGTTCTTTCATGATATTATGAAAAACAATCCGATGCTTTGTCTTAGTATATTTGATATCCGATCCACTAGTCAGGACATCTTCCAGGTAATACAAGTGGAAATATTCATTTTCCATCAACTCGATTTCCACAGCTTTTATCGTTTGGTCCGCCGGTCGTTTCAATACGACCGGAATGGTACAGAATATATTACCTCCTTCAATGGTATACCTGTTTTCGATGGCTTCATAATCGGTCCCCACAGTTGCATTTTCCGCTTTCACTTTCACATCGACATAACGAGGCTGATCTTCCGGAATATTCCCCATTACTTGTACCCGGACCTGAACTGTATCCACATCGGTATTGATATAAATAAATGATACCAATGTCGAATCGGCTTCCATATCCACATAAGCCACATCTTTCCCGGACCAGGTATCGATCTTCTGCTCACAGCCACTTAATCCAAAGATCAGGCAACTGAAAATAAAAAATATTATTTTGTTCATAGTCGTATCCATTTATCAATTATCTGAAATTTGTTTCACTTTCCGGTAACGGCATGCTGTATTTAACATCGTTCATCTCGACATCTCCTCCTGTCATTGCAGACGGAATACTGGAAGCATTTATCCGTTTGTAGTAAAAAAACAATTGACCTTCTCCCCAAAACTCTTTCTGATATTCACTCAGGATCGTCGCCGGGATCTCATCTTTAGAAGTCAATTTATCCAATCCCCGGTTTTCCAATACCAGATTTATACTGTTCAACGCCTCTATATCGTCTGTCGTCGTTTCTGCTATAATGTAGTACATTTCAGTGACACGAGTCATCGGAATCAGATTGGAATAAAAAGTTGCACTTTCGATATCGGCATACTTATGAAAACATCTGAAATCGTGATTGGAAGGACTTAACCAAATGGGTTCATAGCGCCGGTCATTTCTAGCTAATGTACCGAAAATATTTTCCAAAAAAGTTTTGGGTGTCACATACATCTGATCATCTTTCAAATCCGGTGTGAAATAAGAGGTGAAGATCGTATTTCTCTTGGTATTCTGCATACAAAATAATAATTCGGTCGAAAATACCCGGTTCGGCGTTTTTGAATTCCCGACAATAGCCGAATATTCGAGAAATGGGAACCATTTTTCCTGAACAGCCACTACTGTTCGGGCAGCCTCCAAAGCATCCTCATTCATTTCGGCATACAGATAAGCCCTCGCCTGCAAAGCTTTGACCGCATAATAATTCAGACGTAATGAACGGTATCTCCAAAAATCCTCTTCTTCTGTCGCACCATCGGATAACAAAGGCCCTTCTTCTATGATCGGATCTTTAGCAAGCCGGTCTTCTGCTTCTTTCAGATCGGCAATCACATACTCCATCACTTTAGAAGCTGGCAACAGATCCGAGCCAGACAAAGAAAATTGTGTGTTATAACAAATCGACTTATCTTCCTTGTGAGTTTTATATACCGGACCGAATAAACGCAGTAAATCAAAATGCAAAAATGCACGCAAAGCATAGGCTTCCCCGGTAATCAAATCATAACTATCTCCGGTAAACAAATCTTTATGTGAATCAGCATTTTTCAATAATTTATTCACATTGGCAATCAAGGCATATGCTTTTTCCCAAATCCGGGAACCGCATTTCTTAGCATAATCGGTGGTATAATCGAATTCTGCCAGATGATATTGGTTTGTTAATGTTCCCATAGAGCTGAATTTATACCGTTGTGCCAATATCTCGACCGTATTCACCAACAATTCATCCCCATACAAATCGGCATGATTCAGTTCCACATATATACCGTTCAAGGCTTGTCTGAATCCGGCTTCTGTCGAGTAAAGCTGATCTTCGGACATCCGGTCTACCGGTTTTACATCCAACCAGTCCGTACAGCTGAAATTCAGCAATAGGACAATAGCTAAAATTATTGTTGCTATATATCTCTTGATATTCATAATTCACAGAATTAAAAAGTTACAGACACTGATGCAGATACGGTTCGGGCAAACGGATAGTCGATACCCCGCTCTTCCTTAACACTTGATTTTCTAAAAATATCGTTCATATTCGCTTGAAGTCTTAAGGCAGAAAATCCGATTTTTTCAATCCATTCCTTCGGGAAGTCATATCCGACAGAAAAAGATTCTCCTTTTAAAAAATTCTCTGTTTTGACAAAACGGGAAGACATCGGCGTCGTCTCAGTCAGAGAAATTTTCTTAAACCGGGCATGTTGTCCGGGCTTTTCCCAACGATCGTATAACGCACGTTTATCCTGATTGTATTTCAGATTTGTCTCGGATATATTTTCTACCTTGGAGTACAAAGCTTTATTGAATACATCTCCTCCCAGGCTATAACGCAAATGAACGGAAAAAGAAAAAACTTTATAATATAAGGTAATTCCGATCACTCCTTCTACATCCGGCTCGGAATCACCCACTTTCACCTCATCTTTGGTATCATAAGTATAGGAATAAGTACCGTCTTTTTTCACGAAAACTTCCTGTCCGTTTGCCGGGTCGATTCCCAAAGAACGTACAGCCCACAAAGCCGTAGGACTTCCTCCGTCATAATAACGGTCCAGACTGGAGTTTTTATTTTCCTGGTTAAACTGATCCAGACTATTCCCGATATTCCGGTATTCTGCCTTCTGATGGCGGAAATTCAGACTCAATGTCCAATTAATCCGATCTTTCGGCCGATAGATCGGGGAATATTTCACTGTACCGCTAAACCCTGTATTCCACTGTTCCCCCATATTGGTTGTGACCGTTTTGGTTCCGACAGAAGAAGGGACGCTGATGACTGCCAACAAAGGATCTGTCTTTTTCTGGTAATAATCGAAATTAATATTAAACCGATTATTGAAAAAAGACAGGTCGGCACCGATATTTTTGTCTATCGTTTTCTGCCATTTTAAATCGGGATTCCCTAAAGCATCGATCAGCACACTAGTCCCGAAATTATTAGAAATCCAGTTATTGAAAGAATAAGTAGTATACGAACGGTATGCATCGAAATTCTGATTTCCCGGATTACCGATAGAAGCTCTGAATTTAATCATCCCGATCCAATCGACCTCCCTCAGGAAAGACTCGTTGTGGAGGTTCCAGGCCAGTCCGACAGCCCAAGTTTCGGTATAATGTTTATTACTTCCGAAAACCGAAGCTCCATCCATACGGATATTAGCATCCAATAAATAACGATTGTCATAGGCATATCCAAAGTTCAGATAAAAACTGTTCGAACGAGTTACGGTTTCTGTATATTCGGGTTTGCTACCATCCGGGAAACCGGTAGCAAAAGACGGACGGGTAAAATCACCACTCGGGAAACCAACCGCTTTATATTCCTCACTTTTTGCTTCTGAAGAACGGAAATTTGTTCCGATTACAGCATTTACCTGATGTACATCGGCGAATAATTTTCCGAAAGTGGCAGTAAACTCTCCATCGTAATACCAAGTATCGTTCTGAGTAGAAGTATAACTACCTTTCTGATTTTTTGCACTCAAATCGAAAGAAGTATGTTGAGGAGAAAGGAATTTATCCGCTTTTCTGACATTTTTTCCCACACCGACACGTGCACGCACCATCACCGTCTCTACAGGACGCCATTCTGCATTGAAATTATTGACAAAATTCACCTTTTTGGCCCGGTCGAAACTATTCAAACTCGCATTATACAAAGGATTCTCAATCGTATAATGTTGTTGATTTACCGTATAATATTCTTCCAGGTAACGATTTACTTTTCCATCTGCATCTCTTTTCTCAAAATAGGGATTTGCATTGGCATATTCTGAAAATTTGACCGTAGGGTTATCTTCTTTCGAGTAATCGAACGACATCTTGTTATAAAAACGGAATTGTCCTTTCCGGTAAGTCAGGTCGAAATTACATCCGATAAGGTCATTCCCGGAATGTTCCATTACACCATCCGTACCGTTATAAGTAACTCCCAACCCATAACGTACAGCCTCGTCTCCCCCTTCCGCATAAATATTATGTTTATGTACCAACGCTACCCGTAAAGGTTCGCTCAACCAATAGGTATTGACTCCCCTGGCCACATTGGACATGTGAAGGTTGTACAAACTATCGAGAAACAGTTGCTCCTGAGCATCATAAGTATAAGCTGATTTATAAAAACCTGCTTTCTCTTCAAATAACAGCTTTTCCTGAGCATTCATGAGGTTATAATCCGTCAGATCCGGTATCGACAAAGAGAAATTACCGCTATAAGTCACCCGAAAAGTTCCCGGTTCCGGTTGTTTGGTTTCGATAACGACAACACCATTGGCAGCTTTAGAACCATATAAAGCTGTAGATGCAGCATCTTTCAGAATCGTTACGGAAGCTACCCGGTCCATATTCAGATCGACAACTGTTTTCAGATCGGTTTCAAAACCATCTAAAATGAATAAAGGCTGGTTGGGATCCGTATCATATTCTTCACGCAACCCCACGATACTACTTTTACCCCGAATCTCGATATCCGGCAATTTATTCGGATCGGAACCATAATCATTATTTTCCATGATTACAAAAGAAGGATCCAACGTCTTCAAGCTTTGAATCACATTCTGAGCTCCGACCATTTTCAACTCTTCTTTTTTAAAGGTAGCCGTTGAACCGGTAAAACTTTCTTTCTTACGGGTAAATATACCGGTAACCACGACCTCATCCATCTGCTGTACATCCTCCTCCATTTTGACATCGATTACAGTTTTATTACCGACAACTTCCCGGTGGAGCTTCATACCCACAAAAGAAAATACCAGAACCAAATCCTTTGTCGGAGGACATTCGAGCGTATACTTACCGTCTACATCCGTAGAAACACCCATTGTTGTACCTTCGATCACAATCCCAACTCCCGGCAGAGGACTCCCCTCCGCATCCATAACCTTACCGGTAATTTTACGTTGTTCTTCTTTCGCTTGCGGTAGTGCAGCCTTCACCACAATAATCTTATCTTCAAAGTAATAAGTCAGTTCTTTATCCCGGAAAATATCGTCCAGTACTTGTTTCACCGACAACGACTTTGCATTCACATTCACCTCTCCGAAAGTATTACAAAGTTCCTCGTTATACACGAAATAAAGCCCTGTCTGACGCTGAATTTCCTGAAATAAAGTCTGCAAATTAGCTTTGGAAAGATTCAAATTCACTTTCTCTTGTTGCGCAGCGATCTCTGCCGATACACTAAAGGAAAGAAAAACAGTGAAAATGACACACCATTTCATTACATTCCAGATTTTACATCTTTTAGGCTCAAAAAATTTGAGCAAAAACCAGATTTTTTTCATAAATTTGGTAGTTATTAATTTAACAATCTGAATAAAGATTGGTGGAACAATACTTTATTCGTCTTCTTAGTATGCGGAAGGTATGCCACTACCTTCCGTATTTTCTCCGCAAAAAGAATCAGTAGCTAACAGTTAATGTCTTGCCTTGTTTATTTATTTTCACGCCCACACTCTCGGACAATGCTTTCAGAATATTATCGATCGCTTCATAACGTCTGACACATCCGGTGAAATGGAGTTGCTCCAATACTGGATTCTGAAAAAATACTTCCATATCATACCACAAAGACAATGTCGACATAATCTGTCCGAGGGTCTGATTATTAAAAATAAAAAGTCCTTTTGTCCAAGCCAAACAAGGTGTCAGATCAGCGTCCCGGATATCCAGCGTCCCGGACGATACATCGAAATCGGCCAATTGTGAAGGATTCATCATAAATTCCTTCCCACCTAGAAGGATACTTACTTTCCCCTCTACCAAAGCCGTCTGTATACGATCGCAATAATGACTGTTGATATTAAAAACAGTCCCGTATACTCTCACAGTCAACCCTCCAATCTGCACATAAAAAGGAGCCTTCCCTTTAGCCACCTGAAAATAAGCTTCTCCTTTCAGCACCACTTCACGCTTCTCTTTTCCGAAAGCGACAGGATACCTCAATGAGGAACCCGAATTCAAACGGACTATCGTCCCATCTGCCAGCTTTACCTGATATTCACCTCCCCGGGGTATTTGTAATTCATTATACTGCAATTCCCCGGTTTCTTCTCCCTGATAAACCAACTGATTATCTTTGTTCACCAATTGGTTTCCTGCTCCCAAATCGACTTGCAAAGAATCGCTGTTCTCCAGCTTCATCTTTTCGCCATTTGCCAAAATCAATATAGCTTTATCGCTTCCCGGGAGGATATTCTCCACCAGAACCGGAGCTACCTCCGTACGGTTCATCAACTGCCGAAGTGAAAAACCGACGGCCAATAATAACAATGCAGCCACAGCGACTGCGGCAACCCACCGTTTATATGCTCTTTTTCCATGGTCCAATCGGGTACACCGATCAAAACGCCGGATAGCAGCTTCGGTATCGATCTTTTCCCATTGTCTCCACCGTTGTTCCCATGTACCATCTTGTATCAACCGCTCGAAAAAAAGCCGGTTTTCTTCCTTTTTATCCAGCCAAGCCGTCAATTCCTCTCTCCGGACATCTTCCATCTCCCCGGATAAGTACTCTTCAATCAACTGAATAATAGGATCGTTCACTTCAGACATTTTTCACTTCTTTTACATAAAGACAACAAGAGATGCCAAAAGGGGTACGCAAAAAAGTTAAAAATGAATGTTAAAAAACAGGAATAGGATTTTTTACAACCAACATTCTCTAGATCAACAAAATATACAACAAGCCAAAATCTTGCATTTTTTCACGAATATATCGAAGCGCTTTTTTTTTCTGTGTTTTGACTGTGAGCAAAGTTATTTTTAACTGGGCGGCTATTTCTTCATTTTTCTTTCCATCCAAATGCAGTAAAAATATTTCTTTACAACGGGGTGGTAACTCGTCTATCGTCTTGAAAAGCCATCGATAGATCTCTTCTTCCATGATATCATAATCGTCCAGTTCCGGATTCTCAGGATGCAACTGTCTGTAAGCGGCATATTTTTCCTCGACTTTTTTATGCTTTATCCGATTCAGGCAAGTATTACGCACAGCATTATAGAGAAACACCCGAAAACTGGCATAAGACATAAATTTCTCTTCTTTTTCCCATACAGAGACAAATAATTCCTGTACGATATCTTCGGCTTCTCCTTGTTCGTCAATATATTTCAGAGCAAATATCACCAGAGACCGATAAAATCTCCGAAATAATTCGTGATAGGCTTCCCGCCTTTTCAGATTAATTTGTTCTATGAATATTTCCTCTTTTGTTTTCATCCTAAGCTGCCAATGAAAAACAAAAATAATGCTTTTTAGAGGATTAGAAAGCAAGGAGTTCATAGTTAATTCTAAAAATTCAAAAGAAAAGCTGTGTGAATGCTCGATTCACACAGCTTCGCTTCTATTTCGGACAGAACTATTTACCTACTTTTTAGCAAACATAGATTCGATATATTGTTCCATTTGCTTTGCCATGTCTTTATCCTCACATTTGGCTACCAGTTTCTGACCGATCTTTTTCCAACGGTTGATCTGCAGAGGAGTAGCTTTTTCTTTTGCTCCGGCAATTATCGAGAATGGGAATTCTTCCGGAGAAAGGTTGTTCACTTCTTTTTCACAGACTGTAAGCAGCTGATTCGGATTATTGGCTAAGAGTGCTTTAGCGATATTGATCTGCCCTACCAATGATTTTTCATTTTTCAATTTCAGACCGACAATCTCTTTCTTCATCTGATCCAGGTCGGCAGCTGTTGTCGATTTATCCCGTCCGTAGAAAATCATCATCAATTTACGTTGATACCCGCTGGACAGTCGTTTATCGACAGCTTCTTCCGTATTATTTTGTGCAAACTTCTCCCGGTTTGCCAACAAATATTCATAAGCTTCAGAGCCTGCTGGAGCTAAATCAGGATTATTGAAAATAAACCAATAATCAGCCGATACTTTCTCTTCATCGGTGAGTTGTCCATACAATTCTGCAGCTACTTTCGAAGCATCCGGAGAATACATAGAAATCAAACTTTCCACATATTTAGCCAGGAATTCCTTATCCCGGGCTCCTTCTGCATATTTTGCATCCAGTACACCGGTTGCTTTATTATCGTCGAAAGCATCCTTTACCCGTTCGATAAACCGGTCCGGTTCACCACCGCCGACAAATTTATGACGCACGGTTCCATCCGTATTCAAAATGACAAAAGTAGGATAAGCGCGAACACCGAATTTTTTAGCTAATTCAGGTCCTTCTCCTTTTTCCATATCATATTTAACACAAATGAATTTCGGATTCATATAATCTCCCATTTTCTCCTGTGGGAAAACAGTGTTACTCATATATTTACAAGGCCCACACCAGGAAGTATAACAGTCGACAAAAATCTGTTTACGCATCTTAGCAGCCTTTTCTACTGCCTGTTCAAAAGTCAAGTCCTGGAAATTAACCCCTACATGAGCTAAATTCTTCCAGGATTCCACATAATATTCCAGGTAATTTTTCATTTCGCTATTAGCGGGGTTAGCCATCATTTTTTCAGCGGCAGCAACCATACGGTTATAATCTGCCTTAGTCGCTTTATCCCGCATAGCTCCGAAAGCCATCAGCATAGACGATAAATCGTTTCCGGTCAATGTAGCAGCGTTTTCTTCCACTTTAGATACCAACTGATTCACATCTCCCTGAGCCACCAATCCGGCGATA